>Ga0210405_10005612_pt1 | contig 11382 bp, 9 predicted proteins | sample IncBWH11MmetaG_FD_155492 | JGI IMG/M metagenome (GOLD analysis project Ga0210405, IMG submission 155492) | Forest soil microbial communities from Barre Woods Harvard Forest LTER site, Petersham, Massachusetts, United States - Inc-BW-H-11-M | ecosystem: Environmental > Terrestrial > Soil >... | reverse complement strand
TTCTGTGATTCGTTCCCTTTGGGATGGGATCTTCCAATGAGAGTAAAGATGATTGCGGGCGACCAGTGAAAGCAAGTGCGGTCGATCTGTCGGGGTCATGAGGGACCGAGAGATGCTATGGGCGGGCGGCAAGGAAATGGCACCATCGTCGCTGCATCTCACCGATGGAGTGCCGTCAATCGCCGCCGTCCAGCCGGTGCATGTCTCGACGTGGATCGAAGCTTCGACGCGCGAGCTGGACGCGCCCTCGGTCAAGCCGCGCCTGGCAGCGCTGCGCCACCTGTTCGATTGGCTGGTAAACGGCCAGGTCGTGCCGGTCAACCCGGCGCATACCGTGCGCGGGCCTCGGCAAGTCGTGCGTCGCGGCAAAAACGCCAGTGCTGGTCGGCTGCGGCCACCCCCTAGCCGCGGCCGCATCGTGCTGCGCAGCAACGATCCGACGGAGCGAGCAAGTTCGCACGGGACTCCCGCTGGAGGGGAGATGGATTCGATCTCTCGCTGAAAATCCGACCCAAGGAAAACTGCGGTTTTTCGAGCCTCGCCATCAGCGCAATAGTACCCCAAACCGGGGCGAAATAGTATCCAAAAAGGGACCATCGGTTGATTCCGAGCCGCGCTCGTGATACCGCGCCGCTCATCTATTTTCGCAACTGGGTGTCATTGCCCAACGCGGCCGGGCTCTCCGAGATTCCGATGCAGATACCCGGTGTTCGATGGAGGGGTACGCGACATAATGATCCATAGCAATACCGTTCCCCCAATCCGTTCCGTAACTACTGCAACGGTGCAACACCGGTTCTAATTATAAGACAGCAACTCGATTAAGAACCCAATTCGCTCGGCATGAGCGTCAGTTTTGGTTTTGAGTACAGTACTCCAGCGGCTTCCATCCGTCTTGACGGACGGGTATCGGCTGCAAGGTCTGCTATCGAATGTCAAACAGGCGACATATGCTCATTCCGAGTTTTACGGGTTGTGACCCGATACCGCCATTACGATCGCGGCCAGCTACGCCGCCAAGGCGTTCGGCATCAAGACCGGCACGCTTGCGCGCGAGGCGCGCCAGCTGTGTCCTAACGTCATCCCCGTGCAGGCCAATCATCGGCTCTATACCGATTATCCTGAGCGCATTCTTGCGACCGTCGACACTTGCCTGCCGATTGAGAAGATCATGCCGTTCGACGGGATGGTCTGCCGCCTGACAAGCGCAGAGCGCTAGGCTAATCAAATTCGCGCAATATCTCTCGCGCATGACAACATGCGTGGAATACAGAGCCCGGCCGTACCGCGCATTTGAATGTGCAACAAGCGGCTCAGTAATAGCGCGGTATTGGTCCGTCAGGCGGCGTCGCGCGGTCGCTCAGATCGAGCATGACCTCGTCGATATAGCACCAGCCCCAGCCCTCGGGCGGGTCGTAACCTTCGATGACCGGGTGCCGTGTCTCCCGGAAGTGCCGCGTCGCATGCCGGTTCGGCGACTCGTCGCAGCACCCGACATGGCCACAGGTCCGACACAGGCGCAGATGCACCCAAGGCGAGCCGATCTTGAGGCACTCCTCGCACCCGAGCGCGCTCGGCGTTACGTCACGAATGGCCGCCTCATGAGAGCATCCGTCGATCATCAGGTCCTCCGATCCGGGCTGGCACGGCCCCGCCGTCGGTCTTCGCCAGAAACGCATGCAACGCCGCGACGACCTGCGCACCTTCACCCACCGCGGCGGCGACCCTCTTGACCGAGCCGCAGCGTACGTCGCCAATCGCGAAGACGCCGGGCAGATTGGTTTCGAGTGAGCCTTGGAAATTAACGCCGGTGCGAATGAAGCCCTTGTCGTCGAGTGCGATGCCGGAGCCGACCAGCCAGTCAGTATTGGGATCCGCGCCGATGAACAAGAACAGGTGCCGGATCGCGCAGGTACGCTCATCGCCGGAGAGATGGGAACGGCAGCGAACCGCTTGCAGCATTCCGTCACTGCCGTCGAGGGCGCTCACCGACGTGTTGTACATGATTTCGATGTTCGGGCTCGCGGCGATGCGCTCGATCAGATAGCGCGACATGCTCGCATTGAGGTTGCGGCTGCGGACGATCATCCAGACCTTCGCAACCCTGTCAGCCAGATACACGGCGGCCTGACCGGCGGAATTTCCGGCGCCGACCAACGCCACCTCCTGGCCGCCGCACAGCTGGGCCTCCAGCGGCGATGCCCAGTAGTGCACTGACGAACCCTCAAACGACGCCAGATTTTGAACGCCCAGCCGACGGTAGCGGGCTCCGCTGGCGATGACTACGGACCGAGACCGAACCTGTTCAGCATTGGCCAGCGTCAGTCGGAAACAGCCGGCATTGGTCTGCACATCTAGCCGGCCGACCTCGTCGGGGATCGCCATCTCCGCACCGAATTTTTGCGCCTGGTTGTAGGCACGCGCCATCAGGGCCGCGCCAGTGATGCCGGTCGGAAAGCCAAGATAGTTTTCGATGCGCGCCGATGCACCCGCCTGTCCGCCAAAGGCCCGACAGTCCAGGACAAGCGTCGACAGCCCCTCGGACGCGGCATAGACCGCCGCTGCCAGGCCCGCGGGCCCGGCGCCGACGATTGCCACATCATAGATCCGATCCGGATCGAGCGACGCCACCATCCCGATACAGCGCGCCAGCTCCACTTCGGTCGGATTACGCAGCATGGCCCCATTGGGGCAGAGGACAAGCGGCAATTCCCGCGACGTGACCTGAAAGCGCTCGATCAGGGCCCGCGCGCACGGGTCGCTATTCGGATCCAACCGCTGGTGCGGGTGCCCATTGCGCTCGAGAAAGCCCTCCAGCCGCAGCACATCTGTGTTGTCCGCGCCGCCGACGATTACGGGACCGCCGGCTCCGCTGCGCAGCAGACGCACGCGGCGCAGAATCAGGGCGCGCATGATCCGTTCGCCGAGTTCCGCCTCCTCGACAAGAAGATCGCGCAGCCGTGACGGCGGAATAACCAGCGCTTCAACCGGCTCCCTTGCCACGCCGTCGACCAGGCTCGGCCTCCCGGACAGCTGCGCCAGCTCTCCCATGAAGGAGCCGGGACCGTGGGTTACGATCAATTCGGGTTCAGTGTAGCGGTTGCGCTGCGTTATATCGACCCGACCCGAAAGCAGGACAAAGGCGCCTACAGCGACTTCGCCTGTGGTAAAGATATCAGAGCCTGCCGCGTAGGTTCTGCGCTCCCCAAGCCGAGCGATGCGGCCGATCTCGGATGCTTCCAACACGGGAAACATCTGATGGTGGCGGGTTGCGACCAGCACATCGGGAGACGACGGCATCGCGCCGGACGTATGGTTGTGCACGGCTATCGAGACGCTCCTACAAGGACCAGCAACAGCTCACGCCGGCGAAGTTTAATCGCATCATCCGGCCACGAATACGAAAGACCCGTCAGCGGAGCATGAATGCAATAGGCCATGATTCGCTGCCCATAGTCAGCACCCACGACTGCTAGCATTGTTGCTGACGACCGCTTTCCTGCCTGCGGAATCGTCAAGAACCTTCGAGGTACCGCAGCCAGCTCCGCCGGCGCTCGCCGCCGTGACAGGTGGCCGGCGGCAGGCAACGTCACGATCCCCCGCCCCACGGATGCGGGTCGCTAACCCACGGTGTAGCACACCCTCGTTTTCAACGAGGTCGGCTTCGCCAGCGAGCACCACGGCCGGGACATTATGCGAGGCGGTCGGGCAGATGGTGCTGAGGATCAGCGCCATCCCACCGATCCTGATCGAAGCTTCCGACTCGTTCTGCTCTCCTGGTGCCGAGGTTGCGGATGAAAGTGTAGAAGGCCGGCGTGAACAGCAGACCGAAGGCGGTGACACCGAGCATCCCGAAGAACACAGCGGTTCCGATGGACTGCCGCATCTCCGAGCCTGCTCCGGTCGCCACGGCGAGCGGGAAAACGCCGAGGATGAAGGCGAAGGACGTCATCAGAATGGGGCGGAGCCGGGTCCGGGCAGCAGCTATCGCGGCTTCTTCGGGCTCATCGCCGTCATGGTCCTGCCGTTGCCTTGCGAACTCCACGATGAGAATCGCGTTTTTCGCGGCCAGGCCAACCAGCACCACGAAGCCGATCTGGGCAAGGATGTCGATCGGCATGCCCCTGAAGGCCAGGCCGGTGGCCGATGCCAAGAGGCACATCGGCACGATCAGCACGATCGCCAGCGGCAGCTTCCAGCTCTCGTACTGCGCCACCAGCACGAGGAAGACGAAGAGGGCGGAGGCTGCGAAGATCGTGATGGTCGGGATGCCCTGCTGTTCCTGCTGATGGGACAACTCGGTCCATTCGATGGTGAAGCCGACGGGTAGCACCTGCTTGGCAAGGACCTCCATGCGCGCCATGGCCGTGCCCGAGGCGACCCCGGGTGCTGCGGAGCCTAATACGTCGGCCGCGGGGTAGAGGTTGTAGCGCGGGATGCGGTAGGGAGCGGTCTCGTCGTGGAAGCTCGCGACCGAACCGATCGGCACCATCTCGCCGCTGGCGTTACGGACCTTGAGACGCGCGATCTGGTCCGGGGTCTGCCGGTAGGCTTCATCGCCCTCGGCAAGAACCTGGAAAGTGCGGCCCAGATAGTTGAAATCGTTTACATACTGCGAGCCGAGATAAAGCTGGAGGGTGGAGAACACGTCCGTCGGCGTCAGCCCGAGCTTCTCGGCCTTCTCGCGGTCGATGTCGGCGTAAAGCGACGGCGAGCCGGCACTGTAGAGAGTAAAGACGCCCGCCAGGGCCGGATCCTTGTTCGCCGCGGTAACCAGCGCATTCGTTGCATTGGCGAGGGCTTGGGGACCAAGATTGTTACGGTCCTCGACCATCAGCTTGAAGCCGCCGGCGGAACCCAAACCCTGGACCGGGGGCGGGTTGATCACGAGGATGAAGGCATCCTTAATGCCGGCCAGGCGCTGACGCACGGCGGCCAGCATGGTCGCGGCATTCACCCCGGGAATGTGCTTGCCGTACAACGAGGGCAAGCCTAGGAAAATCGTGGCCGCATTGGGTGCAACCGTGCTGGTCGTCACATCGAACCCAGTCACCGGGGAGGTGTGCTCGATGCCCGGGGTCTTTAGGATAATGTCGTTCACTTCCCGCACCACGGCATCGGTCCGAGCGAGGCTTGAGCCCGGCGGCAGCTGGATGACCGTAACCAGGTAGCCGATGTCCTGATCCGGGATGAAGCCGGCCGGCATCCGCGCGAACTGGATGCCCGTGAGCGAGATCAGGCCGACATAGAAGACCAGGACGATGGCGCTCGCCCGGACGACGCGGCCGGTCAGCTTGCCGTAGCTCGAGGACATCCACTCAAAACCGGCATTGAAGCGGCCGAAGGCGCCCCGCAGGATTCGGCCGATGCCCCGCGGTTCGGCATGGGCGTGGTGCGCCATCAGGAAGACCGCGCTGAGCGCCGGGCTCAATGTCAGCGAGACGAAACAGGAGATCACCGTCGAGGCGGCGATGGTGGCCGCGAACTGCGTGAAGAACAGGCCCGAAATGCCGGAGATGAAGGCCGTCGGGACGAAGACGGCGCACAGCGTCAGCGCGATGGCGATCAGCGCGCCGGACACTTCATCCATCGTGTGATGCGCCGCCTCGCGAGGCGACATGCCGAGCGCCATGTTGCGCTCGACGTTCTCGACCACGACGATCGCGTCGTCGACCACGATGCCTACGGCCAGCACGAGACCGAACAGCGAGAGGTTGTTGATCGAGATGCCGAGCGCGGCGAGGATCGAAAAGGCGCCGACCAGAGATACCGGGATGGCGACCACCGGGATGATCGTTGCCCGCCAGCTTTGCAGGAACAGGTAGACGACGCCGACCACGAGGAGGATCGCGATGCCGATCGTCACGATCACTTCGTGGATGGACTGGCTCACGAAGGTGGTCGGGTCGTAGATGTTGATGTAATCGAGACCGGGCGGGAAGCTCTTCTTGAGCTCCGCCATCTTGTCCCACACCTCGTGCTCCACCTTAACGACATCCGCGCCCGGCGTCGCGATGACCCAGAAAGGGGCGGACGCATAACGATCCGCGTAGGCGATAGAGCCGTAGTCCACCGAGCCCAACTCGACGCGGCCGATGTCGCGAATACGGGTGACCCGTCCCTGCGGGTCCGACTTCACGATGATGTCGCCGAACTGCTCGGGCGTGGTGAGGCGCCCAAGCGCGCGAACATTGATCTGGTAGGCCCCGCCCGTGTCGTTGAAGACCGGCGGCTGGTTGAGAGCGCCGGCCGAGACCTGGGCGTTTTGGGCGCGCAGGACATCCAGGATATCGCCAGCGCTGATTTTGCTCGCGGCAGCCTTATCCGGGTCGATCCAGATTCGCATGGCGTATTGCCGCTCGCCCAGGATCCAGAAATCGGACATGCCGGGCAGGCGCGCGATCTCGTCTCTGACGTGAAGAATGAAATAGTTGGAGATGTACTCGGCGCTGCGGGATCCGTCCGGCGAATACGGATGGACGCCCAGGAGCAGGGCTGGGATCGTCTTCTTGACCTGCACCCCTTGGAGTTGGACTTCCTGCGGCAGCCGGGACAGCGTGTCCTGCACGCGGTTGTGCGTCAGCATAAGCGCCGTGTTGATGTCGGTGCCGATCTTGAAGATCACCGTGATGTTGAGCTGGCCATTACCCGTCGATTGGCTGCTGATGTAATCCATGTTCTCGACGCCATTGATGGCTTGTTCGAGCGGCGTCGCGACGGTGCGGGCTACCGTGTCGGCCGAAGCGCCGGGGTAAGAGGCCGTGATCTGGACGGTTGGCGGGACGATGTTCGGGTATTGGGCGACCGGCAGGAACGACGCCGCGGCCAAACCGAACACCATAATGAAGATATTGACCACCGCGGCGAACCGCGGGTGGTCAATGAAAAAGTGAGAGAGTTTCATGGCTCGCCTCAGTTCCGGCTTTGATCGGCCGCGAAGTGGATCGCCCCGGTTTCTGGCGAGACTTTCGAACCCGGCCGGGCCGCCGGAAGGCCGCCGATGATCACTTGGTCCGAGGGCGTCAGGCCCGCGCGGATGAGCCGGAGACCGTCGCGGAGATCGCCGACCTGGACCCGCTTCGGCGTCACCACATTGTCCGCCCCGACCGTCAGCACGATGTGCTCCGACTGATCGGGTAGCACGGACGCATCCGGCACGAGCAGCGCCGGCACCGGCGGCGCAACCGCGAGACGGACACGGGCGAAGCCGCCCGGCGTCAGAAGCAGATCGCTGTTGGGGATGGTGGCGCGGGCATGGATCGTGCCGCTCGACCGATCGAGCCTGTTGTCGACGAAGTCGAGCGTGCCTTGGCGACTGAAGCCGGTCTCGTCGATAAGCGCCACCTTCACCTTGTCGGCAAGCGGGCCGGTCTGTGACTGCCGCTCCCGCTGGAACTTCATGTAGTCGGCCTCGCTCATATCGAAGTTAAGATAGATCGGGTCGATCGAGACGAGCGTGGCGAGCAAGGTGGTCGGGCTGCTGGCGGCCCGGCTGCCGGCGATCAGATTGCCTACCGAGACGAGATGGGTGCCGATGCGGCCGGTAAAGGGCGCGGTGATGCGGGTGTGATCCAGATCGAACTGCGCGTCGCGAACGAGTGCCTCGGCGTTGTCGCCCGCCGCTTGGGCGGCGCGCCGATCGGCCGCTCGCTGGTCGGCGATTTCGACGCTGCCGTAGCCTGTTTGCTTCATCGTATCGGCTCGGAAAGCCTCGCGGTTCGCGAAGTCAAGCCGCGCACGGGCGCTTTCGAGCTGCGCCGTAGCCTCGCTCAATTTGATCTGATAGGGCGTCGGGTCGATCGTGAACAGCAGGTCGCCTTTATGGACGACGTCACCGTCCTTGAAGCCGATCTGTGTCAGGGTGCCGCCGACCTGTGCTCGCAACTCGACCTGATCGACGGCTGAGAACTGACCCAGAAATTGGAGCCTGGTATCGACGTCTTGTTGAATCGGCGCGCTGACGGTCACGACCGGTGGAGCTACGATTGCGGCTTGGTCGGCGGATGGTGCCAGGAGGCGTGGGCCCGCGATGACGCCGGCCGCGATGAGACCCAACGCGACAAGCGAACCGGCCCACGCCTTGACGCCGGGCTTGCTCGGCCGCGGGGCGGAGAGCTTCCGGACCTCGACTTCGGTGAAGATATTGTCCATTTTGCCCTTGCTTGTTCATCGATCAGATCGAGGTGGACAGACTATCTATCGATAGGTTGATAAACCGATACATAGATTTTCGGCTGATAGCCTGTCAAGCCCTATCTATCGATAGGGTGGCACTTTCGTGGATCGAAATGAGAAAGAATCCGGCTGCAGCCACGCCTGGCGGAGCGCGTCGAGACGGTTAATGCGTATTGCGCGACTCGCTGCGAGTACGCCAGTCCGCAGCGCAGCATCGATCCTTTCAGGTGCAAAGCGGGCCTGCCGAACTGCCGCCGCGCCCCTGAAATCACACGCCTTGCCCTTCCCTCACGGTCCAGGCAGGTCTCTGATAGCTCACATGCTGTCCGCCGTACCCGTACATCGGACGGAGTCGCTCTATGTCGCGAGCAGGTGGTCGCGCAGCAGTTGGTTGAAGGCCTCCGCCCGCTCCTCGGGGAAGAAAATCCGCGCACCCGCCAACTCGACCGACGGCTTCGCTCCGGGGATCGTCTCAGCGAGCCAATGCGCCCACTTCACCGGGAAGTAGACGTCATCCGTACCCCAGACGATGAGGGTTGGAGCCTGCAACTTGCGGAGCTGAGGTTCGATCAGTCGCGTGTGCTTGTTGTCGAAAGCCACGACGAAACGTTGCAGGTCGCGTGTACGCTGTTCGCTCCGCACCAGGGGGCGGAGATAAGTCTCGATGTCTTCGTCTGTGACAGTCTCGGGCTGCTCATAAGCCGGCCCAAGCGCGCCGGGTGAACGAAAGATCGTCTTGTCGGCGAGCATCGCGTCCAACGTGTCGCGCAGGCCCCCGGCTTTGACCATATCCACGAATGGTTGGAATGCCTCCGGCGGCCAGTTGTCATGGGTGTCGCAGTTGGTGAGGGTCAACGTCCGCACCCGCTCGGGATTGAGCGCCGCGAAGATCTGAGCAATGCCTCCGCCGCTGTCGTTACCGACCAGGTCGATCTGATCGATCTGCAGAGCGTCGAGCACCTCTGTTAGCATGTTAGCGTTGGCCGTCACCGAGACGTCTTGATTTCGCTCGATCTCTGTATCCCCATGCGCCAACAGATCGACGGCAATGCAGCGACGAATGTCGGACAGTCCGGCCAGTTGGTGACGCCAGAGATGCTTGTTCAGCAACACCCCATGGACGAACAGCGCCACTGGCCCGGCCCCCGTCTCGGCATAGCTGATACGGCCCGAGGCGGTCTCGATGCTTCGGAACATGTCCAATCTCCACTACAGGACTATTTCGGTTGGGGCTAGGAAAGCCCAACAGCGATCAGCGGCTCTACCAGAATCTTTAGCGACTTGTGCCGATCGCCGGGCCGCTTCAACGGACCTGGGCGGAGCGCTGAAACTCGAATGGTGTCTGGCCGTAGGCTCCTTTGAACGCGGTGCTGAAGTGGCTGTAGCTGGAAAACCCGAGGTCGAGCGCCAGACCAGTCAAATCAGAATCATCGCCAAGCAAGTCGAGCGCTCGAGCCAGCCGCAGTTGCAGCTGGTAGCGGTAAAGCGGTAGACCCTCAACCCGTTGAAAAACTTGGGTGAGATAAACCGGCGAGACGCCCACGTCGCCGGCGATGTCCGCCAGGGTCCGGCGACGTCCCAGATCGGACGAGAGCACAAGTTTGGCGCGATCCACCAGTTTCTGGCGCCCGACACTGCCGGCCGCGGCGTGCGAGGTGCGCTCGCCCAAGGCGCGCCGCACCAGTATAAGGGCCAGGGTCTCGGCTTCGAGGGTCTCGATGACATCGCGATCTAGACTGTGACGCAGCAGCGCCATGAGCGCCTGGGTGCGCGCATCAATTCGCAAGCGCGGCCGATTGAACATCGCTCGACCCTGCGCGAGGAGATAATCGTCAGGCACCAACTCCAACAGCGCCGCCGCGCCGATCCCGATCGACAAGCTGGAATCACCGCCTTCGAGAGGATGGCTAATCCGGTAGGGTTCATCTTCATTGAAGAAGACGACCTGGTTGGCCTCCGCCACGGTCTCTGCGCGGCCTACATGGTGCACGTAGACCCCGCGATAGGGGAACACCAGGTGCGTCGCGGTAACGCGTTCCTCGGCGCTCTTGTGCCTGCATGTGCCCGCGCATGCGACATCCCATACTGCCACCGTGTCGGTTGTCAGGAGCGGGTGGGCGTCGAAGTCAGCCATGGTGAAGCGCCTAGCCATTGCGGTCTGATGGCCGGCGCCACGAACCTTCGCCGGCCAATGCCTGGATCCATGGATCTACGATCGAATTTCCGGACTGGGCTTCAGGGCTGCTCCGAAGGCGGCACGTTTGTTTGCGTCAAGTGCGGCGTTGAGGACAGAACCTCCCTCGCTTCCTGTTGGAGCCCACTCATTGCGCGGATGTAAGGAAGCGGGCCGTAGCTGATGCGTGACACACCGAGCTCGGTCAGGCGATCATTGGATGGTACGCCGTCCATGACCATGACGTTGACGGGCAGCGCCGCGCCATCACAGATTCGACCGATCAACGCAGCGTCTCGCAAGCCGGGAATGAAGAAGCCCGATGCGCCCGCGGCTGCGTATGCCTCGGCCCTGTCCAGAGCTTCGCCGACCGAGTGTGCTGCATCCCTGCCCTGGCCCAGGAACAGGTCCGTCCGCGCGTTGATGAAAAATCCGATGGCCTTATTCTCCGCGACACTGCGGATGGCTGCAATCCGGCGGGCCTGCCGGTCGATGTCGTAAAGCCCCGCCCCCTTGACGACCCGGTCCTCGAAATTGATGCCGATCACGCCCAGTCCGAGAAGACGGGCGATATTATACGCCAATTCGCCGTCGTCCTCGCTATATCCCCCTTCGAAATCGACAGTGACGGGGATATCGATGGTCGCTGAGATCCGCCCGATGATCTGCTCGGCGAGTTCGAGCGGGATGGCCTCGCCGTCTCTATACCCTTGTGCCTCCGCGACAGACCAGCTGCTTGTCGCGATCGCTGGCGCGCCTGCTTCGAGAATGGATTTCGCGCTACCTGCATCCCATGCATTGTAGAGTAGCAGCGGCGCGCCTTTCACGTGCAGCTCGGCGAAGCGCTTGGCCTTCTCGTTCTGGTTCATTGCATCCTCCTGAAACGATGGCTTCTCGAATGGGGCAGGTTCGATCCGTTCCCCGATGCCGGAGTTGCAGGCCTTAGGTCGCGCGATGGTTATGGCTAACCTTGCACAGCGACCACACTGCATTGCCTATCTACCGATAGGTCTGCCAGCTGCCAGCTAACACAT
>Ga0210405_10005610_pt1 | contig 11385 bp, 18 predicted proteins | sample IncBWH11MmetaG_FD_155492 | JGI IMG/M metagenome (GOLD analysis project Ga0210405, IMG submission 155492) | Forest soil microbial communities from Barre Woods Harvard Forest LTER site, Petersham, Massachusetts, United States - Inc-BW-H-11-M | ecosystem: Environmental > Terrestrial > Soil >... | reverse complement strand
AGCACAGGCTCTTGATCTTTATCGTGCAAGACTCCCGATGCGAAACCATCGCAGGCGACACGATCCGTATCCGGCGTCACGTTGGTGAAGGTCTGCTATCCCATCCCGACACAACAAACTGATTCCATACCCCTGCGAGTAAAACCACAATGACCTGCGTCCGTGGGACTGCTTTACGCTACAACCGCGAGCGTTCGTGCAGTCTAGCCTGGTTAATTCATCAGAGGCTGGAATCGTAGCGCAGATTGGTTGCTGGTCACGGAAGATAAGGATCGCGCCCCGTTGACGACGCTTATGTAGATCGGTCGTGCCGCTCTTTGACTCCGCGAACTGTTTTTTGAGACAGCCCCGCCTGGCCCTTCCCAGAGTGTGTTGTCGAGCAGTCCAGATGAACTACGAGGAGTCGCAAAGCGAGGCGGCTTGAACGGTTCGCCGCTTGCTCAACTTCTTCCGGCGTCACGTCGCGGAGCCGACGAAGTCCGAGAATCTGGATGATCTGGAGGAGGTAGCAGGCCGCCGTGCGAATGGTTTGTCGTCCCGTTCCTCCTGCTTCGAGATGCGTCAAGAACCGTTCGCGTTCCCTTGCCAGGGGTGCTGATTGGTGGCGCGCGAGCGCAGCGGGAAGAGAAAAATACTGGTCGAACACCATCGTCCCTCCAGGCCAAACTCAACGTCCCCGCGAGAATAATTCAAAACGACGCGATAGAACGTCTCTAAACCATTGAGCGAGTCTATCCTCCCCGTACGCGGTCAGCGGTAACCTCCACTTCATTGATCCCGCGGAACGAGAAGAGCAGTCGGACGAGATACTTCGGCGGGTCCTCCGAGGTCTGTTTGACGATGTTCCCTACCGCGTCCGTGACGGCGGAATGGAAGGTTACCTGCTCGACCTGTATACCCGCGAGGTTGACTCGAACGAGTTGTCCCGGTTTGAACGGAGTTTCCATTGAGACCCCTGATTTTCGCGCCTGCCGTCGCCGTTGTCCATTTGCTCGCCGGCACTTAAGTGGCGGGCGCGATGGGCTTATAATCCACTTCGTTATGAGCCAGGTACGCTGGGCCTCTGCCACGATGCCGATTTTCGTCCAGTCCAAATTTGGACCGGAACGGACCGGTTGCATTTGTCGCGCCGGGCAAGACTGGCGAAGTCCTTTGACGGCCCGGATCGGGGTTGGATGAAGGCACTCCGAGGTAGTCTCTGCTTTGATTGAGCCATGAGTTGACCCTTGGTTTGGCCGATAACCGTAGATTATGGGGGCCCACCACACCAGGCTTACGAAGCCTCGCGCTGAGATTCCGAATCGAAAGACCACACTCTCCTTGGCCTGTAGGCGACGATTTCATTGGTCTCCGGATCGCGGATAACATTGTCTATCTTGCGCTCACGTGCGCCGGTGGCTATCGGATCATCCAATGAATAAGGATAAAGGGAACCAAGGCCCCTACCGGCATATTCGAGGGTCCGGAAAACATACCTGAGAAATGAACCGGAATACCGATAGCGACGTATGCATCCCTTAAGTTGCTGTCTGATCTCATCCCCGTGGCCCCTCCAACGTGACATATAGCAATAGTTGTCGAGCCATCCGTCGATTGTGTAGCGAACGAGCTCAACCACTTGGGCTCTAGCTAGCAAATTCCCGGCTTGGGCAACGCGTACAAGAGCAATCGCGATCTTGTCTCTTATTTGCAGATCCATGGCGTCGGCTGGAGCGACGAAAACGTAAAGTTTGTTCCCATATTTATTCAAGATCAGGCCAATTTCCTTGCTATCTCTATATGGTTTAGATTTTCTGCTTTGCTGCGGTGTCCATAGCCTTTGATACCTTGGCTCAAGCCCATTGGTGATTCTGTCCCAATCGATGCCGCCGACTTCGGACCGAATGTGTTTGCGGATGAAGCTGTAACACCCAGGCGCACGCTTGAGAATCCACGAACTGTTAAACGTCTTGGGAGAGTCTTGCGAGAGTAATTTGTTTAGCGTCGCGACAACTCTTTGCAAATGATCCATTTCAGCTAGATCGGTTCTTTCGGACCGGAAACGAGCTGGCGGAATCCAATGATTTCCCACCTTTGCAGAACGTGCCTTGCGAGAGGTTTCACCGAATCAAGGAACTCTCGCGATACTTTATCGGGGGCCGGCCCCATGAACAGTGAAATGAGTTGCTGGAGGTCTTCACAATAAACATGCCCTCTTGACCCTTTCCGGAAATCCCGATCTCTTGTCTTCTCTCGATGGATTAGACGAGCGTATGTGATCTCGGCGGATGCCGCGTCGATCACCTGCAGCGGGTCTTTTTCGAACATGCACTGGCAGAAGTCCCGAAAGCTATATTTAGGACTAACCAAACTAATCATGAGCGGCATTCCCTCGCTCGGCGCCCAGCGAAGTCTCCTGACGGCTATAGCCGATTTATCGGCGAAAGCCTACAGCCATAATTGCACCCGTGTCCACCGACATTTGCGTCCGACTCGGGAAGCGCTTACGAGCGCTACGCAAGGAGCGGGACTGGACGCAGGTTTATATGGCGGAACACGTGGGAATGGATCGGAGTTTCATTTCGGACTTGGAAAACGGAAGAAAGGAAATCTGTATCCGCAATCTGGAACTGCTTGCCGCTGCGTTCGACATGACTGTCTCAAAGCTCATGTCGCGTCTATGACGGTCTCTTCGGTTCCGGTCTCAGCTCTGGGGCAAAACCTTGCAGCGTTTTCGCCTACTCTAACCCACTCAATTTGCACGGCGCCTTACGTGGGGCCAGAAACTGCTAATTTAGCCCACGGACGCTTCGTCTGATCCTGGGTCCTCACCGTAAATGTCACAATATCCGACCCGAATCGCCGGTCTCACGATCGCCAGTTGTGAAAGGTCCAAAATTTCCTTCCAGTTATCGTCCGCTCCGCTCGCAATTTTGTGGAATTCGATAGCGTCAGTCGTTATCTGTCGAGTCACCACACCGTCAGTTTGCGCATTCTGAAGACCGCGAAGCGTGACTGGTAGCGTACCGAGATAGTAGCTTGTCTTAACTTGCGCCTGAGCTTCCACCCTCGCATGGGATTCGCGCCCACCGAGTTTAGTCACTAGATGTTCACCGAGGAGAACACAATGCGTTCCGGGGGTTCGCGGCATTTCTCCCTTATCCCACGTCCTTTTTAGCATGCGTTCGAGCGTTCCGGTCGTCGTACCGTCGACCGCGTAAAAGATTAGTGTCTGCAGTTGTTGCAAATTCACAGGAAGTTCAAAAAACTCGCTGCCGACGCTTGCGAATCGAAAGTCCGATTTTTCCAAATGGGTGCGCTCCAAAAGACACGGAAGAGTGGCATAGGACTTCCAATCGATGTTCTCCGTATCGACCAGGCGGTACGTGTCGATGCCTTCGTTCTTCGCGATATTTAAGGCCGCGGGTGTGAAGCTGCTGCTGACGATCAGCGCGCCGCGATTGGCTCGCACGTCTCGCACGAGTCCCGAAAACGTCTCGACATCTTTCACGTCTAGCGGTTCGGCATAGTCTTTGCAGTCGATGACAATAAGAATCGCGTATTGCCCGACGTGCTTCCGAATGCTGATGTCGATCTGGCGAGGGACCTTCGAGTCGACGCCAATGATCGAGTCGTCGAACTTTATTTCCGCGTCGCTAGCCAATTCCTTCTGAATTTCGTAGGCCAGCCGCTCGAATCGCTTCCACTTCGGCTCCACTGGGAATTCGGCCTCCTCTTCTTTTCGCATGCTATCAATGTCTTGACAGGGGTGTCAAGGTCGTGATATAGGAATAGGCGATGGCACCAGAGATGTGGACTACAGCCGAAGCCGCCAGCAAGGTTGGCATAACGCGAGCAACAGTTCAGGATTGGATCAAAAAGAAGAAGTTTGCGCCGCCAGAGCTAATGCGAATCGGCAACGGCACAATACGACTCTGGAGCGCGTCGGACATCGCTCGACTCAGGGCGGCCAAGAAAGATATCTATCAGGAAAAGCGACCGAAGAAAAAATAAGCGGGACGCGCCGGTGCTTCTAACACCGACACGTCCCTAACCAAACGACCTATAGAGGAGGCCGCAATGGCTGGCAGGAATTTTAGTCCGTTTCCCCCGCAGCGCAATCCCGAGAAAGTTGCATTATATGCTCGTGTCAGCACGAAAGATCGCGGGCAGGATAACGAGAATCAACTCACGCAGCTTCGGGAATTCGCGGCGAAGAACGGTTGGGAAATCGTTCATGAATACTGCGATCGCGAATCAGGGGGCCGCGCCGACCGTATCCAATTCCAGCAAATGTTCGCAGATGCGGCGCAGCGCAAATTCGATCTATTGCTGTTCTGGTCGCTCGATCGGCTCTCCCGCGAGGGCGTATTCGAAACGCTTCAACATCTGAACCGCCTCACGGCCTGTCGCGTCGAGTTCAAATCCTTCACAGAGCAGTATTTCGATTCCTGTGGCATTTTCAAAGACGCGGTTATCTCCATCCTTGCCACGATCGCCAAGCAGGAGAAAATCCGAATCTCCGAACGCGTTAAAGCGGGGCTCGATCGCGCCCGCGCCCGGGGAAAGCGACTTGGAAGGCCAAGGACGTACGTGAATGAGGGTAGGATTGTCGTATTGCGCGCCGCCGGGAAGTCGTGGCGGGCCTGTGCGAGAATTTGTGGGTGTTCGTCCAAAACGTGTATGAGGGCGTGGCGAAAAGCCACTTTGGGGGATTGTTCCGCAGTTCCGGGTGCAGGAACTGCGCGAAGGTCGAGGCAAAAGGTAGAAAAAGGATTTTGCCCGTCTGTGGATTGTTCCTAGGACTTCTCATCATATTCGATAGAACTAGCGGTCACTGCTTGCATGAACGAAACACCGTACTGAGTGAACGAGTATTGAGAGCGAATTATGGTCTGACTGCGATCAAACGGGACCTTCTTATCGCCGACTTCCAAATAGCGATCCGGCTCCGCCACAAGATCCTCCCCGAGGATACGAAGCCGAACGAGGTCGTCGATCACCAGTTGAGCCTCTTCGAGTTGTTCATAATTGGCTTTTTGCGCTTCTGTTAACAGCTGCTTGAAAATCTCAATTTCCGCGGAATTAACTCCAGCGTTGATGCTCGGGTCAAAAGTTTTTACGAGGGTGATGTACTGCAATGGCAATCTGCCGGGCTTATGCACAGCGATAAAATCAGTCGGCTCTAAGACGATCTTCCATAGTCGGTCGAGATATTGGACCTCTTCGACGGTGAGCTGAGAGAGCGTCAGTCCGAATGATGGCAAACAGTCCTCTTTCGTAGCAATGCTTTCCATCAGGGCCGCCCATTTTTCCTGTAATTCATCGTCGCTAACCATCGAAGCAAGGGGGAAAAGAGGCATGACTTTCTTGTATTCTTCTTCGCTTAGTGGGTGACCGCAGTGACGGAATTTCTCCCACTTTCCGAAAATTTTGCCAAGGTTTTCAGTCGCATAGAAGCGACACAAATTTGCCAAGGTGCCAAGAAATTCACCAACCTCCTTCGTGACCGGCGAAAGCAAATTCTTCACTGGCTCGGAGTCGAGAATCTCATTTAGGTCCGAAAGCGGGTTGTTAGAGTCGCCCATCTAAAAAGCCTCCCCACTTCCATTCAAGCACGCCAACTGCCTGAATTCCAAGTAGCATTCAGGCCCATACACTCGGTGGACAAAAACTCCACACGAAGCAAAACGGTAACCCGTACAAATCGAAGGCCGGCCGCGTCGAAATTCTATCGAGGCAAAAACAGATGTTTAGTTATGTGGACGCCGAACAATCGTACCGAGCCGTGACATGACTATCTCAAATTGCCAGGTAGGCTAATTGTTACACTATTTGACGCTGTCAACAATTTCGCGAGTTCTAGGCTAGCAGGAGAGTAGTCCAAATTGAATTGGCAGTTCTTGAATTGAACATTTGTGAGTACGGTGGAGCCCCCGTGATAAACAACGGTGACGTTCTCGAAGACGACGTTCGTCCACGCGATGTGGTCCAAAGCCTGAGCGCAGTGAACGCCATTAAAGGCGGAGTCTGAAACATAAAGAGTTACTCCACTCCCACTCGGAACCTCGATACAGTTACTTGGTGAAACCGCTGCCAGTTCCTTATTCGATGTAGTGCGATAACTCATAAGTGCGAGCGCCGCTGGCCAAGCGTTGGGATTTTCTCGAGACTCATCCAAAAGCCTATTGCCTGCGGCATTCACAAGTCTGGGATTAAGCGACACTTGGTACGCCGCTGCAGTGTTGAATACCTTTGCTAGGCTATTGATCGACACTGCATCAAGTGATCTTGTGGCTATGGCTCGGCCTAATCGCAAGTCAAGGGAGGCTGCTTGTACTCTTTCGTTCGGAACATAAACAACGAAAGACGCGATAGCCAAGAGAATGACCGAGACCAGACCTACTTCAAGGACTCTACGATTCTCGAACATTTCGCGCAATCGAACGAATTCCGTGCGAACCATCGGGGCTTCTGTTCGGACACAGTAATATGCCGTGAACGCCACGGTCAGAAAAAGAATCACGCCGAGCGTTTCCCAGGTCACTTGCTTCTCGGGACGATCAAGAGCGAGCGAGTTCAAAACACCATAGGCAAAGGCAATCAGAATCGTCAATACCTGAAAGCGACGCCTTCGTTCTACGTCGGAGTACCAGAGATTAATGGCTCTATTCAGGTATGACATTTTTCCTCAGTGTATGGAGCAGCACTCTGATCACCAAATCCAGCATGAACAGTCCAAAAACCGCAAGATACGCGTAATAGTGAATAGTTTCAAACACATCTATTCGTTTTGGGCTGTACCCTAACAATATCAGTAAACCAAGGACGGCATAAACGAATGTAAGCCCAAGAGCAAAAATTGCAAACAGCATGGCGTCTTCAATAAGGGCCGCAGCTGCAGGTTTTATGCTTTCCCATCGCTCCTGCCAAAACGAACTCTGCTTCCTTGTCGGATTGTTTCTCGGGGCTTGGGCCACGCCGATAAACTAACCCGGATCGGGTGGTTACGCAAGAATATGAGAAGTGCCGGGCGCGCATATCACCCTTAAATTTTCAGTCCGAATTGTAACGCAGTCAACTGTACTCAGGAGCTATGCGCAATCCGTCGTCAGACCAGGGTGCGGCCTGAACCATAGAACAGGGAGGCAGAACTCCGGAAATAGGAGAAGTTTTCGTTTGGGGCAAAACGGACTGATTTTGCCCCGCCAGAATTAGCCAGCGCTCGGGCCGTAGATTCAAGCGATTGCGGAATCGGCTAGAGCAAGGTTTTTGCCACACGATTTCCCTGCGTCGGCTTAACTCGTGAATTTCTGCGGGCTCACCACCTGCGCATCCCGTCTATGCTATAGAGCAAATAACTAAAGCACGCCAGGAGGTCGGATGAAGCTATCGCTGCTAACAGCGACACAATACCGAGCTTTCCGAGATTCAGAGTCGGACGAAACTACTGCCTCAGAACAGGCGGACATACAACAGTTCGTGAAGACCAAGAGGTTGGATCTGCGAAACGGACTTACTCGCCGACACGCACATTTGTGCTGGAGAAACTGGTCGGACTCAATGTGACAAAGACGCCGCCCGAGCCACAGCAGCCCAAGACTACGACACTCGATTGGGTGACGAGGTCAAACAGTTGGGTGAACCAGCGCTACAGGCATTGAACAACTATTTGATGAGCCACTCTGGGCCTGAGAAATCATCCCCTGCGAATATTCACGATGTCGTCCAGATCATTAAACATGAATCCAATTTAAACGCCGTAGCAGGCGCGTTCTTGGCATTTCGAGAGCTTACTGGCGTCACTGTTAAAATGTTCGATTTCGGCGCGGTACAACATGGTGTTCGCATAATCAGCCCAAGTGTCAAACGCCATGACCCTAAAAAGCGAAAGTAGGAACACGCCCATCTTTCGAAAAATTGAACGGGCGTCAAGTCATCATCCAAGATGGCAAAGAACTGTTTTTGAAAAACTGTGCAAAATGTGGAAATGAGTTTTACGGGCAATTGAAGGATTACTCGGTGCGACGCGTGCCGGAAACGGAAGCGATCATGAAGGAGCTACGGCTTTCCGGGTTCGGTGCCACTTTCGAGTTGCGGAGTACCTTCTGCCTCCGTTCCAAGTTCAAGCTGAACTGGGAGTTTGTCAGCGATTTCTTTTCTGCTGATGGTGAGGACTGCTGGTTTGCACAAGATTTCTCTTATAACGAGATCGCTGAGCATTCGAGCCGTACTCGACGCTTGGGCTAGGACTGCCGTATCGGACGTTAACGCAATTACGTGTTCGCGCATGCTCACGACTCCAGAGTCACATGCAAGAAGGATCGCCTGAACACAAAGACTCATGCTGCCACACAACACGTCGAGCGCATCTCCAACAAGGCTTAAATCCTGACCCAGAACACCGGGCTGCCTTCCCGGAGAGATGACGGGGTCGAAGGGCAAGTGAGCTTTGACAATCGACACGCCTCTGCTTTCGAACAACGCCCTCACTTCTGCCGGAATTTCTACAATTATCGCCTTTCCAGCCTCGGTGAAGTGCTTCCCTTCTGGAAATGTAACAGCAACGAGCTTGATATGTTCGAAAGCAGGTTGAGAGCAAAAGTTGTCTAGCGCCAAGCGGACACCCTCGCCTCGCGCAGTAAAAATCAACATTTTGGTGATGTTTTGCTGCTTCGCGGCGTGGAAGGCTATTTTCAGGCATTCAGGCAGATTCTCTCGGCCCTCTTCCAGAAAGTAGGTTGTCGGCGCTGTGAATTGTCCGGGCATTTTCTCAGACGATCTTGAAGCCGAATACTTTGTCGAAATCTCTTCCAGTGCTGCGGTGCTTGAAAATTCCGCGAACAAAAGTAAACATGTCTAGCGACGTCAAATCAAGTTTTTCGACATTTTCCTGATAGATGTGTTCTGGCCCACCCAAATGCAGGTGAATTTTCAGAGCACTATTGTCTAATCGAAAATCAACGGGTTTTTCCGAACCGTACAACGGAATGCCATCCTTGTCGAGACCGTGGATGGGGCCATAGTGATACGCAAGTTTTAGGCGACGGGCATCTTGAAGACCCGCAATCTTGTTATGGTGCTCCCAAATTCTGACAAACTTGTTGTCTGCAAATTTCAGATACCACTTGAGGTGCCACGAATATTGCGTGGCGATCATGAAGTCAGGCCCCGCGATTTCTTGACAGTCTGCCGGAATAACAAGTGTGTGGTGCTCTGCATCGAACTGTCGTCTGAACTCTAAGTAATCCACGAAGCAAAGCGACCTCTAGCTTGTTCTATGCAGCAAGGCAGAGCTTGGAATTTCCTTTTAGAATGTTTGTATCTTCATCCGAAACACTAAGCTTATCAAGATATTCCCGGTGTAGTTCCTGATACACCTCCTGCAGCGCGTTTCTGTGATCAATGTATGCCGTCCATTCAAACACGTCATCCTCGGGCAATGCAGCTCGCGTCCCCGGATCGCTCATAAAAACGTTCGACGAAATCTTGTACTTCTTCTCGAATGCGGAAAGCGCTTCTTCCACATCGCTGATCGAGAGATAAATCTCTTTACTTGCCATGTTCAACCTCCAACCGACTACTGACTCCCAAACAATTTCGCTGCAATTAGACCGCCAACCGCCATATTCCCTAGAAAGCAATTTGGTCCACTATCCCTCATCCCCTCGGATGTCCGAATAGTACTCCCGGTCGCATGTGCCCTCTCAATAATTAGACGCGAGTTTCCGAAAACGGGCCATACAGTTGTTTCCCTACATCGATCTGTGCCGAGTGATTGAAAACGGGGACTTTACGCAGGTCTTGCGCTTCCGAGAGCAGATAATCTCTGTATCCAAACTGATTTCCTGATTCAGCATACATGGCGCGCCAGCCTTCTGTCAACGATCACAAATCCACAGAGCCGATTTACGAATTGCAGGTCTTGCAAGTTTTCTTGCCAGCTTTGACAGCATCCGCATGGGAGGTGTAGGTAATCATATGGCGTTCGAGAATGTTAGAAAGCCACTTGCATCCCGCCCTGTGGAAAGAACGCGCCGCTGCGCTTGAATAGAAAGGCCCGTATTGAGTCTCAGCGTCTTGGTGGCCCTCCACAACGATCTTCATGATGGCGGTATAAAATCACATTCGGAATTGGTGGTCAAGGGCTGGACTAAAGCGCAGTGTCGGTTACTCATAGAGTGACGCGAACGGTAGAAGAACCAGCAAAGTTCATTCAACGCTGTTTGCTGCAGTCGTGTCGGGATCAAGTACGGGTGGTTTACTTGGAGGACCTCATTTCAGAGATCGAGAAGATCGTCCCAGGCGGCCACCATCGCCTGGCGGGTCATTTCGCCCTATTCACAGAGAAGTACTTGTTGTGACATCCTATACTTGGAGCCTTGCACACAAGGGCGACTGATCGCTATACATCATATGGGCTGCTCGGTCATGTTACCGTGTCAAACTTAGAATCCATTCAAGCACGGTGGATAGAACTTTTTGATCGGTTGCGTTGCGATCCGAGAACTAAGGATCAGATCGCCCCACCGTTTTTCAGTGTCCCGGCAGTTCAAGCGCGCTCGATTCTTTACGTTGGAAAAGCTACCGCCAAGGATGGGTGCTGGGACGAAGCTCCCAGTGGAAGTACCCAGACTCAAATAAAACAAGGAATCAAATATACCAATAAATTCCTTATCGAGGTCGCTCCTGAAATCAACTCCGGATTCTGGCACTTTGCTAGGGAACTCAACACGGAAGTCGCTAAGAAGTGGAAGCAACAAGTCACAAGTCCTTTTCAGCATATCGCGTGGACGAATGTTTGCAAAATTGGAGAGTTGGGAGAAAGGCCGCCACGTGAGGCCGGCATCGTCTTCAGAGCGCAGCAAGAGCTCGCCGTCGAAACCTTACGTCTAGAGATTGAGTTATACAAACCAGGGCTCATCTGTTTCGTAACGTGGGATTACGCATGGGAACTGGTGAAAGAGGTAATTGGCGACCCAAGCGACGCATCATGGGACCAAGCGGAGAATGAGCAGTGGCTGTGGTGTCATCGGCCCACGCATGGGTTGCCGGCCATCTTATTGACTGGACATCCAGGCAGAAAATCAAGGGCGCTGCGTGAGACCTGGCTTACGAAAGCCTCCGATCTCTTGCCCGACTAACGTGCGAGGCACTTGGCCCGCGTTCCCGGAGAATCCAAACGATGCATCAAATGACGAGAAGAAGAAGATTCGAGGCTCTTTGGAGTGCTCGAAAATGACTGAAGCGGAAAAATGTTCAAAATATCCGAGTATGCTGAAAGCACATTGCTCACATTGCCGAGGAACGGAGCGTGGTACCGCCGATAATCCTCGATATTCGCTCATAGAAGGCAACTACCACGGTTTTCCTGTTGTTGAAGTGCTGGCGAACGGTGGTTCTATA
>Ga0210405_10005609_pt1 | contig 11385 bp, 8 predicted proteins | sample IncBWH11MmetaG_FD_155492 | JGI IMG/M metagenome (GOLD analysis project Ga0210405, IMG submission 155492) | Forest soil microbial communities from Barre Woods Harvard Forest LTER site, Petersham, Massachusetts, United States - Inc-BW-H-11-M | ecosystem: Environmental > Terrestrial > Soil >... | reverse complement strand
CATTCATGCAATCCGTCAATCAAGATCGGCTCAGCACGAATTCGAGAATAACGTTAACCGCCTTCGTCGAGGGGCTCTACCTACCTTGGACCAAAGAGGAGCATCGAGCCAGCACAAGCACAGGGCATCGTCAAATCTGGATCAATCACCTCCGCGATCGCGTCGGAAAACTTCGCTTGCGTGAATTCCGCATCGTAGACGCGAATCGAATGTTGCGAGCGGTTGCCAAAGAGAAGGATCTAACGAAGTCAGCCTTCCGAAGACACGCGCCAGCCGCGATTCCGTGCCGATAATTCCTGCCTTGGCGGAAATCCTCGACGCATACCGAACATCCGCGGGTAACCCAGAATTAGGTTTCGTTTTTCGCTCCAATGATGGGCTTCCTATCAGCCTCGACAAAGTCGTGCGGCGGATGATTCGGCCGGCTCTAGAGGCCATCGATCTACCGTGGCACGGGTGGCACGCGTTCCGTCGAGGCCTCGCCTCAAACCTATACGCCATGGGAGCTTCCGACAAGGTGGTACAACGCATCTTGCGCCACTCGAGACCGCACGTTACCAAGGAACGCTATATTAAGGTGTTTGATCGCACTGTGCTCGAAGCGGCGGAGAAGATGCAGAAACGGATCGAAGAACTGAGACAAGCGAAAGAAGACCAACGGCAGCTGGAATTCAAATTTGGCGACGGAGTTGAACGACCACCAATTGCCCTAGGCGAATATCCAGCGTTCCGCCGTCTCGCGGATTCCTCGCTCTCAGGCCAGCAGTTGGCCAGCACTTTATCTTGAATACCACGGAAAGCTACTTGAAATTATGCTGGCGTGCTTGGAGCAAGTCTCGACGCTGGATGCAGTTAGGGGAAATCTGGCGGAGAGGGGGGGATTCGAACCCCCGGTACAAGTTTTAGCTCGTACAACGGTTTAGCAAGTTCGAGAGTCCCGGTGCCTGCTGTTCAAAAATCAACAATTTAGGTCGGCCCGTAAGCCTCTTGTTCGGGTCGAAAACGTCATGTTTGGGAACAATTGTTCCCCAAACTGTTCCCCACTTTGGGGTGCCATTTCATATGTACCGACCTTTCCTCACATGGTCGTTTGTGCGACACTTGGAACTGCGAATTGTTCCTGCATTCAGATGATCGCGTGAAGGACGAAGGCCTGATTCTCGATGAACCGCTTGGTCTCGATTCTTAACAAACGGACGGTCGTGCGAGCGAGAGAATTGTATCGGTCGGGAATACACCCACAAGAACTGAGCAGGGCCGTTGACCGTGGACTACTTTTGAAGATCGGCCGCGGGCTTTATGCCCGAGCAGATTATCCCGCAGACTTTGAGCATCAGATCGTTCTCGCCTGTAAGCGAGTACCGGCTGGTGTCATTTGCCTCGAGTCAGCGGCCAAGTACCATGGCCTCTTATCACTTGAATCTGCTTCGATTTGGGTGGCGATCGACTTTAAGGCAAAAAAGCCCGTCGTCGATGGCCTGAAGTTGCGCTTCGTGCGTTTTTCCGGAAACGCGCTCACGCAAGGAGTCTTCAATACGACAATCGATGGAGTGCCTGTTCGTATTTACAGCGCGGCAAAGACGGTCGCGGACTGCCTCAAATACCGAAGGAAAATTGGCAGCGACCTTGCAGCAAGAATCCTGCGAGAAAGCATAGCTGGAAAGAAATGCAGCGAACAGAGGCTCCGACACTTCGCGAAAATATGCCGGGTCAACAAACTAGTTCAAGCAGCATATTCCTCGGCGGATCCATCTGTTCGTGTAAACGGGCGACCGTTGATAGCTGCCCTCGCACCCACAGAGACTTCATCAACTCCGCCCAACTAGCGCTAGAAGGAAACGGCAATGGTCTCATAGACCGTCGTACCCGGCTGCTGGCATAGAGCCGCCACTCGGTAAGGGCAATCGCTTGTTGTCAGAGCTCTTTTGTGTTGTTAAGAACGCAAGTTACAAGTTTTTTTGAACGACAGAAGCAACTTCATGCAACGGGGCAGACCAGCCGAGAATTCGACTCCGGTAAACGGAGTGTTCAGAAATTGGGAGAACCCAGGCCTGCCCACCAGGGTGCTGTCCGTCAAGTCTCGAAATGCGATGGACCAGTCGGGAAAGAGGCGTCGTTCCGATGTCTCGCTTAAGAGCACGTTAAAGCGTTTGTGCCTCCGGTCCACTTTGATCGTTGCGACAAGTTTCATCACGGCTTCCTGCTCGCCTTCAAGAACTTGCAAGAAGTTACCACCTTCATAAAGAAGCATCCCCGTAATGCCAAGCTGAGTATTGGTTTCGCGGGTCTCTTCCAAGAGCGCCAGAAGTTCACTCTTGGAGAAGAGCTGTGAAGCGGCGCTCTCGCAAGCTACGCGAAACATCTCACCCCCAACGTCTCGAAATCATTGATTGACAAATAAGCTATCTGCTCGACAGCGAAGTGACGCGCTTTGACGCCTGTCAAGTGAGTGACACAGCTCTAACCCTCTCTATGGTCGGCGATGCGAAGCTACCCAAGCCGGCTGTCCCAGATGAAGATTCCATCCAGTGAAACAGGGTAGTATCGTCTGCAGGCTCAGTTCTCCCACTGCTGGGAGTCGACAATTTCCTGCATTAGAGAATCGTAGGAGAGCATCGCTTCTTCCACAATGGGTTTAGTGGTGGCGATTGTCGTCTTCAGATGATCTCGATAGAACTCGATACTTTCTGGATCCTCAAACACTGTTTTACGGATCGCCGCAACGTCGGCCATTACAGCGCTGAGGGTGGTATGCAGTGATTTTACGCAACTGAGGATCGTTTCTAGGTGGGGGCGGAGGTCATTACGGTGTTGTAGTTCCAACCGTGGCTTGGACATCGGTAGTTCCTCCCTTGATGGAACACTGCGTCAGGAAGGTAGCACCAGTTGGCAAGGTGATTCTATTATGCCTTGGTTAGGACACTCTTTACTTTCGTTAATGGTTACTATTGTCACCCGAGGAAATTCCCAACTTTTCGGCCATCCGTACCAAATCGGGCAAAGAATCGGCACGCATTTTGCGCATGAGTTGGCTGCGGTGAACCTTGGTAGCGGATTCAGTGATTCCGAGTTCGGCGGCAATTTGTTTGTTGGGGAGGCCGGTGACTACAAGGGGAAGCACCTGGCGTTGACGAGGCGTGAGCGCCGCGAACCTGGCTTGTAGCCGAGCAACTTCGGCGCATCGGTGGCGTCGCTCGCGGTCTTTTGCTAATGCGATATGAATCGCGTCCAGCAGGTCCTGATCGCGAAAGGGCTTGGTGAGGAACTCGATGGCGCCTGCCTTCATGGCGCGGACGGACATCCGGACGTCACCATGGCCGGTGATAAAGATAATCGGGATGGAGATGCCGGAGTCGGCCAATTTGCGCTGAAAATCGAGGCCACTCATTCCCCGCAGCCTGATGTCAAGGACGACGCAGGCATCCGCATCGGGCAATATGCACCTCTGAAAATCCTCTGCGGAAACGAACAACTGAACTTGCAATCCAACTGAACGAATCAAGCTGCTGAGGGTCTCTCGCGTGGATTGGTCATCATCAACGACGTAAACCAATGGCTTCGGCTCTATCATTTGGCACCGTTGGCCCTGGGGAGGGTGAACCTGAACACCATTCCGTAGGGCGAGCGCGATTCAGCCCACAATCGGCCTCCATGAGTTTCAATGATCGAACGGGCTATGGAGAGGCCCATTCCAGTGCCGTCTCGTTTCGTGGTGTAAAAGGGATGAAAGATCTGGTCGAGGTCTTCTTGGCCCGATCCGATTCCCCTATCTTCGACAGAAACAAGCACGCCAGCGGAATCCATTCGCGATTCAACGCGCAATTCCCTTTGGTGGTCCTTAACGGTTTGCATCGCCTCGATGGCGTTGATGATCAGATTGAACATCACATGCTGGAGTTGTACGCGATCTCCCAAAACAGTTGGAACATCCGCAGTCAAATCAGTCTTTACAGTGACACGAGATTTTACAATCTCGTTTTCCGCCAGCCTTAACACATCCCGAATCACCGCATTGAGGTTCAGAGACTCCATGCGAGGTGTTTCTTTCTTGAGTAATGCGCGAATCCGGACGATGACCTCACTGGTGCGATTTGCTTCGTGCACTGTCTGGGTTGCGGCTTCCCGCGCTTCCTTGAGATTAGGCGGCTCGTTCGCCAGCCAGCGCAAACCGGCGCTTGCGCTGTTCACCACGGCGCCAAGAGGTTGGTTGATCTCATGGGCGATGGACATTGCGAGTTCGCCGAGTGAGGCGGCCCGGCTGACAGAAGCAAGTTCCAGATTTGCCCTGGCCAAAGCCAATTGGTGCGCTTGGGCCTCGAAGCGGCGATCCACTGTCGATGACAGAATGCTGAGAGCGAGGATGAGCAGCGTAACGAGGCTGGTGCCCGTTGCGCCCAGCGATCTGACGGTAACCGTGTGCGCCCAATCCGGTTCGACCGCGGAAGCGGTGAACGTTGCCGCCGCCATGGCGGTGTAATGCATTGCGCAGATGGCGGCGGCCATGAAGCAGGCACTACCGATTTTTCTCCCGATCGCTGATGTCACATCTCGAAAGTAGAAGGCAAGGCGCAGCGCGGAATAGGAGAACACGATGGCAAGCCCCACCGACAATGTCACTAATGTGGGATTAAAACGGCAATCGGCCCGCATGCGCATCGAAAACATGTTTATGTAATGCAGGGCGGCAATTCCGAATCCCATGAGGCAACCACCGCTCACAGCACGCGCGCCACTCATTTTCTTGCGGCTCACGAGGGAAAGGGACAGTAGGGAGGCCAGCATCGCTACGAAAAAAGATAGCAAAGCCGTTGGCCAATGGTAGCTCACCGGAACCGGCAGCCTGAAAGCCCGCATGCCGGTGAAATGCATAGACCAAATGCCAATTCCCATGGCGAACGAGCCGAAAACCAACCATACGGCTAGGTGCCAGACTTTGTTGGTGTGGACGCGGCCCGCCAAATCAAGCGCGGCATAAGAAGAGGCGACGGCAATTACTACGGAATGAGCGACGATGATGGGATCGTAGGAGCCCGCCAGGGTTGTTTCGGGAGGAATCATCAGCCGAAACCTCAGTCGCCTATTTAAGCTTACTGGGCATGCTTCCTGCTCGGACGACGAGCCAAAGGGTTAGAAAGTTTATACTACGCCCACTGAATCCAGGATTGGTAAAACCCACCAAGAGAGTATTTCCGTCGATGCGGGGAGCTCCCTCGAATGCGTAGAGGTTACCGGGATAGCCACGTGAAGGAACATACGCTGTGGGTTATGGAGAGTAAAGGACTTATTCGGTGGTGGTAATGCTATTTTTGTAGCAGCCCCGAATCGTCAGATCGACCACTATCCCGATAGACGGCTCTCAAGTCCCGATAAACGCGCTCACCGATCAAGTGAAAACGAGTGACTCCCCAGAAGTCCGGTTGTCGGAAATTTCAACTCCACTCGGAACCTTTCCATCTCATCCATTCCGGGAATAGCCTACGATTCCACATCACCCAGCGCTAGTTCCTGGCTTGTACCCAGGCACCCTTGGATTCGCCTAGTTTGCATGCTGCAGATTCTCTTCCTGATGGCGAAAAACGACGGTTTACAAGACCGTTGCAGGCACCAAGCGCAAACGGGAATCAGCTTCAGACAGCTACCTAATTAAGGTAGCGCTCTAAACGGACCTCAGTCCTTTTTCCTTTGGGATACCCATCAAAATCCATCGCGAATGATACTGTGTCGGACTTGGGCGTGAATTCGACGATCAACAGCCGGTTTGAGGGACCTGCTTGGGAGGCACGTACGCTGCGTATATTGAAACCTGTGGAGCCTTGATCCAAGGCCGATCTGTTCCCTGCTCGGGTCGCACGTATTCAATCCGAAGTGACACGTCCTGGTATGCACTGGAGTCACGATTGAAGCTTAGCGAGCTTCTGTCGTAAACGATTAAGAGCTTGCTCCCTCAAGCTTTCCGGAAACACTGCAGCTTCCCCGTTTTCAGTTGCAAACAAACACGATCAGGGGGCGCGGAACCCACAAGCGTAGCTGGGTGACCTCCTAGTTGGGATCTAGACACAACCTAGAACTTCGAATCGCGTGAAAGAACCCATCCTGTACCTAATCGCGATCGAAAACGAATGTGATAAATCCTGCGCTCGTTCTAACAAGAACAATCAAAAGGAGAACCATCGCGCTCTGACTCGAGATAAGACAGAGAGCAAATGGTTTTGTACCAGGCGCTCATTCGCATTTTCAGTAGGATTCGAAAAAAGCGAGTAATTGATTTTAAAAGGATTGGTCGGGGCGAGTGGATTTGAACCACCGACCTCCTGGTCCCGAACCAGGCATCTGAATCCCATAAACGCTTTATCTGGCGTCGCTTACGGGACAAGAAGCGTTATTTCCCCTCTCTTAGTTGTACCTAAGTCGTACCTAACTTTTGCAATTACGACAAAACTGGTGGACGTGGCCGGGATCGAACCGGCGACCCCCTGCTTGCAAAGCACGAAACTCGGCTCCAACAATTCCACCTGAAATCTCAACTACTAACGTTTCCAACAAATCGGGGGATCTGCTTTCGCTCAATAGCTAACCCCAATGAACTGAAAACGTTCGTTCGTGCTCACTTCGTGCACAGCACAAGCATTCGGTTAACAGCCACTTGAGTAGCTTAATCACGATTTGCCGGAGCGGGAGTTTTCCGAGGAGTATCAAGCAGTTGCGATGAAGCGCGAGAGTCAACTTCTCTTCCGTATTCACATTTTGTTTGCGGTTCTTCAACGTTTTTCCACGACTACCGTGACAGTGGCGTGACAGGCGAAGCTATGGCAAAAGCACGTGCCGTTCACCATTTCCCCAATGGGTAACCTCCGTGTAGCTCACGAGGAAGCTGGCCAGATCACTTGACACAAGCGCGTTTAGCGGTACTAATCCGACGGACGAATCGATAACTTCCGGGTTGCCCGTGACCCGGGCGGAATCGCAACTAACGCAATGATAGGGGCTCTAGGAAGTACCGACTATGTCTCAACCTCGTTTCTGCTATTCGGTGAGCCAGTTGCCAAATAACCTCAGATTTCGCATCCCTCTTGAACCTTCATTACCACGAGCGTTACGTCATCGCGCTGCGGCTCGCCATTTGCGAACTCGGACACTTCGGCCAAGATGCGCTCGACGATTTCATTTGGCGCCATCCGGCTGCAAGACCGCAGCAGTCGCTCCAGTCTTTCCTGCCCCCACAGTTCGCCAGAAGCATTTGCCGCCTCCGTGATTCCGTCTGTGTATGCCACTAGAATGTCGTCCTTCGCCAATTGGAACTGCGTGGCCGCGAACTGAACTTCTGCGTAGATGCCAATGGGCACGGCTTCTGCGCGCAAGTGAAACAGTTCGCAGCATTGTGCTCGGGGCCTCACGATGACCGGCGGATTATGGCCAGCATTCACATATTGCAACATGCGACTCGCTGGCTCGTATTCGGCATAGAAGAGTGATGCAAAGAGAGCCGTCGGGGATGATTCATGAACGAGACGGTTGACGGCCCCAATTAGCTCTGTAAGCTCCAGATGTGGGTGCAACACTTGCGCTCTAAGGGAGGCCTGAAGACTGGCCATGAGCAGAGCGGCACCAATTCCTTTTCCGGACACGTCGCCGATAGCAATACCCCAACGTCCGCCGGACAGAGAAAGGAAATCGTAATAGTCGCCGCCGATGCCACGAGCTGGCTGGTAGAAGGTTTCAATGGAGCAGCAAGGAATCGAGAAGCTCTGAGGTGGGAAAAATGCCTGTTGGACGTCTTTCGCACCCTCCAAATCTTTGCGAAAAGCCCTGTGAACTCCGGAGTCAGAATCCGATTTCCTGAGGTATTCCACGAGCGTCTCTACCTGGTTCCGCAATAAAAGGCTGGCTTCTTTTCCTCGTCCGTTCTTGAGGGCATCGATGATCGGCCGATGTGATTCGATCACTTCGGGAAGATCTCTTACGAGCTTTCCAATTGCAATGCGGGTACGGACATCGAATGCCAGAGTGTCCCACACACGTTGGAGCATAGTATTCCCCGACGCCTTCAGTATGCCTTTGTGGAACTTCACGTCATGTTCCGCGTATGCGTCCAAGTCCCCCGCAGAGACTGCGGAGCGCATGCCATCCAGTTCCTTCTCCAACTCCTTGGTATTACCTTTGAGCATTTCTGCGGCTGTTCTTCCTGAAATTTCCTCCAGCGCCGCCCGTATCTCATATGCTTCCTGCATCTCTTTGGAGTTTGGAGAGTGCACAACGGCATTGAAATTGCCCGATAGCGTCACCAATCCGAGCGACTGAAATTCTATGAATATCTTCAGGACCGCTTTGTTGTCCAGACCGTATTTGGCCGCAACCTCGCTCAGCCGCACGAGCTGGCCCGGGCGGTAGCCATTACAAAACAATTCTCGAGCCAGTCGTACTCGCCCCAATTCGTTTAATTGACCGTCTGCCCCAACGGGGGCTTGTGCTGTTTGAGTTCCATTTGCTTTCATTGCTTTTCCTTCAATCCTCCTGCATTCCTTTCCGGTTCTGATCCGAATTTGTGGGCCAATTTGGCCTTGTCCCGGTACAGGCTTGATGTAAAATGGTGAAAGTAATCGGAAGACCATGTAATTGTCTTAAAGTCCTCCTTAGAATTTCCTAAAAGTCCGGTTGAGGCTCCAATGTCAGTGATAGAAAAGGAGATGTACCAGTTCGGTCCTTTCTCATTGGATCCCGCCGAGCGCATCGTTTCGCGCGACGGAGCGCCTCTGTCCCTCACGCCGAAGGTCTTTGACACCCTCGTATATCTGGTGCGCAATCGCGGGCGGCTGCTCACGAAGGATGAACTCCTGAAAGAACTCTGGCCTGATACGGTCGTTGAGGAAGCCAACCTCGCGGTGAACATCTCGACCCTGCGCAAAATGCTCGGGGAAGGCCCTCAGGATGGTCGGTACATCATGACCGTCTCTGGCCGAGGATATCGTTTTGTTGCCGCCGTCCAGAAGGCCACTAATGAAATTGGTAATGAGCAGAGCCCGATCACCGGTAATAGTTTCATAGCTTCATCCGGAATGGATGCAAGGACGACGAACGACGGATTCGAGGAACTCTGTCTACAAAAATCGAATGATGCTGGCCACTCTGTTGTGACGCCAATCTCTACGCAGAAAAGTGGCGCCCGGAACCTCACGGTCTCACTTGCAGTTGCACTCTTGTTAGCGGCGGCTATTGGCAGCTTCTTTTGGCCCCCACAAAGGAAAAAGAATGCTTCGGCGACGAGCGCCCCTTCCGTGGCGGTTTTGCCTTTTGCCGACCTGAGCCCGGCCAAAGATCAGGAATATTTCTCGGACGGATTGGCCGACGAGCTGATCAACGATCTTGCCAAAGTTCCAGGCGTGCGGGTGGTTGCTCGATCTTCCGCGTTTCAGTTCAAAGGTAAGAATGAGGATGTACGCTCTGTGGGGCGAAAACTCGGTGTGGCTAACATTTTGGAAGGAAGCATTCGGCGCGAAGGTAATCGCGTGCGCATCATGGCCGAACTGATTAAGGCCGACGATGGCTTTCAGCTTTGGTCAGCGACATATGACCGCGAGATGGAGGACGTTTTCAACGTCCAGGACGAAATAGCTCGTTCCGCGACGGCAGCGCTGCAGGTTAAGTTGGTGGGAACTGGCGTCGGGGAAGCCATTCCGAGTGAACGCACTCCGAAATCAGAAGCCTACCGAGCATATTTGCAGGCGCAGGCTTTCTTCGGCAGCGGCGAGGACAGAGGTAACCAGGAACGCGCTCTCGCCTCCGCCGATGAAGCCATTAAGTTTGATCCAGACTACGCGCCGGCTTGGGCCCTGCGTTCCTACGTGCGCAGTGTGATGGCCGCTTACAACGTGACGGAGATGGAAGGCGGCTATGCTCGCGCCCGCCAAGACGCGAAGCGTGCAATTGCGCTCGATCCGCGTCTGGCTACAGGCTATCTGGCACTTGGCTGGATCCAGATGATGCATGACTGGGACTGGGAACAGGCCGGAGACTCGCTGAGCAAAGCGGCACAGCTTGAGCCGGGAAGCGTTGAAGTCTTGCGTTATCGGTCTTCGCTGTTTCGGACGTTGGGCCGTCTGGACGAGGCCATCGAACTCTATAAAGAAGTTATCGTGCTAGATCCGTTGCGGGCGCGGTCCTATTCTTCTTTAGGAGGTCAGCTTTATTATGCCGGACGATACGACGAAGCCAATGCTATGCTACAAAAAGCCCTGGAATTAAATCCGAAAAAAGAGAGTGACCATTTCATACGGGGCCAGGTTCTGCTAGCCCAAGGCCGACCACAGCAGGCGCTGACCGAGATCGAACAAGAGACCAGTGGAATTTTGAAGCTAACCGGGAAGGCGTTGGCCTATCATTCGCTCGGCCGGCCACAAGATTCTGATGCGGCTTTACAACAGCTCATCGCCACGAGTCAGCAAGACTCAGCGTTTCAAATCGCCGAGGTTTACGCATTTCGCGGTGAATCGGATAAGACGTTTGCCTGGCTGGAGCGTGCTTACCGCCAGCGGGACGGCGGTCTCATGTTCCTGAAAATCGACCCTCTACTGAAAGGGTTGCGCCAGGACCCTCGCTATGCTGACTTGCTAACGAAGATGCATCTCCCAACCTAGCAGAGGTGGCGATAGCGGCTGCTTATGAAGATCAATCAGCAACAACAGAACCGACCGACAATGACGGTTCGTTTAGAAATCCTGCAGCAAGTTCCACCGGATGAGTACCGGTAAACGCGCTTGTAGTCATTGACGGACTGACTCCCGGATTGTCGGCAAACCGGAAGTAATCCAGATCGAGACACGCGCAAAGGTAACGAGAAGTCGGCTTGTGGGAAGTGATCGCGGCTGCTCCCCGTTGCGAGATAAACGGAACTCATACAGATCTCACGGAAGCCGCAACGGTTCGGTACACCGTTGTCCCGACAAATCCGCAGGCTGTGCAACCATTGTGCAACCGCCTAAATTCTGAAGACGCGTGCGGGCGCGAACTCCCAACTCGTAAGTCCAGAGAATACAGGTGACTAGGGCGAACTTTTTGCTGGACACAACTCACAATGGCCGCCGAAGTTTTCCACAGAAAACGGCTTAGCAAATTCCCGATTCCACACGCTGTTGTTCGGAATCAATAGGTTACGTTCGGATGGGATGCCCTACTTCGGGGCAAACGGCCCCTGTTCGGCAGCATTTGTGCAACTATTGTGCAACCAGAATTTCAACGGTTTATCATGCCGTTGTTCGGAGATTACGAGCGCTGGACGCCCAACCCTTCGGTTAACAGCCGACGTACCAACTTAACCAGAACTTGCCGGAGTTGGCCCTAATCGAAGGAAATCAGCAAGTTGCGACTAAATCTGGCGAATCACTCTCTCCT
>Ga0210405_10005608_pt1 | contig 11386 bp, 9 predicted proteins | sample IncBWH11MmetaG_FD_155492 | JGI IMG/M metagenome (GOLD analysis project Ga0210405, IMG submission 155492) | Forest soil microbial communities from Barre Woods Harvard Forest LTER site, Petersham, Massachusetts, United States - Inc-BW-H-11-M | ecosystem: Environmental > Terrestrial > Soil >... | reverse complement strand
CCTCCGAGGTAGGCAAACAGATCAGCTCGAAAATCTGGCTTGATCAGAGGACGCCGCCCTCGGGTGCTGAAGATCAAATGCAACAAAATATTGCCGGATGTATGAGACAGGAACGGGCTCCCCGAACACTAGCGGAACCGTGATCACGGCCGCGTCGGGCTTTAGCGGGGCTATGATTCAGATGGGGTCGAGCGCGACTGGGATTTGCGGAGCGTCCGCTAAGGTCTGCAATGGAGTTGCCGTTGAAAATCTGATGCTCAATGGCGCGAACCAGGCGGTCACCGGGATTCTGAACGAAAACTCGGAGGAGCTCAGTTACGTAAACCACGTAAACCTCTACCAGATAATCGGAACGGGATTGGACATAGAAACCAGTGTCGGAAGTTATTCCGCTGGAAACTCCGGACCATATTCGAACATCTCGTTCTCCCCTGGCAGTTCTGCGGCGACGACCACGGTGTGCGCCAAGATTCTGGGTGCCCGAACTCGAGGAATCCACGGACTAACCTGCGTTGCGGACGGAACGCCTACAGCCGCGATACTTCTAGATGCGGACAACAATTCCATTGAGGATGTTCATATGGAAGGGTTCGTAAACGGGATATTCGTGGGAGATAACGCCCCTGCGGCGAGCAACATTCTCTTTAACATCACGGGCTCCATCGGTGGAGGCGCCATGACCAACGTCATTCACATTTCTAACGCGAACACAGTGGCTGACCTCAGTATCCTCGATGTTGAGAGCGAAAACATTGCGGGTAAAGGATCTCCGACCAATAGCATCAAGGATGACGTGACCGGTACGACCCTCACGGATACGACCGTTGGCATGTATGCTCTTGGCGAGACAGTCGGAACCTCTGGAGTTTCGCGATTCACGACCAGCCCGAACGCCGTCACTTGGGGCGTCGGGAGTAGCGCACCCACAGGCACGTGCATGAACGGATCCATATTTTCAGATACTGGGGGCACTACTCATACCTTTTACGTTTGCCAGAGCTCCGGGTGGGTTGGGAAATAAGTCCAACGATAGTACGGGATAGGATGCTGCTGGCCCAGTCTTTCGCGCCCTTTGGCGAAGGCTGGGCTGGCCAAGCTGTTCTCCGCTCCGCCAACGCAGAGCTGAACACAGGTCAGTCAGGCACCTATATCGGAGAACTGATCCTTAGTCTGCGGCTATGCCTGCGCTTACTACTGCTTCGCGGCGGCGGGTGGAGCGGTTGGGTGGGAGACCGGCATCGCGAATCTTGTAGAGCAGGGCGCGGTAGCTGATGGACAGGGCTCGCGCTGCCTGTTTGCGGTTCCAGTGATGGGCCTGTAGAACTTTCAGGATTATCTTGCGTTCCAGTTCGCGGGTTGCCTTGCGGGTCAGGGCTTTCAGCGAGATTGGGCCATCGAGGTTGATGTCGGGGTTGAAAAATTCCTGGTCGTTGCGGGTTACAAGATCGTTGCTGATCACGTCTTCGCTGCCCAGGATCACGTAGCGCTTGATCAGGTTTTCGAGCTCGCGAATGTTTCCCGGCCAATGATATTTCTGCAGCACGCCCATCAGCTCGACGGACAAGGCGCGGGCGCGGCAGTTGTATTTGCGGTTGTAGTATTCGAGGAAATACTGGACCAGAGCTTCGATATCGCCGCGGCGCTCGCGCAACGGCGGCATGCGCAAATTCACGACGTTGATGCGGTAATACAGGTCCTGGCGGAAGGTGCCATTCTCGATTTCGATGTCGAGCTGGCGGTTGGTGGCGCAGACGATGCGGACTTCGACTTTCTTGTCTTCCTGCGCGCCGATGCGGCAGAATTGTCCGTCCTGCAACAACTGCAGCAGCTTCGACTGCAGGGCCAGATCGAGCTCAGAAATCTCATCGAGGAAAAGCGTGCCGCGATGGGCCATTTCAACGCGCCCCGGCTTCATCCCATAAGCTCCCGTGAAGGCTCCCTTTTCGTAGCCGAACAGCTCGCTCTCTAGCAAAGTTCCGGGAATGGCGGGGCAGTTCACTTTGACGAACGGGCCGGTCTTCCACGGGGACAGGCCGTGGATCATGCGGGCGATGATGTCCTTGCCGGTCCCGCTTTCGCCATTGATGAGCACGGGAACGTTAGCCGAAGCAACCTTGTCCATGCGGGCGCGCAGGGACTGCATGGCCTCCGATTTGCCAAAAACGACGGCGTCTGGGGGGAACTCGCCTAAGGGATGGACTAGAGAACTGACAGAATTTGTCGCTGGAATAGGCATCTTTTTGCGTGCGGCTCCTCTACCCAGCCTCTGATGTGCATCCTGACAGCCAAATGCGGCAGCCCCCTGATTACCCCTGTGAATATTAGTTTACTCTTGATTAGTCAATGACTTACTGGAATTCCTACGGGATCGCGTGGGGCGCAAAAGACCGTGGAAGTAGGGCTCATTGGCAGGATTTTGGATAGGAAAAACTTTTCACACAGAAGAACTAACTTTCCGTCTTGCAGCGATCCTTTCTGACTTGCCAGTGATCAGCGGACGGGAGAATTTGAGGCCGAGAAGATGGTAACCATCCACGTGGGTTACTCGCACAGCGCGGGCTCGCAAGATGCGAGAAGCCTTCGGAAAGGAGTTGCCGGAGACCAAGGGTGCGCTGGGTATTTCCAACAGAACCTGCGCCGAGAGCGGCAAGGAGCGGCGGACGGCGACCAGGGCGCCTCCTGCGGAAATGTTCAGAGCTGTGGCGAATTCCAGTAGTTCTTTGCCATCCTCGTCGCGGCTGCGGACAAAAATGGGAATCGCCAGCGGCAAGCGTGGCCACTTCCGGCTTTCGGTTTCCGGGGTTCGTCGCTTCAACCGTATCCCTCAAGAATGGACTTAACTCATTCTTTACCGCACCTTGTGGGCCAAACCGTGTCTGAAATCTGGACGCTTGGGGGGGCAAAACCTCTGGAAAGCACGTCTTTTCGCTAAAACCGGCCCGCAGAAACAACAGTTACGCGTCCTTGGCTTTGCCATTTATTCGCCATTTTCAGAGCTTTTAGAAAGGCTTTTGAGTACTTCAGAATGCAAGCTTTTGCCCTTCCGTGACCACTTCCTTGCGTTTTCCGTTGACACAGGGAAAGCCATGTCTTAGCATCGCTAGAGTCAGCATTCACCTCAGCGAGTTGAGTGCCATCCTCCCTCGCCGTACAAATCACTGAGCTCCGATAATGGCCCCAACGCCTGAAAAGACGTGTCTGCCGCAAGCCAAAGAGTCTAAAGCAGGCTACGAGGACTTGTGCCCGGCGAAGGCCTCGGATGCCCCTTGCCCCGACCCTGGCTGTAACCAGGATTTGCTACAGCAATTTACCCAGCTTCAAGAGCGGTTTCAGCGCACGACCAATGCCCTCGCCTCGGCTACCCATGACCTTAAGACTCCGCTAGCCATTCTGAACGGGTATGTTGAGCTCTTGCAGAGCGAAAAGCTGGGCGGATTGAACGAACGCCAACGCGAGATTCTGGGCGACATGCGGTCCAGCGGGCAACGCCTCGAGCACTTCATTCAGGACTTCCTCAGCTTCAGCCTTCTCGAAATCGGCGAGATGAAGATGCACTTCGAAGCCGCCGACCTTAACGCCTGTCTGTCGGAGGTTTGCCGATTGTGGTCACACTCCTTCCAGGAAAAAGGGTTGGCCCTATACTTTCTGGCCAATGAGAAACTGACCGAGTTTGCTTTTGATGTACCTAAGATCCAGCGCGTGGTTTCGAATCTGCTGGAGAATGCATCCAAGTTCACGCCGGCAGGTGGAACGGTGTGGTTGCATGCCGAGCCCTACATGTGGGAGCGGCGAAGCGCCAGCAATCCGGATAATCTCACGGAACGCCGGCGACAGATGATTTCTCATCCCAATTCCGTGAAGGTGAGCGTATCCGACACGGGACCGGGCATCCCGGCCGAGTATCACATTGAAGTGTTCGACGATTTCTTTCGTCTGCCACAAAGTGAAAGTCAAGCCGGAATGGGGCTGGGCTTGGCGATCGCCCGTCGTTTGGTCGGCGGCATGGGCGGCAAGATCTGGGTGGAGAGCGAACCGGGCGCGGGTTGCAAGTTTTCTTTCATTCTTCCGCTGCTGCCGCCTTCGACCGCAACCAACAATGTTAACAACCCAGCAACCAAGGCAGTAGTCAACCCCGGGAAAAGCAAATGAAAGCTGCGGCCAACAACATTCTGCTCGTCGACGACGAACCTGGAATGCTGCGCTACATCCGAACCCTGCTCGAAGTGGACAACTACAAAGTCGAGACCGCCAGCACCGGCGAAGAAGCGTTGGAGCGAGTGCAGAAAGGTCTGCGTCCCGACCTGGTCTTGCTCGATCTGCTGATGCCCGGCATCGATGGCCTCGAAACCCTGGAACAACTGCGGAAGCTGCAACCCGGGATCAAAGTTGTGATGCTCTCTTGCGTCAGCGATACCCGCAAGGTGGTTCAGGCCATTCGCCTGGGCGCGCACGATTACCTGACCAAACCGTTTCAGAAAAGCGAACTGGACACTGTGATCGACCAGTGTCTGGGAACCAACCAGCAAAATTATCCCGGCGAAGTGGAAGAGGTCGGCGATGAAGTATTCTTTGTCGCCGCCAGTCCGGTGATGCGCAAGCTTCGTTCCCAGGCTGCTCTGGTGGCGAACGTTGACATTCCAGTACTGATGCTGGGCGAAAGCGGTACGGGTAAGGAAGTCATGGCGCGGCTGATCCACAAGTTGTCTCCGCGCGCCCATCGAACTTTCCTCAAAGTGAACTGCGCCGCCGTCCCCGCGGACCTGCTGGAGAGCGAACTATTCGGCTACGAGGCCGGAGCTTTCACGGGCGCCAATCATGCCAAGCCCGGGAAATTCGAGCTGTGCAACAAAGGAACGATCCTTCTGGACGAAATCGGAGAGATGCCGCCCAGCCTGCAAGCAAAGCTGCTGCACGTGTTGCAAGACCAGCAATTTTCCCGTTTGGGCAGCCGCTCGATGATCAAAGTGGACGTGCGCATTCTGGCCGCGACCAACATCAATATTCCAGAAGCGCTGGCGAATAAACGTCTGCGCGAGGATCTTTACTACCGGCTGAACGCTTTCACGCTGTCGGTTCCTCCGCTGCGCGAGCGTAAGGAAGAGATTCCCATCCTGCTCAAACATTTCATGGCCAACATGTCCGAGCGTTATGCCCGGCCTCCATTGCCGCTTTCGACCGAGTTGCTGCAGGCCTGCCAGGATTATTCCTGGCCGGGCAATCTGCGCGAGCTGAACAACTTCGTGAAGCGTTATCTGGTTCTAGGGGACGAGAAGCTGGCCATCCAGGAACTGAGTCCGAAAACTGACGGCAGCGGAGCCCAGTTCGATCCGGTGGCGCACGGTCCGGGCGATTCCGCGGGGGGATTAAAGTCTCTGGCTCGCACTGCCAAGGACGGAGCCGAAGCTGAGGCCATCAGCAAGGCTCTCGACGAAACCAACTGGAACCGCAAGCAGGCGGCCGCGCTGTTGAAGATCAGCTACAAGGCGCTGCTGTACAAGATTCGACAATACGGCATCGCACAGTCAAAGAGCCACAAGCTTTCTGCCGGCGCGTAGATGGTTCTCGCGCAGTTATCGCCCCAATTACGCTCGTTGAGGGGTTTTGAGCCGGCCTGTAATCGACACTTGAGCCGTCTCCGGATTATAGTTCCGGTGTGCAAACATTCTTCGGCCCAGATGAGAAGCCCGGTTTATTCAGCTTGCTGCACCTTGGTCTTCCATACGTGGCGACGATCCTGGGTTGTATCGCATCGTTCTTGATTATCCTCGTATTTCCGGCAGCGGGTGAGACATCCACGTTAACAGGCCAACTGACTGGAGAACCATTTTGGCTGCCCGAAATCATGGCTGGCCTGCTGTTGGGGTGGTTCGCATATGAAACAGTGCCAAGCAAAACTGCCTTCTTTGGGTGGCTTGTGCCAGGGTGCTTCTTACTTTGGAAAGCATGGTCATGGCAACGCAGTATTGCCGCTTACGACGATTCGACCTTGGATACCTACTTTGGCAGAAACTGCGGCGGGAGCGAGTGCCTTTATCAGCTGTTCTTCACCGTCCCTTTTTATTCCTCGCTTTCATACTCGATAGGCGCATTCTCGAAGTACGTCGAAGCCAGGAGAACGGAAGCACGTGGCAAATGAAAGATCGAATTCTGATCCCCGAAATCCACTGAAAACCATAGTTGTTGTAACATCGTCGCGGTTACACTCACTGACCAGCGGTTAAAACGCGTAACGGACTTGGTTTCGTCAGCTATCAATCTCAGCCTCGTGAGCCCACTACAAAAGATCCATAACTTCGGGGTTGGCTGTCGTTTGGAGTAAAGGGCCCACACCTTCAGGATCGATGATGAGTTGTCACCGACATCAGTAATTCCCACGAAGCTTGCTCGGTTACTTTACGAGCTCAATCTCGCTCAGGCGCCAGGTTTTGTCGAAGAACGACTGCTTCGGACTATACAGGCGCAGAAGCGTGAACCAGCCCTTGCCAGGCATGGTCCGAATCCAGTTGCCTTCCTTCGCATCGGCTGGCTTGGACGGACCGAAATAAATCGTCGTGGAACCATCCGCATTTGCAACGGCAGCAGGTGAAGGATACGTCTGGCTTCCCGCGCGCGGGTAACGCTGCGGCGTCTGCAGCATGGAGCGAGTCTGATTGTCGTAGAGGGTGAACGACCAGAACGCAGCTGCCGGAATGTTCGGCGGTAGCGTCACTTTGTACGTCTTGCCCCCGTCCAGATAATTCTTGTCAGCATCCATGAATCCCATAAGGTACTGCGAGCCAACGTTCGGCAGTCGCATGATCATGCCGGGCGAATCCATGGTGTAGCCGTAGTAAAAAGCCATACGGGAGTCGAGAGTTCGCGCCCCGGTTGGCGGCGATGGTTTGAAAAAGCCCTCAGGCGTGATCGCGGGCGGTGGCGTCTCGAAGGTGTACCCTCCCTGCCACAACATGTTGCCCCACATCGAACCCGGATAATAAGACCAGCCAGGATATTCCGAAGACCGCCAGTTAAGCGCCCGCCCAGCGGCATTGCCCACGGCTGCCGCATCAGTGAGAATCTTCCGCATGCGCGCGTCTGGATTGAAAGGCTTACCTTTCACAATGCCAACCGCCGCCAACTGTCCCGAGAGTTCCGGATTAAACGACGTAGCCGGCTCCATCTGCACGACTTCATTGACCATCTCGAAAAACGAGAAATCATTCGGAGGGATGGTGTTAAAAGACTTTCCGCTCCCCTCAACGAACTTTGTCTCCGGTATGGGCGGGTTACCTGCCAGCCTGACTTTTCCTTCCAGTGCCGTCGCAATGCTGGTGCCGAAACCTCCCGGTGTGTACGGATAGATCTTCAATGACTTCTTGATTAAGGCAACGGCTGGCTTTGGATCATTGTTATCCATGAAGGCGCGAACGGCGTAGAGGACGTGCGTGGTTTTCGAGCGGCCAACATGGAAGCCGCTGTCCGGAAGCGGACCGTCATAACCCGGCGGGACGACCAGATACCTGCCGCCCTCCCCGCGGTCGGGGCCCGGTCCGCCAATGTCGATAATCCATCCGAACCACATGTCATTAAGCGTGCCGAGCGCCCTCGGTGGCACTTCAACTACCAACGGTCCCTTGGTTAAATCGAGCACGGCGACCGTGTAGATAGTATCGGCGTTGGCGGTGAGAAAGAGTGAGTTCGAGTCCATCAACTCGGAGAAGATGACGACCGTGTTGTCCTCAGCCCCAATGCTGTGGAACCCTTCGCGAATCGCATACGCCGATGCGCCCGAGAAGCTATTCATGAACGCGTCCACGCCACGAATGTAATCGAGATTGTCGTAGACCTTTTGCACCGTGGCCGCGCCGGGTGCGCCATCCTTGAATTCAAGCGTTCCGATCTGAGTTTGGACGCGGTCTGGCGTGATGAGGCCCGGCGGAGTCTTGGATTGAGTTTGGGCTGACAGCGTGAACGGGAGAACTACTGCGAATGCGATCAATGCTACGGTGATGCTCACTTGGCCCCAAGCCTTAGACACAGACAATCTCCTTAAGATGTCGACGCATACCTTGCCGTCAGCTTTTGCTAAATCAAAGTAGTTGGAGTGCATCATTGGATAACTGGCAGAACTACCAGTCCAGTCGAAATAGGCTGTTGGCGTAACCGCCATTTCACTCGTTGACCGGTTCTGAGAAAATCACCGGATGTCGCTTCGCTTCTCGGAATGACAATAGGGTGAGCTTGTCAGTGCAGGAGCAATCTAGGCAGGTTCCAGTGCCGCCAGACGCTGATTACCCGTAACCAGAAACAGACGACGGCACCGAGTATAGTCATCAGCTTGGGATTCATTTTCAGGCTGAGGCCCAAAACCAGAACGGCCGCTCCTGCGAGCGCTGCAGTCGCATAGACGTCGGCGCGAAGAACGGTTGGAATGCGGGCCAGCAAAACGTCGCGTATCGTGCCGCCGCCAACGCGTGCGCATTCTGGCCGCGACCAACATCAATATTCCCGAAGCGCTGGCGAATAAACGTCTGCGCGTGCTATGGCCAGTTGGCGAGAGTTACGGGGTCCACCAATGGGCGAAGCGGTGATGAGGCATTGGCAGCGACCTGCAGAAACGCAAACTAGCTCCGTCTCCACACAGCCCCTTACCGTCCCGCTGCTCCCGCAGCCAGTGCGCCGAGGCTTCCGGCTTCTTCATCGGGCCCCTTCGTCGCGCCTGCGATGATGGGTTTGTCAGGGATTGTTTCGTATGCGTAGCCGGTCAGCGTAACCGTGAAATTCGCACGACGTGAATAGGATCGAACCTTCACTCGCGCCCAACCGTAGTGTATGGTGCCTTTGAAATAGAAGCGGAGACCAAGGTAAGCCTGCACCTGACCCATCGGTTGTGGAAGCCAATAGCCAACCTTGGTTTCATGACCATAGTCGACCATGAAAGCGTGACCCGGATTAAACGATTGCGATTGCGATCCGATTATTTTGCCCTTGGGCAATGCCGCGGCGCACAGCACGCCGTAACCTTCGCATGGTTGGTGGGCCACCACCCCGTCGAGGCTTGGCATTCTCGGCAGGACGCTTAGGCCGACAAACGACGTGGTGCTGCTACCGAAAAAGATGAACGAGTTGATCAGCCAGAAATCGGGGAAGCCATCGTGATTGAGGTCAAGGGCATATACACTGTTCCGAGGAATCCTCACATCAGCGGGCGTGTAAACAATTCGAGCTTCGGCCGGCTGCGCTAAGCACAGCGCTCCAACACCAGCCGCAGTGGCCGCCAGGGTGTACGCGTTGAGACGGTGTTCCGTCAGCAAAGACAAATTCTTTGTTTGACGTTTCACTTGGCGCTCCTTCTGCTCCTCCCGGCAAGCCCAAAGCAGATAAGGTTGAGAGGGGCGTGCCGGAGCATAACTTACCCGCCAGAGCCTGGTCAATACAGGTTTTCCAGTATGTGCTGATGGATTCCTCGACCACGGAAGCCTCGCAGCGATGAAGAAGTGGAGAAAACTGGACTTTTTCAACAGCCACTCGCGATATCGCTCATTGGTCGGGTTCTGAGAAAATCACCGAACGTCGCTTCGCTTCTCGGAATGACAATGTGGTGAGATTGTCAGTGCAGGAGTAATCTAGGCAGATTCCAATGCCGCCAGACGCTGATTACCCTCAACAGGAAACAGACGACGGCGCCGAGTATGGTCATCAGCTTGGGATTCATCTTAAGCCTGAGGCCCAAAACTAACACGGCTGCTCCCGCGAGCGCCGCGGTCGCATAGACGTCGGCGCGAAGAACGGTTGGAATGCGGGCCAGCAAAACGTCGCGTATCGTGCCGCCGCCAACGCCGGTGACGCCTCCCATCAAAACTGCGATGAATGGATGGATGCCAAAATCGAGCGCCTTGGCCGCTCCCGCAACCGCGAATAATCCCAATCCAGCAGCATCGAAAACGATGATCACCCAGGCGGGAACCTGGCTGACCAGTTGGTAGGAACAAAATACAACCGCGCCCCCGGCAAACGCTACCGTTGGATATCGCCAATCACGAATTGAATTAGGAGGGATCGCCCCGATCAGCAGATCGCGAATAATCCCGCCTCCGAGCGCCGTTGCAAATGCCACCACCATCAGGCCCAGCAGATCGAGATTCGCTGCGATTCCCGCGGTCGCGCCCTCAACCGCGAACACAAAGGTGCCCAGCAAATCGACGACAAGAAGCATTCTGGCAGAGTCGTACTTGATAAGGCCTCGCAGTCGCTAACGCCGACATTTTATCGTATCGTCGTCAATTTCTAGTCGATCCCACGCATCTGTTCTTGAATCACAGGCCAAAGCGTTTGGGAACGGATTATTGACGTAGGAGGCAATTCACCGGCCGGGAATCGAGGACTGCGGACTGGACATCAGCCTCCTTGCGTCCTGCACATCGCTTTATTTCGCAAAGTGAGCGAAGTTGACCACTTCCTGGGAACGGTTATCCGGTACTGTTCCTTGTTCTCGAAAATCGAAATACATTCAGCGGTTAGTGTCGGAAGGTCCGACCGTGGGACCATCCGCCAGGAGAATTAATGAGCAAATTGAATTTTTGTGTGAGAGCATGCGCTCTCTTTTTACTGTGGGCAACGACAACGGTGACCCTGCCTGCACAGACCTTTAAAACGCTGCACAACTTTGACAACACAGACGCCGCTCTGCCCTGGGCGACGCTGGTGCAGGGCAACGATGGGAATTTCTACGGGACAACCCAGAACGGCGGAAGTACTGCCTGCACCTTGGGCTGCGGTACGGTTTTCAGAATCACTCCAAATGGAAAGCTGACCACGTTCAACTTCGACGGGACACACGGCTCGCAGCCCTTCGCGGGATTGGTCCAAGCCGCCAACGGGGACTTTTACGGTGTAACAATCGCTGGCGGGGCTTACAGTGGAGGGACGGTCTTCAAGTTCACCCCAAACGGCGGGCTGATCACACAGTACAGCTTCAACCCAAACACGGGCTACGGTCCTCAAGGGGGCCTGGTCGTGGCTAGCGACGGGAATTTCTATGGGACGACCTCGAGCGGTGGTCCGCCCACCGGTCAGTGCAAACCGTATGGCTGTGGCACGATCTACAAGATATCTCCGAAGGGCAAGTATACGACGCTGCACAACTTCAACGGTTTGCCTGATGGCGGCAATCCCCTGGCTACGATGACCCAAGCCCCGAATGGGAAGCTTTACGGGACAGCATCAGATCTCGGGAACGCTGGTAGCTACGGCACGGTCTTTACCATCACGACGGAGGGAAAATTTACCGTGATCCACCAGTTCAACGATACGGACGGCGCCTACCCGTTCGGTGGGCTGATCCTGGGCACTGATGGCAACTTCTACGGTCAAACGGATCTCGGGGGTGCCTCGGCTTATGGTGCTT
>Ga0210405_10005605_pt1 | contig 11394 bp, 10 predicted proteins | sample IncBWH11MmetaG_FD_155492 | JGI IMG/M metagenome (GOLD analysis project Ga0210405, IMG submission 155492) | Forest soil microbial communities from Barre Woods Harvard Forest LTER site, Petersham, Massachusetts, United States - Inc-BW-H-11-M | ecosystem: Environmental > Terrestrial > Soil >... | reverse complement strand
GACGCGGGGACCGAGGGCTTGCGCCAACGGGTGCTGAGCATGGGTAAGGGCCGGGCTTGACCGGGCCGCTGGCCGGCGTGCGAGTTATCGAACTTGGTGGCATCGGACCGGGCCCACACGCCGCGATGGTGCTCGCGGATCTGGGCGCCGACGTAGTTCGGGTTCGCCGTCCCGGCGGACTGACGATGCCCGCCGAGGACCGCGACCTGCTGCACCGCGGAAAGCGAATCGTCGACCTGGACGTCAAGACGGATCCGCACGCACTACTGGAGTTGGCCGCCAAGGCCGACGTACTGCTGGACTGCTTCCGGCCCGGCACCTGCGAGCGACTCGGCGTCGGCCCCGACGACTGCGCCGCGGTCAACCCGCGGCTGATCTTCGCCCGCATCACCGGATGGGGACAGGATGGTCCACGCGCCAACACCGCCGGCCATGACATCAACTACCTGTCCCAAACCGGGGCGCTGTCGGCGCTGGGCTACCGCGACCGGCCGCCGATGCCGCCGCTGAATCTGGTCGCCGACTTCGGTGGCGGTTCGATGTTCGTGTTGCTGGGCATCGTGGCCGCGCTGTACGAGCGAGAGCGGTCCGGGGTCGGTCAGGTGGTGGACGCGGCGATGGTCGACGGCGTCAGCGTGCTCGCGCAGATGATGTGGACGATGAAGTCGACCGGAGCACTGCGCGACGAGCGCGAAGCATTTCTGCTCGACGGCGGCGCCCCGTTCTATCGCTGCTACGAGACCGCCGACGGTAAGTACATGGCCGTGGGCGCAATCGAGCCGAAGTTCTTCGCCGAATTGCTCACCGGACTGGGGTTGTCCCCCGACGAGGTGCCGGGTCAGCTCGATATCGGTTCGTATACGCGGATGTTCGAGGTTTTCACCACGCGGTTCGCGAGCAAAACCCGCGACGAGTGGGCGGAGATATTCGCCGGCACCGACGCGTGTGTCACGCCAGTGTTGACGTGGAGCGAGGCCGCCGCGGATCCACATGTGACCGCACGGGCGACGGTGATCAACGCCAACGGTGTCGACCAGGCCGCCCCTGCGCCGCGGTTCTCCCGCACACCAGCCGGGCCGGTCGGACCGCCGCCGCCCGCAACGACACCGCTGGACGAAATCGGCTGGTAATCAGCCCGTTGAGCGGGTCGCCTTGCTAGCTTTGACGTAGTGGCCGTACGAGCATCGCGAGAGATCTTCATCGACGCGCCGCCGGAGGTCATCCTAGAGGCGCTGGCCGACGTCGGGTCGTTGTCGTCGTGGTCACCGGTGCACAAACGGATCGAGGTTCTCGACTGGTACGCCGATGGTCGGCCGCACCACGTGAAGGCCACCATCAAGATCTTCGGGCTCGTCGACAACGAGATCCTGGAATATCACTGGGGTCCCAATTGGGTGGTGTGGGATGCCGACGACACCTTCCAGCAGCGCGGGCAGCACGTGGAATACAACCTGCAGCGGGTGGGCGTCGATAAGACCCGGGTGCGCTTCGACATCACCGTCGAACCGTCCGGACCGGTTCCCGCCTTCGTCGTCAAGCGGGCGAGCAAAATCGTGCTGGATGCCGCGACCAGGGGACTGCGCGAGCAAGTCATGGGCTTACTAGGTTCCGACATAGGATCCGATCAGCCGAAATAGCCTCCTATCAGGCTCAACCAGCTCAGGTCGCGCCGACGAGCAACCCCTTAAAGGCGTGCTCCATGCATTCGGCATACGTCGCGGGGTCCGGCAGGGCGTCGCGATCCGCAGTAGCGCTGATCGACAAAGTTCCGTTGTAGCTTGCAACGACATGGATAAGGTTCAAGCCGCCTATCAGCGGCCCGAGGCCGGCGGCGCGCACGAGTCGCGCACCGCTGAAGAAGACCGGTTCGGATGGTCCTGGCACATTGGTCACGGTCGTGTTGGCGACGGTTGGGCCAGAGAACGGAAGCACGCTCGCGGCCCGTGCAGTCGCTCCGAGCAGTGAAGTTGGCACTGTTCCAATCAGATCGAGCAGTTGGGCCCCGGTCGACTTATCCGACCCCGAACGGCTCCCCGCGGTCGACGCAGCGATCGAGGCAAGCCGTTCAAGCGGATCGGCGATGTCCGTACCGAGGCTTTGCAGCCGGCCGAACAACGCGTTTCCCCGGCTGGTCTGGTCGCCCTTCTCGCGCAGTGACATTGGGCAGGCCGCGACGAGCGATTCGTCGGGAAGTTCTCCGTGGCCATCCAGATACTCGCGAAGGGCGCCTCCCACGTAGGCGAGCGCAACATCGTTGACGGTCGAGCCGAGCACGCTCGCTTTGATTCGTTTGAAGTCGGCGAGATCGTGGAATCGCGCCTCGAAGACACGGTGCGGCGACACTGTTTGGTTGAAACGGGTCTTCGGCGGAAACGACGGCACATTACCCTCGGCGACCCTGGACACGACACCGCCGATCAGCTTGCCCGGCAGGCCGGCTAATCCGCGGACGACCTTGGGGGCACTCGACGCGAGCGTGGCGCCAACCCGCAAAGGGTGCAGCGCCGCGTTGATCGCCGTGCGCGAGAGTAAGTCAGCGGTCGTGGGAAGAGGGGCGGGGCGCCAAGGACTATCGGGCCCACCGGGGCGTGGGCTATCAGCGGCAAGGTCGTGCATTGCCGCGATCATCGCAACGCTCGCCATGCCGTCTACCGCACAGTGGTGCAACTTCAACGCCATCGCGAACGAGCCCTTCGGCACTCCCGGCACGGAATTCAATCCCTCGATGACAGTGATCTCCCACGGCGGACGTCGCAGGTCGATCTGTCGGGCGTGCAGGCGCGCGACCTGGATACAGAGCTGCCGCCAGTCGCCAGGCTGGGGCAATCCGATATGACGGACGTGATACTCAAGATCGAAGCTGGGGTCATCTACCCAGTACGGCCTGTGGAAACCGCCCGGCAGGTCGGTCAACCGGCGCCGAAAGACATCCGCGAGATGCAGCCGGGCGTCGAGCTCGTCAAGAATCCCCTTGAAGGTCACTTTGCCGCCCGGGGCGGTCGACGGGTCATAGATCAGAAGCATCTGAATCTGTAATGGCGTCGCTGGTCTCTCCGCGCGCAGCATCATGTCATCGATCCAACTCAGCTGCTGCACAGACCCCAGGGTAAGCCGCTCAACCTGGTCCGCGAAGGCCGCTGCGTTGCTAACTTGCTAGTAGTGGCCGTACAAGCATCGCGAGAGGTTGTCATCGACGCGCCGCCGGAGGCGATTCTGGAGGCGCTGGCCGATGTCGGCTCGGTGCCATCGTGGTCCCCGGTACACAAACGGGCCGAAGTCATCGACAGCTATCCCGACGGTCGCCCGCACCATGTGAAGGTCACGGTCAGGATTGTCGGCATCGTCGACACCGAGGTGCTCGAATACCACTGGGGGCCGGACTGGCTGGTGTGGGATGCCGACAAGACTCTGCAGCAGCACGCCCAGCACGTCGAGTACACCCTGCAGCGCGAAACGGAAGACACGACGCGGGTGCGATTCGAGATCACCCTGGAGCCGTCGGCGCCGCTGCCGGAGTTCTTGGTCAACCGGGCCCGCAAGAAGGTCCTCTATGCCGCGACCGAGGGGTTGCGACGGCAGGTCATGGCTGCTGTCGGTTCGGATCGGCCGAGATAGCCGACCCGTCTCGCAGTCGCGCCAGTCGCCGTATCGCCTCGTCGAGCGTGTCGTCGCGCTTGCAGAAGGTGAACCGCACCAAGTGATTCCACTCCTTGTAATCCGCGGCAGCGGGATCACAGAACGCCGTCATCGGGATCGCGGCCACCCCGACTCGTTCCGGTAGCGCGGCGCAGAAGGCGGTGCTGTCGTCGTAACCCAACGGACGCGGATCGGCGCACAGGAAGTAGGTGCCCGAGCTGCCATGCACCCGAAAGCCGACCTCGGTCAATCCACGTGCCAGCCGATCGCGCCTGTCCTGCAACGAAGTTCGCAGCGCGGCCACCCAGGCTTCCTCGGTGTTCAGCGCATCCGCCACCGCCGGCTGAAACGGCGCGCCACCGACGTAACTCAAGTACTGTTTGGCCGCCCGCACGCCGAGAATGAGTTCGGCTGGCCCGCAAGCCCAGCCGATCTTCCAGCCGGTGCAGTTGAACATCTTCGCCGCGCTCGAGATGGTGATCGTGCGCTCGGCCATCCCGTCGAAGCTGGCCAGCGGTAAGTGTCGGCGGCTGTCATACACCAGATGCTCGTAGACCTCGTCGGCAATGACCAGCAAGTCGGCGGCCACCGCGACCTGTGCGATGGCCGCTAACTCGGTCGCGCTGAGCACCGTGCCGGTGGGGTTGTGCGGCGAGTTGACGATCAACGCCTTGGTGCGTGGTGTCACCGCACGCCGCAGCGCGTCGGTGTCGACCGCAAAGCCGCGTCCGTCGGGCACGAGCGGCACGATGACCCGCCGGGCACCGGCCATCGCGACCACCGGCGAGTAGGAGTCGTAGAAGGGCTGGATCAAGATCACCTCGGAGCTGGGCTCGATCAACCCGAGCACCGCCGCCGCGATACCCTCGGTGGCCCCGACCGTCACCAGCACCTCGGTGTCCGGGTCGTACTCGATGCCGAAGTGTCTCTTGCGCTGTGCTGCGACGGCCTCGCGCAGCGGCGCGATACCGATTCCCGGTGGATATTGGTTGACGCCCTCGGCGATGGCGTCTTGCGCGGCCTTGAGCATGGCCGGCGGCCCGTCTTCGTCGGGGAAGCCCTGCCCGAGGTTCACCGCGCCGACCCGGGCTGCCAGCGCCGACATTTCCGCGAACACCGTGGTCGCATAGGGCTGCAGTCGCGACACCGTCATGGGTGTCGAGGGTATGCGTCGGCCTCGTCGAGCTGGGGGCACCCCCGCTTGCGGGGGACACGCCAGCGTGACGGTCGGCAACCAACGTCACTCCAGCGTGACGGTCGGCACGCGACCGGCCCAACCAACAGGTTGATCGGGCGCCCTGTTAGGCTGGACGACAGAGGACTAGCGTCCCAAGGACAGATCCAAAAACCCCGGTCGTGAACCAATTGGAAAGAGAATCACCCATGTCCGAAGAAGCCTTCATCTACGAGGCCATCCGCACGCCGCGCGGCAAGCAGCGCAACGGGTCCCTGAACGAAGTCAAGCCGCTGAACCTGGTCGTCGGTCTGGTCGACGAGCTCCGCAGGCGCTTCCCCGACCTCGACGAGACGCTGATCAGCGACATGATCCTCGGCGTGGTTTCCCCGGTCGGCGACCAGGGCGGCGACATCGCCCGGACCGCGGTGCTGGCAGCCGGGCTGCCTGAGACCACCGGTGGTGTCCAGCTGAACCGGTTCTGCGCCTCGGGTCTGGAAGCGGTCAACACCGCCGCGCAGAAGGTGCGCTCCGGCTGGGACGACCTGGTGCTGGCCGGCGGTGTCGAGTCGATGAGCCGCGTCCCGATGGGCTCGGACGGCGGCGCCTGGGCGACCGACCCCGAGACCAACTACCAGATCGGCTTTGTGCCGCAGGGCATCGGCGCCGACCTGATCGCCACCATCGAAGGCTTCTCCCGCGAGGACGTCGACGCCTACGCGCTGCGCAGCCAGCAGAAGGCCGCGGAAGCCTGGTCGGGCGGCTACTTCGCGAAGTCGGTCGTACCGGTGCGTGACCAGAACGGTCTGGTCATTCTCGATCACGACGAGCACATGCGGCCCGACACCACGCCGGAGGGCCTGGGCAAGCTGAAGACCGCGTTCGACGGCATCGGCGAGATGGGCGGCTTCGACGACGTGGCGCTGCAGAAGTACCACTGGGTCGAAAAGATCACCCACGTCCACACCGGCGGCAACAGCTCCGGCATCGTCGACGGCGCCGCGCTGGTGCTGGTCGGTTCCGAAGCGGCGGGCAAGTCTCAGGGACTGACCCCGCGGGCCCGCATCGTCGCGACCGCCACCAGCGGCGCGGACCCGGTCATCATGCTCACCGGCCCGACGCCGGCCACCCGCAAGGTGCTCGACCGCGCGGGCCTGACGATCGACGACATCGACCTGTTCGAGCTGAACGAGGCGTTCGCGTCAGTGGTGCTGAAGTTCCAGAAGGACCTCAACATCCCGGACGAGAAGCTCAACGTCAACGGTGGCGCCATCGCGATGGGCCACCCGCTGGGCGCCACCGGCGCCATGATCACCGGCACCATGGTCGACGAGCTCGAGCGCCGCAATGCGCGACGCGCGCTGGTCACCCTGTGCATCGGCGGCGGCATGGGTGTCGCCACCATCATCGAGAGGGTTTAAGACCATGGCGGAGAACACGATTCAGTGGGACAAGGACGCCGACGGCATCGTCACGCTGACGATGGACGACCCGACAGGGTCGGCCAACGTGATGAACGAGCACTACACCGAGTCCATGCACAAGGCCGTCGAACGCCTTGTCGCCGAGAAGGATTCGATCACCGGCGTCGTCATCACCAGCGCGAAGAAGACCTTCTTCGCCGGTGGCGACCTGACGACAATGATCAAGGCCCAGCCGGAGGATGCAGGCGAGTTCTTCAGCACCGTCGAGGGGATCAAGAAGGACCTGCGCACGCTGGAAACCCTCGGCAAGCCGGCGGTGGCCGCCCTCAACGGTGCCGCGCTCGGCGGTGGCCTGGAGATCGCGCTCGCGTGTCACCACCGCATCGCTGCCGACGTCAAGGGTCTCGTCGTCGGGTTCCCCGAGGTGACGCTCGGTCTGCTGCCGGGCGGGGGCGGGGTGACCCGAACCGTGCGGATGTTCGGCATCCAAAACGCATTCATGAACGTTCTGTCGCAGGGCACTCGCTTCAAGCCCGCGCAGGCCAAGGAGAACGGTCTGGTCGACGAGCTCGTCGGCTCGGTCGAGGAGTTGGTGCCTGCCGCCAAGGCGTGGATCAAGGCCAACCCCGACTCGCACACTCAGCCGTGGGATGCCAAGGGCTACAAGATGCCTGGCGGCACCCCGTCCAGCCCGGCGCTGGCCGGCATCCTGCCGTCGTTCCCGGCGCTGCTGAAAAAGCAGCTCAAGGGTGCGCCGATGCCAGCGCCGCGGGCCATCCTAGACGCGGCCGTGGAGGGTGCGCAGGTCGACTTCGATACGGCCAGCCGCATCGAGAGCCGCTATTTCACTGCTCTGGTCACCGGCCAGGTCGCCAAGAACATGATTCAGGCGTTCTTCTTCGACCTGCAGCACATCAACGGCGGCGGCTCGCGACCCGACGGTATCGCTCCGGTCAAGATCAACAAGATCGGTGTGCTCGGCGCGGGCATGATGGGCGCCGGCATCGCCTACGTCTCGGCGAAGGCCGGATACGACGTGGTGCTCAAGGATGTCAGCATCGAGGCCGCGGAAAAGGGCAAGAACTACTCGGAAAAGCTTGAGGCCAAGGCACTTCAGCGTGGCAAGACCACCGAGGAGAAGAGCAAGGCGCTGCTGGACCGCATCACGCCGTCGGCTGATCCCGCCGACTTCAAGGGTGTCGACTTCGTGATCGAGGCGGTGTTCGAGAACCAGGACCTCAAGCACAAGGTGTTCCAGGAGATCGAGGACGTCGTCGAACCCAACGCGCTGCTCGGCTCGAACACCTCGACCCTGCCGATCACTGGTCTGGCGACCGGCGTGAAGCGGCAGGAGGACTTCATCGGGATCCACTTCTTCTCACCGGTCGACAAGATGCCGCTGGTCGAAATCATCAAGGGCGAGAAGACTTCTGACGAGGCGCTGGCCCGCGTGTTCGACTACACGCTGGCCATCGGCAAGACCCCGATCGTGGTCAACGACAGCCGCGGCTTCTTCACCAGCCGCGTCATCGGCACCTTCGTGAACGAGGCGCTGGCGATGCTGGGCGAGGGCGTGGAGCCCGCCAGCATCGAGCACGCCGGTTCGCAGGCCGGCTACCCGGCGCCGCCGCTGCAGCTGTCCGACGAGCTTAACCTCGAGCTGATGCACAAGATCGCCGTCGCCAGCCGCAAGGGTATCGAGGATGCCGGTGGCAAGTATGAGCCGCACCCGGCGGAAGCCGTCGTGGAGAAAATGATCGAGATCGGCCGGCCCAGCCGGCTGAAGGGTGCCGGGTTCTACGAATACGTCGACGGCAAGCGCACCGGGTTGTGGCCGGGCCTACGCGAGACGTTCAAGTCCGGCGCGTCGGAGCCGCCGTTGCAGGACATGATCGACCGGATGCTGTTCGCCGAGGCGCTGGAAACCCAGAAGTGCCTTGACGAGAACGTGTTGACGTCCACCGCCGACGCCAACATCGGATCGATCATGGGCATCGGATTCCCGCCGTGGACCGGTGGCAGTGCGCAGTACATCGTCGGCTATGAGGGCGAGCACGGCACGGGCAAGGAAGCTTTCGTCGCGCGGGCTCGCGAGCTGGCGGCCAAGTACGGCGACCGCTTCCTGCCGCCGAACTCGCTGACCTAAGTTCTACCGCTCAGGGGTTGCGCTGTAACACGTAGCTGCGCGCGGTGAATCGGTTGCGAATCAACGCGACCGGGGTGTGTCGGTAGGCAGACCCGTTGGCAAACGCAAGTTTTTCCTCTGCCGTCGACAGCAGCGTCCAGGCGGGCGTGAATCGGCGCTCCACCTCCGCGTGATCCAGTCCGAGAAACCGCACCGGGCCACCGGGTTTGGCGCCGACGATCAATAGGCGCGCGCCGGGAGCCGCGGCTCCGGTGATCTCTTGGACGTAAAGGTCACGGTCGCCCTCGCTCATGCCGTGCAGGCAGCCGTTGTCCACGATCAACTGGAAGCCCCCGGCTATCCCGGCCTGGCTCAGATGCGTGACGTCAGCGTGGACGAAGTCGACCGGCACACCGGCAGCGCCAGCCTTGGCGCGGGCCTTGTCGAGCGCCTTCGGCGTGAAGTCAACCCCGGTGACTTGCCATCCGTGTTGGGCTAGATAGATCGACGCGTCTCCGGTGCCACATCCGACGTCGAGTGCCGATCCTGGCGACAGGGTGTCGGTTCCCTCGACGAGTTCCCGCAGCATCGGCGAGAGCGAATGACCGTCCCACGGAGTAAACCCGAGTCCGTAAAAGACCCGAAACAATAAGTGTCGAGAAGCCATGATTTCAAGGTATTCCTTGGTGGCCGCTGGTTAAAGCTCTCCGAGGTCGGATGAAAGCCAGTGCTGCGAGCTCGCCGCAGGCGTAGGCCATATACGCGTCCACCCGTTCCGACGGCATGGACGGTTTCGTCGCGCGGGCTCGCGAGCTGGCCGCCAAGTACGGCGATCGCTTCCTGCCGCCGGACTCGCTAACCTAGGCGGCCCGCTGGAAGAGGTAGTACCGCGTCGGGGTCTTCTCGCGGTCTAGCTCCTGCTCGTCGCCGGCGGACAGCAATGTCCAGCCGGATGCGAAGCGTCGTTCCATTTCGGAGCGGTCGATGCCCCGCACGCCGAATCGTCCGCCGGGAACGAACGCCACGATCAGCAGCCGCGCGTCGGGCGCCGCCACGGCGGTGACTTCGCGGACGTACGAGTCGCGGTCGTCGTCGTTCATGTTGTGCAGGCAGCCGTTGTCGACGATCAGCTGCAACGGGCCGGTGATCCCGGCTTGACGCAACTGCCTGACGTCAGCGTGGACGAAGTTGACTCCGACGTTGTCGACACGCGCCTTGGCCCGCGCCTTATCCAGCGCGGCAGGCACGAAATCCACGGCCGTGACCTGCCAGCCCTGCTTGGCCAAATAGATGGAGGTGTCGCCGGTGCCGCAACCAAGTTCGAGTGCGGCACCCGGCGATAGTGCGGGTGAGCCGTTGGAGCCTTGAGCTTCTGAGCCTTCGACCAGGTTTCGCAGACTCTGCGCCAGCGGGTGGCCGTCCCAGGGCGTGAACCGAAGCCGGTAAAACAGCCGGAAGAGGATGTGCTTGGAGCCCAGAAGGTCAAGTTTCATGCCGGCTATGTTGCCAAACGTCGGTGTAGTCGGGCACCCGCATCGAGTCGTACATCCGCACACCCTTGGTGTTGAATTTCGCGGCCGTTCTGGTCAGCGATGCGGGCAGCAGCGAGACCAGCCGGACGGCCTGGGTCATTGCCCAAACCGCGGCACGGGAGCCCGGAACGAGGCTTTTGGCGGCCCCCCGTGCAAACGCGCGACTGCGAAGCACCGGCTCTCTCATTTCTCGCTCGTAGGCCGCGAACGCCCGGACGTGGTCTCCGTGCGCCCGCGCCAGCTCGCCGGCGAGCACATAGGCGCCGAGCACCGCGAGGCTGGTGCTACCACCCACTGCGGGTCCGGGGCAATACCCGGCGTCGCCGACCAGCGTGACGCGCCCGCTCGACCAGGTGTCGAGTTGCAACTGGGTGATCGAGTCGAAGTAGAACGTCGGCGTCCGGTCGAGCTCATCCAGCCAGCGGTCGACCTGCGGATCCATTCCAGTAAATGTGCCGCGCAGTAATTCCTTCTGTCGCATGACATCTCGGTGGTGGTATTGAAGTTCGTTCTTGCTGCGGAACATGAACAATGCGCGGGCATCTGTCAGATGCTCTGCGCTGTAGATCCCCGCGAGGCGGCCGGCGCCGAAGTGAACGACCATCTCGCCGTGATCGGCCAGCGCTTTCGGTGCCGACACCACCGCCAGGTATCCACCGATGAACCGGGTGAGCCCCGCCTCCTCACCGAAGATCAGGCGCCGAACATTCGAGTGCAACCCGTCGGCGCCGACCACGATGTCGAACCCGCGAGGCGCTGCATGCTCGAATGTCACCTCGCCGTCGGGGGAGATGGCCGTGATCGAGTCGCCGAACAGATACTCGACCTGGTCGCGGCCTGCTTCGTAGTAGACCTCGCTGAGGTCGTCGCGCATGATCTCCACGTGCCGATCAGATGCGGCGCCAACGATCTTGGTGAGAGCGATCCGTGCCGGACGGTGCCTGCCCTCGCGGTACAGCCTCAGCGTGTCTGTTCCGGTGGCGAGCGCCTCGATGCGCGGCAAGACGCCCATTTTCGCCGAGATTTCCATCGACGGCCGGAACAGATCGACGGCGTGGCCGCCGGTTTTGCGTAAGGTCGGCGCGCGTTCGACCACGGTGACGTCGAAATCGTGCCGGGTGAGCCAGTAGGCCAGCACCGGCCCGGCGATGCTGGCACCAGAGATGAGGATTCGCACCACGCACCTCCCGGCTTACTTAACGATCGGTAAGTTTAGCATGCGCACTTACTTATCGGTAAGTCAGATAAACTCGTCGGATGAGCAGGCCCCGCTCCGACACCCGCGAGCGCATTCAGGACGTCGCCCGTGAATTGTTCGCGAGCCAAGGTGTGCAACGCACCAGCCTGCAGGACATCGCCGACAAGCTCGGACTCACCAAGCCGGCCCTGTACTACCACTTCACGTCCCGGGAGGACCTGGTCCGCAGCATCGTGCAACCGCTGATCGACGAGGGGGAGCGGTTCATCGCCGACCACGAACGCGCACGCGATGCGACCCCACGT
>Ga0210405_10005603_pt1 | contig 11394 bp, 10 predicted proteins | sample IncBWH11MmetaG_FD_155492 | JGI IMG/M metagenome (GOLD analysis project Ga0210405, IMG submission 155492) | Forest soil microbial communities from Barre Woods Harvard Forest LTER site, Petersham, Massachusetts, United States - Inc-BW-H-11-M | ecosystem: Environmental > Terrestrial > Soil >... | reverse complement strand
GCGGTCGCGGCTCCGGCGGCTGAGGCCGTACCGGCGCCTGCGCCGACGAAAGAAACGAGTGAGACGCCAACCCGCGCCGCTGCGGACACGCCGCACGACATCATCATCGCTCGCGGCTTCTGGCAGGGCCTGCCCGACGGTGTGTCGGCGGCCCAACCGGCGCCTACCGCGACGAAGCCGCTCGCGAGCGGCGCAACCGCCCGCCGCGCGGGGGTGGCCCTCGCCGATGCCGACCCCATCGGCTCGCTAACCCCCTGGTCGGAAGAGGCCATCGACCGCGCGCCGTCCGGGCTGGCGCTCGCCTACGCGGAGCCGCTTGGCCGCGACGTGCCCGTCCCTGCGGCCCCGGTCGGCGCTCAGAAGCCGCGCACCGTTGTCACTGCGGCGCTTGCCGCGCGCGCCGGCGGCGATGAGATGACGATCGCGGTCAAGCGGGTCGGCGACCGGCCGGCATCCGCAATTCTTACCGTCACCAACCGGATTTCGTCGGCTCTGGCGGATGGCGAGCGGCTCAACGATCCGTGGCTGCGCGCCATCGTCCTGTCGCCCAGCGTGCGCCGCTTCCTCACCGCGGCCACCCTTGGCGCCCACGACCTCCGCTCGCTGGCGGCGCAGATCGTCAAGCCAGCGAGTTCGGTCATGATGACATTCGCGGCCGAGCCGAATCCCGGCCTCGATCACGATCACTTCAGCGGCAGCGCGATCGTGTTCGTATCGACCGTGACCTACCCGACGCGCACCGCGTCTTTGCACTGATCGCCCACGTTTTTGCGAGGAGCGCAGCGACGAAGCACCCTTCGTCGTCCTGGCTGGATTACTTTGCGGAGCCGGCCATCTGGCCGGCGACTTCGGGCCGGGCCGGTTGGCTCGCAATGACGCGCTGCTGTCCAGTCGTTGCGAGCAGCCCGAAGGGCGACGAAGCAACGCAAAATCTTGGCGGCGGCAACTGACTTGCTTCGTGGAGCCGGCCATCGGGCCAGCCACTTCGGGCCCGACCCGTTGGCTCGCAACGACGCGCTGCTAGCTCAACATCCCAAGCGCGTGCAGGTAGGTCTCGAGAATGGCCTCCTGCTCCTTGCGTTCGTTGAGGTCCTGCTTGCGCAAACGCACGACAGTGCGCAAGGCCTTGGTGTCGAAGCCGTTGGCTTTGGCTTCGCCATAGACATCGCGGATGTCGTCGGCGATCGCCTTCTTCTCCTCCTCCAGGCGCTCGACGCGCTCGACGAAAGCCTTGAGCTGGTCCTTGGCAAAGCGATGGGCGGGTTGATCGTCCTTGACGGCGGCGGCGGTCGACATCGGGCTCTCCTCGCGATGACGGTGCCGCAAGCTTTCGAAAGCAGGCAGGCAGAGGTCAAGCGCGGGCGCGCTCATCCACAGCACTGCACAGGCCGTCGTGCCTCCTCTGCCGCGCGCAGAGCAAACACAAAGCGATCTAGTGTTTTTGGCTTGCTTTTTCGAAGGCCGCCTTTTGCGCCGCGGACGCTTCCTTCTGGTGCTTGGCGCGCCATTCTTCGTACGGCATGCCGTAGACGAGTTCGCGGCTCTCGTCCTTCGTCATCGGCAAGCCTCTCTCGTCGGCGGCATCCTTCATCCAGTTCGACAGGCAGTTGCGGCAGAAGCCGGCCAGATTCATGAGATCGATGTTCTGCACGTCGGTACGCGCGCGCAGGTGCTCGACCAGCCGGCGGAAAACGGCAGCTTCAAGTTCCATGCGGCTTTTCTCGTCGGCGGCCATGATCTCCTCCCTCGGTGCGGCAATCGCTGCTCGTCGAAACGATTGCCGCTCCTCGCTTGCCAGCGACCATGATCTTGCGGAAAACCAGCCTCCACTTTTCCGGACCATGCGCTAGGTATGGAAACATAGAGACCCGGCTGGCGCCATTCCATACGGCGCTTGCGGATCGTGATGGACAGGATGGATAGAACCGCGCGCGCCTTCCTCGAATCGTTGTTTCGCAGCGCAGTCGCTGCCGCCCACCCGGCGGCCGTGCTGCCTGCGAACCTGCCCGAGCCGCCGGCGCGCGGGCGGCTGGTCATTCTTGCCGCCGGGAAGGCGGCAGGCGCGATGACCGAAGTCGCGGAACAGCGCTATCTGGCGCTGCTGCCGCGGCAACGGCTCGCCGGGCTCGCGGTCACCCGCCACGGCTATGGGCGGCCGACGCAACTTGTTCCGCTCATCGAAGCCGGCCACCCGGTACCGGACGCCGCCGGCATCTCTACAACCAGACGGGTGCTCGCGCTCGCCGATGCGGTCGATGCCGAGGATCTGGTCCTGGTGCTCCTTTCCGGCGGCGCCTCGGCGAACTGGATCGCGCCGGTTGGCGGGCTGACCCTCGCGGAGAAGCAGGCGGTCACGCGGGCGCTGCTCAAGAGCGGCGCCGCGATCGGAGAGATGAATACCGTGCGCAAGCATTTGTCGCGTATCAAGGGCGGCCGCCTCGCCGCGCGCGCCTTTCCGGCCGAAGTCACGACGCTCGCAATCTCCGACGTGCCCGGCGACGACCCGGCGGTCATCGGCTCGGGTCCGACGGTACCCGATCCGACGACACTTGCCGATGCGCGCGCCGTCGTCGCCCGTTATCGCCTCGATCTGCCCGAACGGGTGACGCACGCCCTCAGCGATGCCGCGAACGAGACACCGAAGCCGGGCGACAAGATCTTCGAGCGATCGAGCTACCGCATCGTAGCGCGGCCGGCTGACAGCTTGCACGCGGCCGCCGAGCGCGCCAGCGCCGCCGGCTATGAAACCGTCATGCTCGGCGACCGCCTGCAGGGGGAAGCGCGCAGGGTCGCCGCAGAGCACGCAAAGCTGGCGCGCGCATTGAGCCGGGAGGGCCGTAGGGCCGTCGTGCTCTCCGGCGGCGAGCTTACCGTGACCCTGCGCGGGAAGGGCCGCGGCGGCCCGAACCAGGAATATGCCCTGGCGCTTGCGATCCACCTCGATGGCGCGGATGGCATAGCCGCGCTCGCCGCCGATACCGACGGAACCGATGGCGGCGGCGGCCGCGCCGACGACCCCGCCGGCGCGTTCGTCGATGCGACCGCCCTGGCGCGCGCCCGCGCCGCTGGCCTCGATCCCGCCGCGTTTCTCGCTGACAACGATTCCACGGGGTTTTTCAACGCCATCGGCGATTTGTTCACGACCGGTCCGACATTCACCAACGTGACCGACTTCCGTGCCATTGTCGTTGACGGCCAGTGAATTCGTTCCCGGACCGTGAAACCAGCCATGAGGCAGGCGAGTTTTCCAAGTCTGGCGGCGAGCGCCCTGATGCTAAGCGTGGTCACGATGATCGGGCTTGCGGTCTCGGCCGGCGCGGCGGCGGCCGACTTCCGGCTTTGCAACAACACCGGAAGCCGCGTCGGCGTCGCGGTCGGCTACAAGGACGCCGACGGCTGGACCACCGAAGGCTGGTGGAACCTGCCTTCCCGCAGCTGCGAGACCGTGCTCAAGGGTAACCTTGTCGCGCGCTTCTACTATATCTACGCCATCGACTACGACCGCGGCGGTGAATGGATGGGAACGGCCTTCATGTGCACCCGCGACAAGGAGTTCACCATCCGCGGCATTGGCGATTGCCTTGCCCGCGGCTACGACCGCACCGGCTTCTTTGAAGTGGATACCGGCGAGCAGCGGGCCTGGACCGTCCAGCTCACGGAATCGAGCGAGCAGACCCCGCAGCACCCCCTGCGCCCCGGTAATCCGCTCGCTCCACCGCCGGCCGGCGTGCGCGCGCCCGGCGCCAAGGGCGCGCCGCTCGCGCCCGGAAGCCAGGGCAAATGAGGCGGCGGCGCCGCACCAAGGTGGTGGCGACCCTCGGGCCGGCTTCGTCGGGCCGCATCATCATCGCCCGCCTGTTCGAGGCGGGCGCCGACGTGTTCCGCATCAACATGAGTCACACCACGCACGAGAAGATGCGTGAGCTGGTGAGCACGATCCGCGCCGTCGAGGCGGAGTGCAACCGGCCTATCGGCATCCTCGTCGATCTGCAGGGGCCGAAGCTCAGGCTCGGCAGCTTCAGGAACGACTGGGCCGAGATCGACAACGGCCAGGATTTCATCCTCGACTCCGATCCGGCGCCGGGCGACGCCACGCGCGTCCATCTGCCGCATCCGGAAATCTTCGCCGCGATCAAGGTCGGCGACACGATTCTCATCGACGATGGCAAGCTGCGCCTCGTCGTCGCCGAGACGAGCCCGCAGCGCGTCGTCGCGCGCGTCGAGGTCGGCGGCAAGGTGTCGAACCGCAAGGGAGTGAGCCTGCCGCACACGGTGGTACCGCTGGCAGCGCTGGCGCCGAAGGACTTGGCCGATCTTGAAGCCGCGCTCGATGCCGGCATCGATTGGGTGGCGCTGTCGTTCATCCAGCGTCCGGAAGACATCGCCGAGGCGAAGAAGATCACGCGCGGACGCGCGGCGGTAATGGCCAAGATCGAGAAGCCGCAGGCCGTGACGCGGCTGGGCGATATCCTCGACCTTGCCGACGCGCTGATGGTGGCGCGCGGCGACCTCGGCGTCGAGATGCCGCTGGAGAAGGTCCCCGGCGTGCAGAAGGAGATGACGCGCGCCTGCCGCCGCGCGGGCAAGCCGGTCGTGGTCGCGACGCAAATGCTGGAGTCGATGATCACCGCGCCGGTGCCGACGCGCGCCGAGGTTTCCGACGTCGCGACTGCCATCTTCGACGGCGCCGATGCGGTGATGCTCTCGGCGGAATCCGCCTCCGGCCAGTACCCGGTCGAAGCGGTGGCGACGATGAACCGCATCGCCGAGGAAGTGGAGAGCGAGCCGATCTACCTGTCGTCGATCCACGTCCTGCACACCGAGCCCGAGCGCACTGGCGCCGATGCCATCGCCGCGGCGGCGCGGCAGGTGGCCGAGACGCTCGATCTCTCTGCCATCGTCTGCTGGACCAGTTCCGGTTCGACCGGCCTGCGCCTCTCACGTGAGCGCCCGCAGCCGCCGATCGTCGCCATTTCGCCGATCGTCGCCGCGGGACGGAAACTGTCAATCGCCTGGGGCATCCACTGCGTGATCGCCGAGGACGCACGCGATCAGGACGACATGGTGGAGCGCGCTTGCCGGATCGCGTGCCGAGAAGGTTTTGCGTCGGCCGGCCAGCGCGTCATCGTCGTCGCCGGCGTGCCGTTCGGCACGCCCGGAACGACCAACATGATCCGCGTCGCCTTCATCGGGCCGGACAACGAAGCAGCCGCGTAAGTCTTGCCAAGGTCATAGTCGTGACGCGTCACGCACGGCTGATCAGTTCCTCAACCGCGGCGACGATCCGGTCGGCCGCGGCGTGGTGCAGCAAATGGCCAAAGCCGGGCAGCATCTCGAGCCTGGCGCTCGGCGCCGCGGTGGCGAGCCGCATCGCGTGGTGCTGCGCTGGGACCACCGGGTCGCAATCGCCAGTAATGACGATGGTCGGTGTGGCGAGCGTGCCGTAGCGCCCGGCTTGCCGCTTGAGGAAAGCCTTGAGGCGCGCGATGTCGGCCGAATTCGCAAGGAGCGTCTTAGGCCGCAGCAGCAGGCGCGCCGCCGTGCGCTTCATGTAGCCGGGCGGCGACGGTTGCGGCCGAAACGCGCCGCGAAAACCCGGTCCGATCAGCAGGGCGCCAAGCGGCAGCGTCAGCGTGTGGGCGAACAACCATCCGGCAACGGGGATCGAAAAGACCGAATTGAACCACGTCTTCGGCCCAAGCCACGGATGAGTCGGCGGCGCGATAGCGACAAGCCCGGCAACCCGTTGCGGATAGTCCAGCGCGAATGTCAGCGAAAGCAGCCCGCCCCAGGAATGGCCGACCACTATGGCGCGGCCCACCTCGAGCCGATCGAGCACCGCGTTCAGCATCGCCGCCTGATAGGTGGGTGAGCTTCCCTCGTCGCCTCTGCGCTCGCTCCAGCCGAGGCCGGGCCGGTCGAGGAGTATGACGCGGTAGTGGGCGGCGAGGCGCTCGCCAAGCGCAAGACGCATGTCCTCGAGGTTGCAGCCGGCGCCATGCAGCAGCACGATTGCCGGCGCATCCGCTGCGCCGGCGTGCTCGCCTATTTCGACGACGTGCTGGCGCAAGCCGTTGATCTCGATAAAGCGCCCGCGCGGCGGGTGCGCCCGCTCGATCAGCCGGACGCCAATGAAGGTGACGGCGGCGCCGACGCCAAGCAGGACAGCGACAACGGCGAGCGTGTGCATTCAAGTCGCTCCCCGGCCGGGCCGAGATCGGGTTCAGAGCACCGGCTTTCCGTTCAGCCAGCGCGCTCCGCGCGCGTAGAGGGCGTCGAGTTCCGCCCCCTCGATGCCGGGCATGTCGGGCTTCACCTGGTAGCCGACCCTGGTTTGCAGATAGGCGAGATGGCGGTAGCCTTCCGGGAAGCGTCTGAGCAGATCCTGATCGAGGGTGAGTTCGGCCGACGGATCGACCGGATCGATCCGGTCCTTCTCGTAGATCGGTTGGCGCAGTACCAGCCCCCAGCGGCCATCGCGTCTTTCGAAGAAATCGTAGAACCGGCCGGTGCAGACGACGTCAGACACCACGCCCTCCACCGGCGCACGCTGCGAGATTGTCATCTTCGTCTGCGCGATGGCGCGGTCGCCGGCAACGCCGATCGCGCTGCCGCCGAGGAAATGCAAAATGCGCACGCCCCGCGCCCAACCTTCGTCATTGGCCTTGATGAAGTCCTCGAAACTTCCCTGGAACCAGGTCGCCATCATGCGGCCGTCGGCGTGCCAGACGGTGCGGAAGCGGTCCCACAGCCGCGCATCGCGCCACAGCACCCAGTTTTCCACCAGCTCGCGGATCACGGCTTTGTCGGCGGCAATGTCGGCCATGACGTGTTCTATCCGGTTGCGGCGTCACCGCAAGCGACGCGAAACACTCCATGTCCGTAACGCGTCATGAGATTGCTTCGCCGCTGACGCTCATCGCCGCGACGACAGCCGCGAGGGTGACACGCAAGGCCCGCATCAGATCGCGCGACCCTCGACCTTCTCAGTCAGCGTCTTCACGACTTCGCCGACGTGTTCCAGATGGGGATCAATGGCAAGCGCGCGGCGATAGGCTTCGAGCGCGTGCTTGTCGTCGCCGATTTCCTGCAGGATGGCGCCGAGGCCGGAAAGCGCGCCGAAATGGCGCGGCTCGCGCGCCAACACCTCGCGGATGTCGGCCAGCGAGTGGGAATAGTCTTTCTGCAGGTAATACACTGTGGCGCGCCGGTTCCAGCCTTCGGCGTAGTCGGGCCGAAGCTCGACGACGGCGTCGAGGAGCTTGATAGCGAGGCCGTAGTCCTTTCCGTCCGCCGCCGCCTTCGCCCGGCCCATGAGCAAGTTACAGGTGTCGCTGCCGGAGACCATCCACAGCGCCCAGATGCGGTCCTCGAGCGCCTTGGCGCTGGCTTCATCCGGCGCGATCTTGAGCGCCTCGAACAACGTATCGAGGTTATAGGTGCGCTCGCCGCGCTCGGGACGCTGCGCGTCGCCCCGCGGCTTTGCCCAGTCGGGAGCGGCCGGCGCATCGGGCTTGACCTGCGTGGCTGCCGGAGTCGCGGCGACGAGCGGTGCCGCCAGGATGGCGGCAACGGCGAGTGAGGAGAATCGCGAGCCCATACTGGGAGTCTATGCACGCGCGGGAGCGCGGCAAGCCCGAAAAATGCTCACAGACGCGTGAACTTTGCGGCCGAAATGGGCAGCACCGCAGGATGGTCAGAATGGTTCAGGCGCAGCACGGCACAGCCCCCCGCCCAACCCCGCGTACGATCAGGCAAGCCCGGCTTCCGCTGCGCTCAGCCCACGGCAAGAGGATCAGCCTTGGCGGGCCTTGAAGCGCCGATGCGTCTTGTTGATGACGTAGACGCGTCCCTTGCGCCGCACGATGCGATTGTCGCGATGGCGGCCGCGGAGCGACTTCAATGAGTTACGGACTTTCATAGGCAACATTCCCGCTGTCAGCGGTTGCTTAAGCGAGACGCTGCCGGCTTGTCAACGACGGCGCCGCTACGCGGAAGCGACGCGTGCCCCGGTCTGCGCAGCGGGACGGTTGCCCGGCTGGGGCTCGCCCGCGGAAAATCCGGTGAGGATATCGACCGCCTTGTTCCAGGCCCGCAGCACGTGGCCGAATGGACGCGGCATGCCGTGACGGCACACCGCAAGCTTTCTCACTTCGTTTGGGATGGCCCGCCGGGACGAATGCCATGTCGCCGGGCCCAAGGCGGCGAGTTGCCCCGCTCCCGTCGGTAACAAAGACCTCGCCCGAGATGATGTGCACCGTTTCATCGACCGCATAACACCACCTGAAGCATCCGGCGGTGCACGACCACGCCATCACCGAGGAGGTGCCGTCGGCGCTCTCGGCGAGCCGCCGCGAGCGCGCCTCCGGCTTTCCCTCGATGATCCAACTCGGGCGGATCGGATCGTACGCAAGCGCGATGTCGGCGGGGCGGCAAAGACGATCGGTTCTGACATGGCGTCACCCAGAAGAATTGTTCGGCAGGTGCTTTAGCCGCTGAACGCGAACAACAACTTGTTGATGAAATGAACGGGGAAGGGTTTCAGGTCCCTCCTGACGCTGAGCCGCTTGAGTTTCTGATGGCGGTTATGCGGGACAATACAGCGGCGCAATATCGGCATGCGAAACTTGGGGTGGCCGTAACGACGGTTTGAATGGTCAGGATTTTGCCAGCCTCTTAGAGAAGGCGATCGAAAGAAGCCAAGGTGTGTATGAAAAGGTCATTGAGCATCATCAGACCGAAGGCGAAAACCGCGAATGACGCAGCAAGCGCAGGTCGAAGCGAAAGGCCAAGCTCAAGGTTCTTCAGGGAGCCAACCCCAGTGGGCTCCTATCTTGATGTTGTGGATGGCTTGGCGTGAAACCTTGTAAGCTCTAGCAATTGATAATCCACGTTCACCTGCTTTCAACCTGCGTCGGATGTCGTGAACGTCCGCTTCAACAAGCCTTGCATTCCCATTCTTCCGGCCTCGATTTAGTGCACTGCGGCCGTCTATGTCCCTGTCACTCATATTGTCCAACTGGCTGAGCATAGAAGAGGGCCTCGACCCAAGGGGAAGGATCGAGGCCCCTAGACGCAACACAACGCTAGTCACACTGGCCCGCGATCCTCGCGCCCTCTTTGAGGTGACCAGTGCTTACGCGATAAATCCCTTCGCATGTCTGGGTTCCTCTGAGCCACTTGGAACTTTGTCACTGGCTGCCCTGTGCAATACCGTTCCTCGGTGGCAAAATCGCGAAGCCGGGAAATAGTTGAATGGGAAACCCCGAAGCTGCGGCCAGTGTCAGTGAGGGCTTCCCCGGCTTCCCGTCGAGCTAAGGCTTCGAGGATTTGGTGGCGACTTAACTTCAATTTGCGACCGAAGCGCATTCCCCTGGCCTGCGCTCGTTTCCTGCCTTCCGCAGTTCGAGCTTTGATCAGCTCCCGCTCAAACTCAGCAAGGCCGCCCAAGACGGTCAGCATAAGGCGGCCATGCGGGGTTGTTGTATCGGCCCATGTATCCGCCAGCGATCTGAACCCTGCGCCAGCCTTCCCAACTGCGTCGAGGACGTTGAGGAGGTCCCTGGTTGACCTTGCGAGCCTATCCAATCGCGTCACTAGCAACACGTCCCGTGGCCCAGAGGCGCGATTGCACGAGCCAGTGCCTTTCTCTCTGTGACTGCGCCACTAACCTTCTCAGCGAATACCTTCTCCGCACCGGCCGCAAGTAAGGGGCTTGTTGAGCGTCGAGGGTTCGTCCGTCTGTTGAAACGCGAGCATATCCGACGATCATTTCGAGCCCCATTTTGAGCGTGACATAGAACAGCGAAAGCCGCTGCAAATCTACTGTCACCCGCGCTTCTGCGATTAAGGTTTCGCGGTGGGCGCAGAGGTAGACTTCGGCTTGGGCGCGTATTTCGCGTTGGGGGAAGTGAGAAACCTTGACGACTTGAGCTTGGAGCCTGCGTTTTGTGATCTTCATCGCCGCGCGCAAGGCCAAGGTCCTAGCAGGCTGCGGAAATTCGGGATTTTGTCGATGGCGGCGACCACGACTGGTGAGCTGATCGGCGGCGGCGGGCGCCGTGGGTGCGGCATTGAATGGGGCTTTGCGTCATTTTCGTCACTCCAGACACACTTACGCGACGGCAGGCAGAAGCTTTGGGATCCGGATAAGATTGTATGCGACGGCTGTGAGGACAAAGAACCATTCGACCAAGTCACGCCCACGATGCCGGGTCTTTCGCAAGCCGCCAGTCGTCTTGATCCAGCCGAAGGGCTCCTCGATCCGCTTTCGCTTAATCATGCTGATGGCATAGCCAGCATGGCGGGTCGTGCGACCATCGATTGCCGAGCGGCGATTGGCGTCGTTCTGCGCAACATGCGGAGTGCAGCCGCGTTCGCGGCAGCCGATGACGAAGCCGGCAGTGTCGTAGAGTTTGTCGGCCGCCACCGTGCTGCCGGGCTTGGCATTGTCCTCGATCATGTCGAGCGCGGTGGCGTGCTCGGCGGTGCCGTTGGCCTCGGTCAACTTGGCATCAACGATGAGATTGTTCCGGTTCTCCACCATCAAATGGCCCATGTGACAGAGCTTGGCCTCCTTGCCGAGCCCTTTGCGGAACAGCCGAGCGTCGGCGTCTGTGGTCGAAGAATGTGTGTCGTTCGTGCGCTTTTCGCCTCGGAAATTGCGCTCGGCGTTGCGCCCACCGCCTCCCGACGACGGCGGCTTGCCGCCGGCCTTCGGCACAAAACTCTTCATGCTGGCCCAGGCCTCAATCAGCGTGCCGTCAACCGAGAAGTGCTCGCTGGACAGAAGCTTGTGGACCTTCGGCAGGTTCAGCACGCCGGCAAAGAACTTGGCCGCGATATCGCCATCGAGCAGGCGATCGCGGTTCTTGCAGAACACGGTGGCATCCCAGACCGGATCATCGGCCGACAGTCCGACGAACCAGCGGAACAAAAGATTGTAGTCGAGCTGCTCCATCAGTTGCCGTTCCGAGCGCACCGTGTAGAACGCCTGCAGCAGCAATGCACGCAGCAATCGCTCCGGCGGGATCGATGGTCGGCCGTCGCGCGCGTACAACTTGTCAAAGTCCCGCGACAATCCTGCCAGCGCCGCGTCAGTCAATGTGCGGATCGCCCGCAGCGGATGATCAGCCGGTATCCGCCTCTCTACCGGGACGTAGCTGAAGAAAGCATCCGATCGATCATCTTCGCCGCGCATGGCAATCCTCATTCCAAAGGAATCACGCACATGCACAGAATCACACTCCAACCGCCTCGCAAAACGACTTTTTCAGCAGCCTGCTAGTGCTGAAAAGACACACTCATCCTTTATTTTCATTTGAGCGAGCAATTAAGCTTGCCGATTTAAAAATCTTAGTTTTTTTGATTAATGATAGAGTTTCTGTGCGAGGC
>Ga0210405_10005602_pt1 | contig 11395 bp, 11 predicted proteins | sample IncBWH11MmetaG_FD_155492 | JGI IMG/M metagenome (GOLD analysis project Ga0210405, IMG submission 155492) | Forest soil microbial communities from Barre Woods Harvard Forest LTER site, Petersham, Massachusetts, United States - Inc-BW-H-11-M | ecosystem: Environmental > Terrestrial > Soil >... | reverse complement strand
ATTCGCGCCATGGCGAAAGTGCAGAAAACTTCTTCCGGCTCTTCCGGGCGATCCAAGGCCTCCTCCAAGGGTTCCTCTAAGTCAAAGAAAAAGAACAGCTTGCCTCCGCCTCCTCCTCAGCGTGGCGGCGTCGAGATGGTGGACCCCCTGGTCCGAGCGCAGATGAAGCTCTATGAAGAGGCCATGGGATTGTTTCACCAGCAAAAATTTCAGCGTTCCAAGCAGGAGCTTGAGAAGGTTCTGGAAGGCCCGAGCAAAGAACTTGCCGATCGCGCGCGTACTCACCTGCGCATTGTCGAACAACGGATGAAGCCTTCCTCCGAGCAGAATCCGAAATCGCCGGAAGAGCATTACCAGCGCGGCGTGGCCATGATGAATCTGGGACGCTGGGACGAAGCCCGCGAAAGCCTGGAGAAGGCCCGCAAGCTGGCGCCGAAGGCGGATCATATTCACTATGCGCTTGCGGCGCTCGATTGCTTGACCGGCGAAGCCGATTCCGCGATGGTCAATCTGAAAATCGCGATTGACTTGCGCCCTGCGAACCGCTTTCACGCGCGCAACGACGAAGACTTTGCTTTCCTTCAGGAAGACCCCCGCTTCACGGAATTGCTGTATCCTGAAAAAGATGGTTACGCCGGGTAATCCTGCTCGCCCGGCTCATCCTGAAATCACAAACTGGCTTTGGGAATGTGATGATTGTGCTGGCCTGTCATCGACAACCCGGCCACGATGGATCGCATGAGACCGAAGAAACTCCGCTCCGGGCCGGAATTAATCGACAACTGGGCTGCTCGTGAAGAAAAAATCAGCGAAGAAAAACAAAACGGTTCGTGGCCTGCGCGTTGTGGCTCTCGGCGGCGGCACGGGCCTCTCCGCGCTTTTGCGCGGGCTCAAGGAACATGTGGTGCGCGGGTCGGATCAAGCGCCGACGCGCGAGCGGCCCATCTCCGATTTGACGGCGATTGTCACGGTTACCGATGACGGGGGCAGCTCGGGCCGGCTGCGGCGCGAGAATCGGATGCTTCCGCCGGGCGATATCCGCAACTGCATGGTGGCGCTGGCAAAGGATGAGGCGCTGCTCAGCCGATTGTTTCAATACCGGTTTCAGGCCGGCCGGGGACTGATTGGCCACAATTTCGGCAATCTTTTTCTTGCAGCGCTTACGCACGTCACTGGTGACTTCGCCGAAGCGGTTCGCGTTTCCAGCAAAGTCCTTGCGATTCGCGGGCGCATTTTTCCGTCCACGCTTTCCAACGTGCACCTGGTCGCCACACTCGTAAATGGCAAGCGCATCCAGGGCGAGACCAGCATTTCCCGCAGCAAGGTCCCCATCCGCAAAATTGAAATCAGCCCGCGTGGCGCACGCCCGCTTCCGAAGGCCATCGAAGCGATTCAGCAGGCCGACCTGATACTGATGGGGCCGGGTTCGCTGTATACCAGCGTGATTCCCAATTTGCTGATTCCCGAGATTGCGCAGGCGGTGGCGCGTTCGCGGGCGCCGCGGGTGTACGTTGCGAATTTGATGACCCAGCCCGGCGAGACCACGCACTACACGCTCAGCCAGCACCTGCGAGCGATTGAAAACCACGTGGGGAAACGCATGATCAACTATGTGGTCGCGAATCGCCGGTCGGTCTCGCCCGAGGTGGCGCGGCGGTATCGCGCGGAGGGCGCGGAACCTGTGGCGATCGATAGCGCGAATGTCGCGAAGATGAGAGTCCGCCTGCTGGAGGACAATCTGCTCGAAGAACACGGCGTGATTCGCCACAATTCGGCGCGCCTCGCCAGTTTGCTGGTGAAGGAATTCCTGCGTCCGTGACCTGGCGCGGGTTTCGCCTCTTTTTTCCGCAAGCTACAGCTTGAACCTGACTCCCAAACACAAAATCCTAGTCAGCCCTTTATGATCGCTGGGAGTAATCGTCCGGGCAATTAGTTTCCATGGTATGGCCACTTTCCCGGGGCACCGGTGTCTAATAAACAGAGTACATCCGCAGAATCAAAAACGAGCATGGCGTTTCTTCGCAAAGGCTTTCTCAGGTCCGCCAACCGGCGCAATGAGCTGTATTGCCGTATCGATCCCGCTCCAATTGCTGCGATTTTCTTCGCCTTCGTGGCCATGTTTCTGGTTGACATTGGTTCTCCTCACACGCACCGTTCAGTCCAAGTCGACCGCGCAAGCGACAGCCATGCGCGATCTTTGCCGAAGGCCTCGCGCGAAGACGCGATTTTGATTTCGCTCACGCGGGACGGGGCCGTGTACTTTCGCAATATGCGCTTGCCTGCCGCCGAGCTGCCCAACAAAATTCATGATTCCGTGCTCAACGGTGCGGAGAAACGCATTTACCTTGATGTGGATGCGCGCGCAAAATACGGCGACGTAAAGGCCCTGCTTCACTTTATTCAATTGTCTGGCGTTGAAAACGTCAGCTTTTTCACTGAAAAGCCCTATCACCCTCATCTCTGATTTTTGCGCCCTACCAAGCGAAGAAAATTCCAAGTAACATTCTTCCGGTTCTTTACGCATCCCCACGGAGCGAGTTCATGTCCACTTTCGGCCTTATCGAATACAAAGACGCCAATCCCGCTGTCAGAGCCGTTTATGACGACATCATGGCCACGCGCAAAACGGATTACATCAATAATTTCTGGAAGGCCATCGCCCACGATCCCGCGCTGCTGAAGCGCACCTGGGAGGACCTGAAGGCCATCATGGGGCCCGGAGCGATCGATCCGCTGACCAAAGAACTCCTCTACATCGCCGTCAGCGTCACCAACAATTGTCAATATTGCATCGCCTCGCACACCGCGTCGGCGTTTGCCAAGGGCATGACGCCGGAAATGTTCAAGGAGTTGCAAGCGGTGATCGGTATGGCCAACGAAACGAACAAACTGGTCACCGGCTACCAGGTTGCGGTGGACGCCCGCTTCCAACCGCCGCTGGACGTGAACAAGAAGTAGCTCTTCGCGAACTTTCCGCAACTTGGATAAACCGCGCCCAGGGAACAACTTTCGGCCGCTTTCCTGTTCCAACTTGTACCTTCACTCTTCGCGCACAATATGTCCACCGTAGTACTTGCGTACTATATGGGGCCCTACCCGGCAATCCCACCATATAGAGGTAGAACCGGGAAGCCCCGTGGTACGGGCCTGTCTATACAAGTCCAGCTTAAGTGAGCGGTTTATGACACCCATCGTGAAAGACCCAGAGAACGCGGCCGCACCAACTGCCGCCGGTGCGCCCGCGCGCCCGCAACCTGTCGCGCTCGAAGTTCCCGTCACCGTGAATGGCGCCCGCTCCGCGGATGGCTCTGACAAACGCGAACCCTTTTCCGAACGCTCGCAGACCGTGCTGGTTTTTGGCCATGGCGCGGTATTGCGTATTTCCGCGCTGCTTGCTCCCGGGCAACTGGTGTTCCTCACCAACGAAAAAACGAAGAAGGAAGTTGTGTGTGTGGTGGTGAAGTCCAAGACGGATGGTAATGCCGTCGGCTATGTCGAGTTGCGTTTCACCGAGCCCGCGCCCGGATTCTGGGGCATGCGTTTTCCTTCGGATACGGTACTGCCGCAAGCGGCGACGCGTCCTGCAACACCGGTATCTGCTCCGGTTCCTCCCAAAGCTGGGCAAGTTGCGCCACCAGTGGCCGTGAAGCCCGTAGCCGCGACGCTGCCGATCGCTGTTAAACCAGTTATTGCTGTTCCGCCGGCACCAGCAAGCTCCACGTCAGAGATTCCCAAAGCTGCCGCGCCTCCGATGCCGGCTGCTCCTCCTGTCGCTCTGCCATCGGCACGCGTAACCGAGCCCGCCGTTTCGAGTGTTGCGTCTTCGCCGCTGTTCGCGCCCACGGAGTCGAAGGCGGTGCTTCCGACTTCGCTGGGCGGCCCAACCTCAACTTCCGCGCATCAATCGACGGACGAATTAAAACAGCAAGCGGCCCGGCTGCAGGAGCAGCTTAGTTCGCTGTTGTTCGCCGAGGCGCCGAAGCCCGCCCTCGAAAACACCACCGCGCCGGAATTGGCGCAAAAAGTTCTGGACCTCACAAATTTCGCTCCGGCGCCGGTGACTGCCCAGCCGGTGAACAGCATTGCAGCTGCGCCGAAAACCAGGACATCCTCGCTGGAGGTGGAAGAGATCAAGATTCCCGCCTGGCTGGCACCCCTGGCGCGGGAATCGGAAACCCCGACGACTGCGCAAAGCTCCAGCATAGAGTCGAATTCGTTTGCGGAAGTGGAAACGGTGGTCACCGAATCGACCGAAGCAGGAATCACTCCGGAAACGCAGGAAGCCACGCAACGCCCTGAAGTCGCCATCTTTGGAGGCCAGCTTCTGGGTGAATCTGCCCAACCTGGTGGCTCCGCCTCTTCAGGCTCAAAAACTGGGCTGTTCCTCGGCATTGCGGCTTCACTGCTGTTGATCGCTGGGGGAGTCTGGTATTCACGGCAGCCCGGCAACGCTATTTCCGGAATGCTCGGTGGGAGCACGACTGCTTCTCAGCCGGCCGTTGCGCCCGAGGTGGAACCGGCACCTGCCGTCTCCAAGCCTGTCTCGCATCCGGCGGCTCCGGTTGTAGCCGCCAGTTCCTCGCCGACTCCGGCTCCGGTCAATCCGCCGGCTTCGGTGGCTTCCGCCGCTGTGAAGAATACGCCGGCGGCAACAGTTCCTCGGAACACGATTCCGGTCGTCACTCCAAGTGCGGCTCCGAGCCCGCGTAGCACACCGCTTGTGGAAGAGTCGAAAAAGCTGGCCCTGGGCGACGTGCGCCTGGCGAAGCCGCTCATCAATCGCGGCAAAGCATCTTCCGCCCCGGGCGATTCCGAGCCTTCGATTGACGTCAGTGCAAGTGAGAACAACAGCGCGCCGCTCTCTGGCCTGAGCACGGCTCATCGCAACGAGCCAGCCGCTCCCATTCCGGTCGGCGGCGACGTGAAGGCCGCAAAGCTCCTCAAATCCGTTCAGCCGGTGTATCCGCCGATGGCCAGGTCCCAGCACGTGTCCGGGAATGTTCAGATTGACGCGCTGATTGACGCGGACGGAAACGTTGGCGCGATGAAGGTGCTTTCCGGGCCGACGCTGCTTCGCGACGCGGCGCTGCAGTCGCTGAAACAATGGAAGTATCAGCCCGCCGAACTCGACGGCAAGCCCACGTCCATGCACCTGACAGTGACGCTGCAGTTCCGCGCACAATAATTTCACTTGGCGATGCGCGGCCACCCGCGCGATTGGAGTATTGATCGTTCCTATATGTCCGGAATAGCTCACGGTCCCTGGCCTGGAGGGAAAACGTGATCGATTTTGTGGTTTTCGCATTAGCTGTTGCTGTGTTTGCCACAATGGCTTCAATCGTTCGAGACGTGCTTCCTAGCTTGAACGAGGAGGAACAGGTGTATTTTCGCAGTTGGCCTAGTTCTTGGGGCACAACGAGGTTCGACCGCGCTCTTAGGAAGGTTTGGGATAAACACATCCGATTGTTTCCGAAGAGCCGGAAACGGATGCTGCTGGGCTGCCTTTTTCTGGCCACTTTGCTGTCGGTTGTGGCCTATCCTCTCTGGATGAGTTTTGGCCCGCGATGACAAGCGCCGGGTGTCCCACGGCGCGGGTGGCCAACCGGCGGACCCCCGAAGGGTTTGGATTCGAGTTGGTTTTGCTTGGAATTGGCCGGACTGTGAATCACAACGGGGGTGCTATAGTCAATTCCGCCCAAGCATCGTACTACCGCGCAGATACTATGATTTAATAGCGTTGCGGGAACAGAATGTGTGCTACTTCGCCGTCAGGCGCGGGGCAATGCCTTCGAAGGCGCTCTTGGAGCTGGAGATCACTTCGTTGGCGCCGAGGGTTTCGAGGATTTCGGCGAAGTCGTCCATGTAGCAGCGCACGATGATATGCGCCCTGGAATTTTTCTCCCGCGCCTTTTTGGTCACCAGCAGAGCGGTTTCGACGTTGTTTGTCGCCACCACCACGGTGCGCGCGTGTAGAATGCCTGCGTCCACGAGGGTTGAGTCCTGCTTCGCGTTGTCGACGACCACCGGCTCGCCGAGGCGCACCAGATCGTCCACCACCGCCGGGTCGCGGTCCACCAGCACATACGGCAATCCCGCTTCGCGCAGGTGCTCCACGATGCGCGCGCCCAGGTGTGTGTAGCCCACCACGATCACATGATTCCTCAGCTCGCCTGCCAGCATGCGGCACCCCTCCTGTGGGTTGTATCGCTGCAACGCCTGCAAAAAGAAAATGGAAATCACGATGCCGAAGAGCACGCACTGGCCCCAGAAGGAATACAGATCCCAAATCTCACCGACACTCTTTTTCAGATAAACAGCGTTCAGGATGGCATCCTGAAAACGCAAGCCGCCCGCGTAACGAAATACAAGTGTTCCGAGCAGAAACCACGTGCCAATCACAGCAAAACCCCAACGGGCCTGCCGCAAAAACAGTTTCGCGCGAATCCAGAAGTGCCGTTTCATCGTGATTGCAAATCCTATTGGGCTAGTTGGCTGGCGTCAACGCCGCATTGGTGGATTCGCAACCACCCGCGCCAGTTCCGGTGTTCCGTCGCCTTGCAGACTGAATTTCCCCCTCGTATACTGGCCTCCCGGCCAATTTTCGGGCCCGGCGGGTGGGTAGCCTGCCAGGGACCTCCTTTTGGCCTCATTTTTCACGCCTGCGCGACTCATACAGGCGAATTATGTTGTACAGCCGGACGCTCCACGAGCTGTCCTGGCAAAGGAGAATTTTGCATGCCTCACACGCCTGCACCGGAAGAGATGAATGTTTACCAGAACGCCGAAGCGCGTTTTGAGGTGGCAGCCAACAAACTTGGACTCGAGCAGGGCGTTTATCGTTATCTCAAATATCCCGACAAGGAAATCACGTTATACATCCCGGTGGGAATGGACAACGGACAGTTGGAAGTTTTCACCGGCTATCGCGTGCTGCACTCGACCGTGCGAGGACCCGGGAAGGGCGGCATCCGATTCGCGCCGGATGTCAGCCTGGACGAAGTACGCGCTCTTTCCGCCTGGATGACGTGGAAATGCGCCGTGGTGGACATTCCGTTCGGCGGCGCCAAGGGCGGCATCATTTGCGATCCGCGCAAGATGTCTCGCAGTGAACTGGAACGCATGACGCGCCGTTACACCGCCGAGCTTTCCGACTGGCTGGGGCCCGAGCGCGACGTTCCGGCGCCGGACGTCGGCACCAACGAACAGACCATGGCCTGGGTGATGGATACCTATTCAATGCATGCCCGCCAGGCGACCACAGCGGTGGTCACAGGCAAACCGATCGAACTTGGCGGCTCCCGTGGACGCCGCGAAGCGACCGGCCGCGGCGTGATGATCTGCGTGGACAAAGCGTTGGCTAAACTCGGGATGAAAAAAGAGACTACCCGCGTAATCATTCAAGGCTTCGGAAACGTCGGCTCGCTGGCCGCGGACCTGATGAAAAAAGCCGGCTACAAAATCGTGGGCCTCGCCGACATCGGCGGAGGGTTGTACAACGAGAACGGCTTTGACGTTCCCAAGGTGATTGATTGGGTTTATACACAGAAAAAGCCGCTGCAGGACTTCCCGGGCGGCGGTACGAAGATGAGCTCGCGCGACGTCCTTTTCCAGCCGTGCGATGTGCTCATCCCCGCGGCCATCGAGAACCAGATTACCGAGCAGAACGCTCACCAGGTGCAATGCAAGATTCTTTGCGAGGGCGCCAACGGGCCCACCACGTGGCAGGCGGATGCAATTATTGACGCCAAGGGGGTTTTTACCGTGCCGGATATTCTCGGCAACGCCGGTGGCGTAACGGTCAGCTACTTCGAATGGGTGCAGGACCGGCAGGGGTTCTTCTGGCGGGAGAGCGAAGTCAACGAGCGGTTACTAGACGTCATGGAACGTTCGTTTGACGAAGTGGTTCGCTACGCCGAAACGCACAAGGTGAACAACCGGATCGCGGCCTATATGCTGGCGATCGACCGTGTGGCCATCGCCCTGAAGCTGCGCGGCATTTACGCATAATTTGCTCTTGGCTTTCTGAGCCACTCGGCGTACTCTCTGTGCCAGAAGTTACAGCAGAGTTACACTTCGATTCGGTTCGAAACGTCCCGTCGGCCGAGGAAAGGGTCCGCCAAGTGGCCACGGACTCCACTCCTGAAGTTCCTGGAAGACTTGAAGAACAATACCGGCGCGAGATATGTCTCGTGGGCCGATGGATGTACGAACGCGGCCACATCGTCGCGTGCGAAGGCAATCTTTCCATTCGGCTTGACGCCAACCGCATTCTGACCACGCCAACCTGCATGAACAAGGGCATGATGTCGCCGGAAGATCTGGTCATCATGGATATGGACGGACGCCACCTGCAGGGTGACCGGAAAATCTCATCTGAAGCGGGAATGCACCTGTTGTTTTACCGCATGCGCCCGGATGTGCAGGCGATCTGCCACGGGCATCCGCCGACGGCGACGGGCTTCGCGGCGGCGGGACTTGGACTTGACCAGGCGCTGCTGCCCGAGGTGGTTGTATCGCTCGGGAAAATTCCACTGGTGCGCTATGCCACGCCGGGCACGCCCGATCTGGGCGCTGTCCTTGAACCCTTTGTGCCCCATTATGACGCGCTGCTGCTGGCGAATCATGGCGCAGTCACGTGCGGTCCCGATTTGCAGACCGCGTTTTTCCGCATGGAAACGCTGGAGCATTTCGCCAAGATTGCGTTCACCGCGAAGCTGAGTGGCGAGCCGCAGCTTCTCACCACGCGCGAAGTCGCGAAGCTGATGGCCGCACGCGCGCGCTATCATGTGAGTCCCCCTCCGGGCGGCGGCGCGGAACTGCCGGAAACCTGCGATGGCGGCGAGAGTGAAACCGACGAAGTTACGCTAACGCGGTCGGAACTGGACGCGCTGGTGGATGAAGCCGTGCGCAAAGACCGCGCCCGCCGTTGATCGAAGTGCTTCTGCTTTTTTCGGGCGCTGATATCCGAACACACTCAAATATCATCCAATTCAGAAAGGAGGGTCATTCCCATGACAGCTCGACTCGATTACCGCAAATTTGCGAAAGAACCGCTGAAGGCCATGATGGACCTGGAAGGGTATCTTGCGCAATGCGGCCTGGATCCGAAACTTCTTCACATGATTAAACTTCGCGCGTCGCAGATGAATGGCTGCGCGTACTGCATTGACATGCACTGGAAGGATGCGCGCGCCGCGGGCGAAACCGAGCAGCGGCTCTATGGACTCGACGCGTGGCGGGAATCTCCTTACTACACCGATCGCGAGCGGGCTGCCCTCGAGTGGACGGAATCACTCACGCTGATTGCGTCCACGAATGCGCCCGACGAGGCCTTCGCGGCGGTGAAGGCACAATTTTCGGAGAAAGAGATTGTCGACCTGACGTATGCCATTTCGGCGATTAATTCCTGGAACCGGATTGCGATTTCTCTGCGCGCGGTGCCCGGCCATTACCAGCCGGCGCAGAAATCTTCGGCGGCCAGTTAGAGATCCTGGAAATCCTGACTGTCGGTAGCGACAACCTGGCCGCATAATCTTAGCGGTTGCGCCGGACGGCGGGCACGGAGAGGTGGCGGAATGTCTGACCATAAGGCGCTGTTCGAGGCGATCCGCGCCGGCGATGTTGCCGCGGTGAAATCCATCGTCGGAGCCGATGCTTCGCTCGCGTCGGCCAGGAACGACTCCGGCGTTTCCGGCGTACTCACAGCCGTTTATATGGGTCGCGCCGAGATCCGCGATTTTCTGCTCGCCAGCGGCGCGGTGATGGAATTGCCCGAGGCTGCCGCCATGGGGAATCTCACCCGCGTGCGGGAACTAATCGAGAAAAATCTTGCCAAGGCCACAGCATTTTCTCCTGACGGTTTTCCTGTCGTGGCCCTTGCGGCGTTTCTCGGTCATCTGGAAGTCGTCCAATACCTGGCGGCTCACGGTGCGGACATCAACAGTGCGGCGACCAATGGTTCGGAGTACAACGCCCTCACCGGCGCCCTAACGAGCGGCCACGTTGCCGTCGTTCAATGGCTTCTCGAACACGGCGCGAACGCCAATTACCGCTACTCCGCAGGCTACTCCCCATTGCTTACAGCCGCCGCCAACGGCCGCATGGATATCGCCACACTTCTCTTGGCCCACGGCGCTGATCTGCATGCCACCACGAACGATGGGAAATCCGTCCTGGATCTTGCCAAAGAACGCAACCATCCTGAAGTTGCTGCACTGTTTCAGGCGCGCGCCGCATCCTGACAAATTCCGCAAAACGAAAGGATAGAAAATGAAAATTCGCATTCTGGCACTGGCCCTCTTCTTCACGGCCTTGGGAACATTTGCGCAGGATAAAGAAGATGATCGCTTAAAGAATTCCTACACGGTTATGAAGGAAATCCTGGCGACGCCGGATCAGGGCATTCCCCACGACCTGCTCAGCAAGTCCGTGTGCGTGATTGTCTACCCGTCGGTTTTGAAGGCGGCGTTCATTGTCGGCGGCAGCTACGGCCGCGGCGTGATCACCTGCCGCACTGGCGAAGGGCACAACGGCCCGTGGAGCGCGCCCGCGATGTTTGCGCTGGAAGGCGGCAGCTTCGGTTTGCAAATCGGCGGACAGGCGACGGATTTCGTGCTGCTGGTGATGAACGATTCCGGGGCAAACTCCGTCCTCTCGAGCAAAGTGAAACTTGGCGCGGATGCCTCCGCTGCGGCGGGCCCGGTTGGCCGTGATGCCTCCGCAGAAACGGACATCGTGATGAAAGCGGAAATCCTTTCCTATTCCCGCGCACGCGGCGTTTTTGCCGGTGTCTCGCTCGAAGGGTCCACCATGCGCGCGGATGACGGCGCGAACAAGGCGCTCTATGGCAAGGAACTCTCCGCCAAGCAGATCGTTCAGGGCGGCCATGTGAAAATGCCGGCCGCGGGGCTCTCCCTGATCCACTTGCTCGACAAAGTCTCTCCGCATCACGCGAAATAGAGCGGGCGGCCTTTCCCGCGTTGACACCACCGCGCCCGAGCGGCAATACTTTCAATCGATGATCGGACTCCTCCGCGGCCGTCTGCTCGAAAAAAGGCCCAATCAAGTCATTCTGGATGTCGGCGGCGTCGGCTATCTGGTTGCAGTGCCTCTCTCCACGTTTGCCGCACTCGGCGATCTCCACGCTGAAGTTACGCTGCTGATCCACACGCATGTGCGGGAAGACGCGCTGGCCCTGTACGGCTTTCTTTCTGCCCGGGAAAAGCATTTCTTCGAACTGCTCCTTGGCGCCTCGGGTGTCGGGCCGTCGCTCGCATTGAAGATATTGTCCGGCATGAATGTTGAGGAACTGGTTCCGGCCATTCGCACCGGCGATCTCGCGCGCCTGACGAAGATTCCCGGTGTCGGGAGAAAAACCGCCGAGCGCATGGTCGTC
>Ga0210405_10005600_pt1 | contig 11399 bp, 11 predicted proteins | sample IncBWH11MmetaG_FD_155492 | JGI IMG/M metagenome (GOLD analysis project Ga0210405, IMG submission 155492) | Forest soil microbial communities from Barre Woods Harvard Forest LTER site, Petersham, Massachusetts, United States - Inc-BW-H-11-M | ecosystem: Environmental > Terrestrial > Soil >... | reverse complement strand
CCGAGAGTTACGACGTAGTGATTGTGGACGGCAGCGGCAATGTCTTAAGAACGTTCGCTAACGTAGTGCCCAACAGCGGGATCAACTGGACCAGCCCAGCATTCCCTCACGTTACCTACTCGGCAGCGAACCAGACGACCGATGGGATCACACCGGGCGATCCGGTTCACGTGATTCTGTACCAAAATTCCGTTCAGGTGGGGAGGGGTTTCGCTACGCTGATCACGACGATCTGAGCAGTATTAGACGGGGTGCTAGTTTACCTCATGAACAACACGATCAACGGAAAGGTATACGTGGGCAAGTGGCAACAAGCTGAGGTCCAGCGACGCTGGAAACGTCACTTGAGCGATACGCGATGTGGCAGTCAATACCACATACACAGAGCGATTCGGAAGTACGGGGCAGAAGCATTCACCATCGAGTCGATTTGCGAGGCAGGGAGCGCGGAGGAGTTGGGACAACTGGAGCAGTTCTTCATTCTCCTGTTCCGTTCCTACATATCAGAGTTTGGGTACAACGCTACCATGGGCGGCGATGGTGGCGGTGAATCCCCCACAGTTGCGACGCGCCAGAAGCTAGCTGCTTCGAAGATAGGCAGCAAGAATCCGCAGTTCGGGAAGCGATGGAAGATGTCTTTTGACGCTCGCCGCAAGCTAGGTATTGCGTTGCAGGGCAACCAAAATGGCCTTGGGAAGAAGTATCCCGGTAGAGTTCCCTGGAACAAGGGCATCGAGATGCCGCCATTGAGTGAAGAACACAAGAGCAGAATAGGCGAGACAGCCAGGCGCAATGGAAAACGGAAGGGCAAGCCGCTATCAGCCGAGTGGCGAGCCAATCTTCGGGCAGGCTGGATAAAGCGTAGAGAACGCGAGAGGAAAAAGAGATCATGTCAACAGCAAACTTAAACGTACCTTACTTGGTTTCTAGCCAAAATCAGCCAGAAATCACACACAATGCTGCCCTAGACGACTTCGATGGCGCACTCGGTTCCAAGCTGGCGCACACGATGACCGACGCGGATTACGCGCTCAACCTGTCGGCTGTCCCGAACGAGGCACTCGGTTATCTCGCCTTTGTATTCACAGGTACGTTGACAGCCAATCGCAACATCATCGTTCCGACCAACAAGAAGATGTACTTCGTCGTGAACAACACTTCAGGTGCCCACAGTCTCGTCGTCAAGACGGCGAGCGGTACCGGAGTCACAGTGGCTAACGCAGCGACACCGTACACCATCTGCTACTGCGACGGCACGAACGTCGTTCCGGTGGGAGCGTCCGGTGGTAGCTCGATCACGCTCAAGACCAATGGCTCAACCAACTCCGATCAGACCAAGCTGGACATCCAGCAAGGCACCAACATCACCGTCTCCAACTCTGCTGGTGTCACGACGATTGACGCATCAGGCGCGACCATCGCGTGGCAGGGAGCATACAATTCGGGAACGACATACGCTCTGAACGATGGCGTCTCCTACAACGGTTCAAGTTACATCTCCCTAGTCGGCAGCAACCTCGGAAACCAGCCCGACACGCACCCGACAGACTGGGATGTCATTGCCCAAAAGGGAGCCACGGGCGGCGGAGCAACTGTCTTCACCGATCTCACCGACGTTCCCTCTTCCTACGCCGGTCAAGGTGGCAAGGTGGTCTCTGTCAAGGGGACCGAGGATGGACTCGAGTTCACATCCGGTGGCGGTGGTGGCGGAGTACCGTCTGGCTCTGCTGTGCACCATTTCTACTTCAACGATGCCCCACCCACGGCTTTGGGACCGCTCGGCACACCCTACTCTTTGGTGATGAAGATTTCGGGCCGGGCAATTCTTCTCGCAGTAGCGAGCGGAGGCTGGAAGGTTCGCATCCGACGCGGCTCAGGCTCGCACTTCTCCGCGATTGTAATTCTGCGCACAGCCATCGACGACAACACCGTGATCGATTCCACGGCTGTGACGTTCGGATCTTCGGCTACTCCGACGATGAGTGCGGGAATGAACACCAGTGACCCCATTTCACTCGCGCTGGACGTGAATCACGACTACTACGTCATCGGCTACAACGACTCCGGCGACTCCAGCTTCTGGGGATACAAGCCTGCTCAGGCGCAGCAAGGCACCAACAATTACGTGGTTGGCAGCTACCAATCTGGCGACCACACCAGCGACACCTCTGTGTCTGGTCTCATCTCGGCCACTGGCTTCGGTTGTCCATGGGATTTGTCAATCACAGCATAAAGCTTTCTGAAACAGGGTAGGGGGTCGCTTGCATGGATGACGCAACGCTGGGTGTAATTCTCGGACGATTCGACAAGCTAGACAGCAAGCTCGATGCCCAAGCCACCCAGCTTTCCAGTATCGCGAGCCGGGTGACGGCGGCGGAAGTCAAACTGGAGCCTCTCGTTACTGACGCATCCTTCAAACGTCGGGTAAACTACTTGGGCCACGTTCTAACCGCAGCCATCGCGACGGGACTCACGCTCACGATCAATGCCATCTCACCTCACTACGTCCCTCCTCCATCCATCTTGAAACTGGGCAAACAAAATCTGTCCGGGGAAAAAAAAGCGGCCCGGTTAAGTCAGGGCCGTGTTTCTACCCCCTCAATCTCCTTCGCTAATTGAGCATCAGGGAGCCATCTCTCGCCTGAGTACCACGATTCCGGGCGGATCGCCTCAAACAGGCTTCGGTATACCTTGGGATGCTGTCATCGCCGCATAACGGCTTCAGGCTCTTCAGTGAGGACTCACGCGAATAGTACGTTCCACATGGAACATCCCTTTCGCACAGAACGCGAAAGGGGCACCTAACTCTTTTCCTTTACCTGCTAAGGTCTGGGACACGGGCCGACATCGTTATTTCATCAACCCAGCCAATCCGTCTCAGTTCGCGCGACCGGTTTTTGCTGCTGTCTTACACTGGGCTTCGTCCGGCGGATTGCACTCCGTTACAGCCTTAGATAAAGCCCATTTCAAATTTCGTTTGACGGTGGCGTCGTTGCTGCTTTCAAACTCTTGTCTCAATGTCGCCACCCCCTTGGGCGCTTCGTACTTGTAGATGTCCATCCAAACAGAGACGGCATTTTCGCGAGCCGTCGCAGAGGAAGAATCCGCCTCGATGACTTCCAAGACCGAAGGCAGTGCACTCTTGCCAATTTCATCGAGCGCGTCCACCGCTGGATAAAAGCCCCGCATTCGTATGTGGGAACCCCGTTTTTCGTGCTCATCTGGGGGTCTCCGGAAGTCAAGCAATCTGGCCAACGTCGGGATGGCAGGCTCATGCCGCATCTCGCCAAGTTTGTAGATTGCAAAGGTCAAGCATTCAGCGTTGTCCTCACTAGGCGTGTTAGCTTCGAGGAACGAGACCAGACTCTCAGGACTGGCACTTCGCAGACTTCCACAATCCTCGCCAAGCAGTTGCCCACTGGAGATGATCAGTAAAAGCGCCGCAAGCGTGACCACATTGACATGATTCACGAGAACACCTCCTGCTTTTCACTTCAGGTTCCAACTGGTTAGGGTTGTGCCCGCTGCGACCTGATTGTCACCCTGCACATCGTTCACAAATTGATAACCGGAAGACGTTTTCTTGCATGACACCCGCACATAGTAGTTGTAATACGGAGATATTCTTGTGCCGTCCGGCAAGGTTGCATATGCATAGAAGTTGCCCCGGTACCGGTATGTGTTGCCATCTACCGGCAGATTGTTCTTACCGGGAGCGTCAACGTCGTACACCTTGCCTGCCGAACCACCGGATTGAGGGTCATCGTCCCTGTATGCAGACGCCGATGTGTCATCCTCATTCGTCACCCCTCCTGTGTTGGTGGAGTTTGTGTAGTCGGCATCGTTCTGTATCCAGCGGTGCAAAGTCACTGTTCCGGAGTAGGTATTCGGCGTGATGGCCCCCACCATTTCGTTGCCCAGGAAGCAACCGGTCAACGCCCCAGTGCCGATGATCGCCCCAAGACTTGTGGTACCTTCGGCTGCCTTGTAGTTAATTATCGCGGCGTCGTCGCTCGACACCGTACCCGAGGTACGTTGGCTGAGCACTGCGGACGTCACCGTTCCGGGGGCGGGGTCACTACCGCCAAACAGCTGGTCACCGTTGCAGCTCGCGCCTTCCAGGCACTCGTGCAAATACATGGGTTCGAGGCTGTTTTGGGCCGTAATCGTGACCGCTCCCGCTGCCACGCCCGCCACGAGGCCTGTGCCTGCTCCCACCGTCGCCAAGTTGGTGTGGTCGCTGCTCCAACTGCTGGTTCTGGTCAAATCGTATTTTGTTCCCGTATTCCACGTCGAGGTGAAGCTCATTTGATAGCTGCCCTGCACCGCGACTGCGAACGGGTTTGCCAACGCTTGAAGACTAGTTGAGCCGTCGCAGGTAACACAGGTGACATGGCAGGTCGCCTTGCGCACGTTGTACACCCCGGCATCCACTACCAGCAAGACATGCTGGTTGTCTCCGCGCGACCCCGCAATCCGTGCGCTGCCTTCGTGAACCGTTGCGGGAATGACGTTGCCTTCGTCATCGGGAATCTGATTGTGAATGATCTCGGACACATTGAACACCTGCGTAGCTCGGGGCCCGAGATGCACCGGATACCGGTAATGTCCGCCGGCAAAGAACAGAGTAAACACAAATTCCTGAGATTCGTCGGTCGGATTCCACAGCGTTACCATGGTATCGTCGCCGTTTCCCGTGCTCCAGTACGCTAGAGACCTCGAAGCCGTCTCCTCAATCATGTGTGGCCGCGTCTCAAAGATGTAGGTGTTCTTCTGATCCACGCTGCCACTGGCCATCAGCAAACTCTGCGAATCGCCCTCAGCCTCCAGAATGAGGTTGATGCTGCCGTTAAAGTTCCTTCCCATTGTCGCGGTGATCTGAGGTTGAAGAGCAAGATTTCGGGTCTCGCCCGGTCCCAACCTAAATTGCGGAAGTCGAGCGGAGTGAGCTGAACCTTCCATCCACCAAAGAACCGGAGTGACCGACAGCGGTTGCGAGGAAACGTTGCGCAGGACCGAGTATGGTCTAAACACAGTTCCCGCCGGAAATAGCATCATGGGATCAGCTGCTCCCACCATCAAACCAGCCGCAGCGTAGCTGCGCATCGAAGCCGCTTTCGGCTCCGCAGAAGCCACAAACAGGATATGCGAAGAATAGCCAACGCTGGGGTCTTCCAAGCCGCCGTTCACCATCATTGCGCCTTCTGGCCCGTCGTAGGTTACCTGCAATCCTCCGCTTGACCCCTCGCCCATCCTCTGCAATTCGCCCAGGTTGAGACGCTTAGTATGATGCGGAAGGATGGTGAGCGAGTGCTCTCCGAGGATCTTGCCAAGGGCGTCGCTGAGCCGCACCGTGCTGGTCACGGGATCTTCCGAGGTGTTGGAGAGTGCGACAAACCCACTCACGCTGGATTCTTCTTTCCACCACATTCCATTCACAATGTTTGCTGACTGGGCCGATGTCGTGGCCGCGCCGTGGCGATTTTGGGCACTCCGTTGAGAGTGCAGGCTGAAATCGAAGATCGTGCTGTGCACCACATCGACGCTATCTACAGTCGCGCACAACGCATCCCAAGGCCACGAATAGTCTAGCTCGACGTAACCGATTAGGGTGGCCCATGGCGCGATACCCTGATTGCGCAGTGCATCGTTGATGCTGATCACCGCAGTTCCCGAGGGCTCCAAGCTCACAGCCGGCAGATTCAGGCGCTTGCCGTTGCTGAGATATAAGGCTGGTGTAACCGTGAGGGCAGAAACGGCCACATTGTTCGTCAGATAGATGGACGACTTGAAATTCGCGTCAGTCATCCACAAGCCACCCATCATCGAACGCGGAACTGCCGGAGCGTGCCAACTTGGCGAATCCAGAAGCTGAGGCGGGACAGGCTTGTGCGGGGCGAGCACCTTGGCTTGCTGCGCGAAGGAAGCGAGACTGAGCAAGCTGACGAGTAGCAGCAGAATGCTTACTCTGGCAATTGAAGGGTGACCGGATACTTGACCCATTTCTCTGCCCTCCTGATTGATTGGTGTGGTGTTGCAACCGGACGAGGAACGGTAACTGGGAAACTCTCGGGTCAGGCTCGGCAGAGAAGACGGAGAAAAACCACTCGTGAGGCACGCCAAAGGCTACCTCCCAGAACACTTTAAGTTTTCCCCCTCAGCACTACGCGGAACACTCTAAGGGGCGTTTCCATCGCGTGTCAAGGAAAAAAGACGCTTGTGAAAAAAGACGCTTGCTGCATCAGCCAGCCTTTACAGGAGAGATTGCGCTTGCGAATCGTGGGCAGTTGGAGCTAGACTCCCGCCGAAGGAAGCGCGGATGATCTTCATTGCAACATACTCACCGGAGAGGATGAGAGGATTACTGATCGTCGCGGTCGTCTCCTATCTTTTGCCCAGTTCGGCAAACGCCGTTTCCCCATTCCAGCCAAACGTAGTTATCCAATGGGATAACGCAGCACTGCAAGGTGTCCGTGATGCCAAGCTCGGGGCTCCCGTAGTTGCACGAGCGTTAGCCATCGTCCACACCTGCATGTACGATGCTTGGTCGGCATACGACCAACGCGCTATCGGTACGCAATTGCAAGGAGCTTTGCGTCGCCCGGCTTCCGAACGAACGTCGCCGAACAAGGAACAGGCCGTTAGTTACGCCGCTTACCGCGCACTAGTTGACGTGTTATCAGTCGATACAGATTCGGTCTACGTGCCACTAATGAAACAACTCGGTTACGACCCAAGTGACGACTCGACCGATATTGAAACGCCGACCGGGATTGGGAATGTTGCGTGCGGTGCTGTCCTAGAATTCCGTCATCACGACAAGTCCAATCAGTTAGGGGACCTCGCACAAGGCACCTATTCCGACTGGACTGGCTACACTCCGGTTAACAAGCCGAGCAGCATTCCAGTACGAACGTCGGAACTAGCCCCTGACCGTTGGCAGCCGCTCACTTATGTAGACGCTGCTGGCAATCTGGTGACCCAGCGTTTTGTCGGCGCGCAGTGGTGCGATGTGACTCCGTTCGCGCTATCGAAGGGAGACGAGTTTCGTTGGCTGGTGAGGCTCATCGGTCCGGCAACCTATGGATCGAAAGAGTATCAGGAGCAGGCTGATGAGTTGGTCGCGATAAGTGCCGGACTGACGGACAGACAGAAGATGCTTTCCGAGTACTGGTCAGACGGGCCCAACTCGGAGCAACCGCCGGGGCATTGGGCGTTATTCGCGCAGTTCGTATCTGGACGTGATCACCACACAATAGATGACGATGTAAAGATGTTCTTTGCCCTGACGAATGCGATCTTCGACGCGGGCATTGCTGCTTGGGACGCGAAACGGGCTTACGATTCCGTTCGCCCAGTTACGGCGATACCATTGTTGTTTCATGGCAAGACGATTCGTGCTTGGGGCGGGCCGGGAAAGGGGACAATCGAGATGGACGGGGCGAATTGGATTCCGTACCAGGCTGAAACTTTCCCCACTCCGCCATTCCCCGACTATGTCTCGGGGCACAGCACCTACAGTGCAGCGGCGGCACAGATACTGGCCGCATGGACTGGAAGCGACTACTTTGGCGACTCTGTGATTCTTTCCGTGGGAAGTTCTAAGATCGAGCCCGGTCTAACGCCTGCTCGTCAGGTTGAGCTGAATTGGCAAACGTTCACGGACGCTGCGAACGAAGCCGGTATGTCCCGCCGCTACGGTGGAATTCATTTCAGGAGTGCAGACATAGCCGGACGCTTACTGGGACGTTTCGTTGCTATCGAGGCTCGGTCGAAAGCGCGAGACTATTTCGAGGGAGTGGCCAAGCGAACGCCTAGCGTGCCGTGAGACTGAAATGTAGAAACAGCGGGGGGATGGCTGCGTTCAGTCACTCATCAGGAAGCAGAAGCGTGGTGACACTTCGGTCAGCTTCCGTGATGATCCAGATTTTGGTTCCGCTGTTTAGCGTGTAGGCTGACAGCAACCGGAACCCGTGAATGAGACTGAGTTCGTTTTCGCGGCGGTCGTGCTCGTCCACGACTCCCCAATCACCGTTGATGTGCCTGTTAAGATAGACGAGGGGGTCGTCGCCAGCGTCTGTTAGAGCTTGCAAGGCTCCGGGCGTGGCGACGACCTGACCGAGACTGAACTTCGCTCCGCTCACTTCCCAACCTTCGCAGCGAGCATGGATTGAAACTTCTTCGCCGCTTCCTCCGCGGACGCCAACTCCGCATACTTCGCCCGTTGCTCCCAAGTGAACTTCGCGCCGTCCTTTCCGAAGACCCGGATGAATTGAGCCTTGGTCGGACGGCCCGCCACCTTGTACAGGCGAAGACCTTCCGACCGGGCTGCGCCAGCCTCGCTCTTTGGCTCTGCGGGAACAGCGTCGCTCTTGTCATTCGCGGCGGCTTTCTTCACATCCTTGGCGGGAGCGGCGGCGGCTTTCTTGCCACCAGTCTTCGCATCACGGTTGAGGAACTTCAGGGCAGACTTACGGTTGATGCCGCGAGCTTCCATCACGGCGTTGATCTGCTCAGCGATGAAGATTGATTTTTTCATTTGCTTCTCTCCTTTTGACTTAGTAGTTAACATCTATGAGCGAACCATAGCTCGCCTCGGGAGAGTCGCCTAATGAAATTTTTGGAGATTCAGTACCGAATGTAATGTGAGGAGGTTACTTCACTTGCTGTGTAAGACGAAGACGGGCGAAGGCTCGCTCGAGGATGGGATCAGGCGGGAGATGCTTGTGTGCTCCGCCACATTGGCAGACGACATTCCTTGTCTCAAGGGGAATGCTACCCAGAGGAATCGTCTGGCTACCCTCAGACTTGCGTGGCCTACCGGGAGGTCTGCTGCCTGGCTTGAGCGTGTACTTCCTCTTGGGACGGAAGGGATCACCCTCTACCGGGTCCAGTTCGTGAACATCACCGATCAGCAGGTTCCTGTATGCCTCAACTTGCTTTTCAAGATGGGTCACACGAGCACGCAAACTGCAGAGTTCAGAATCCCTCTGGCGCATCTCCGCTTGCTTCTCTGCAATCGTGATCATTTCGTTCCTGGGAACTTGAACTCGCCATCCTTGTGCCAGTCGCACACCCAGATTCCATCAGTGCGTTGGAACCTAGCCGGGCGGGAGCAGAGATCTCCGTCTTGGCGAGCTACAACAGGACAGAACTTCTTGTCGGTGGGGACAGCCGGGTATCCGTACAGGATGCTCATACCCGACTCAATACCGGGTACACCCGGCCCAAAAGAAAAGACCCGCTGATATTCTCAGCGGGGCCGTGCGAGGATTGCGGGTGTTAGATGACGGCGTCTGCTAGAGCCGTCTCCAGCTTGTCCTTTAGCTGATCGTTACGCAGCGGAGCGAGGTAACGAAAGATGCTATCGCTACCCGGCTTGTGTCCGAGCAGGAAACGCACCGTCTCAGGATCGATTCCCTTGCGGAGTAGGCGCGTCGCGTAGCTCGCCCTGAACTTGTGGAGGTAGAAGGACTCCTCGGATAGTCCAGCGCGGGCCGCGATGCGTTTGCAAGCCTGAAGCATCTTGTCGTTGGGCTGACCGAACTTCGTCGGGAAGATCAGGCTTGACTTGCTGGCTGCCTTCCATTGCTCCAACAACGCGATCAACTCTGCTGGCACCGCGATGGTGCGAGCGGACTCAGCCTTCACTTCAAACTCGTACTGCTTGCCGTTCAGTGTGAGCTTCTTGCCACGTACCGTGATGCGCCGATCTTTGAAGTTGATGTCCTTCCACTCCAGGTACATCACTTCCTGCATCCGGAACCCGGTCTTCTCGTAGGTCTTGAACAGAACCCTCTGGAAGAAATTGCAGGCTGCGAAGAACTTGTCCAGTTCGTCCTGCTCGTAGATTTCGACCGGGTCTTCTTTCACGCGGGCGTCCTTCACGGTGACCGGACCCTTGCCGTGATCGAGCTTCAGGGCATCCTTGATCATGGCGTTGATGCGCATCATCTTGGAGCCAGCGGTACACTCGTCGCGGCCCGTATCAACGATGTACTTCTTGAAGGTGAGGAGGTCCTGCCGGGTGATCTGGTCAACGTACTGGCGATGCGGTCCACCGTTGCTGTTCCACTTGTTGAACTCTGCGAAGGCATCGTTGTGGCTGACCAGCGTTTCCTTGTGGAAGGTTAGCTTGATCTCCGTGCGTCTGGTTTCCATCGCGGCACCGATGGTCAATCGACCGTTCTGCTCGCTCGGGTCGGGCGTCACGATGCCACGCGCTAAACCAGCCAGGTGAAACTCCTTGGCTTCGGCAGCGGAGATGGCTTGGCTCAGGGCAACCCGGCCAACCGACTTCCACTTCTTGGTTGACCCCTCGTACCAGGACAGGTACCAGAAGGCTGTCTTGCCCACTTCGCTGATCTTCAGTTTCTTGTCGGTGTCAACCGGCGTGAACTTCTGCTTCCCTTCGACCTTGGTGTACTCGTAAACCTTGACTGTCTTGTTCGCCATTTTGTTTGCTCCCCGCCCTACTCATACTGTGTCGAGGAGAGAAGTAAACAAAAAAGTATAACGGCCAGTATAACGACCGTACCTGCGTGGTGGGTTACCCTCTGTTTACGACAGTGCAGGATAAGGCTGGTGCCGGGAGGGGGAGTCGAACCCCCAAGGGCCTAAGCGCGGCGGATTTTGAGTCCAACCCATTCGTTTTCCAAACAACCCATTTTATTTACCTTACAAAGAGTTGCGCTCAACTCTGCGTGGCAACCTGTGAGGAACGGTTCGGTCTTGTGAGGGGCCAATGGTCAGAGTTTGGGCAGAGAAAATGCTATGTCAACCAGGCACTCGATGTCCTTCAATAACGGTGATTGCGCGCCAGTAGTGCGCAACTACGCGGAGTTTGGATTCGCAGATCGCAGGAGCGGAAAGCCGAATCTGGCGAAAACCTTGCGGCAGAGCGCGGCATCCTCCAGAATGCGGCAAAAACGGGTCGGGAATGGCTTGAGGTTGAGAAGCGGATGCAGGAAATGCGGAAGGTACTTCGGAAGCGCTTCCACATATCCGCCGACCCATCCCGTTTGTTGAGGGCGTCGGGTATCAAGCGTGTTTCAAAGTCGGCTGCGTTCCTTCGTTCCATACGTAGCCGAGTTTTCCCGAACCGCTGTCACAAATCTTTCAATTTTATTTTTGCCGATCCCTCAATACCTTAGGGGAGTTCTCGTCGAAAACTCTCTTGGCTTGCAGAATTTTCGCCCATTTGGGGTATGAACACTTCACAAGCTGGCGAAGGCGAAAGCCTAGCAACCGAGCACTCCATTGAAAACGTGGCCGCACATAGCTACTTTCGGCGGGGCCCGACCCCCCAGGGGCGTCCGGTGGTCCGCTCCCCGGGAGAACTGCGGCTGCATCCCGCGATGAAGGAACTCGGCTGGACGGGTGTAATAGACGAACTCAAC
>Ga0210405_10005598_pt1 | contig 11400 bp, 8 predicted proteins | sample IncBWH11MmetaG_FD_155492 | JGI IMG/M metagenome (GOLD analysis project Ga0210405, IMG submission 155492) | Forest soil microbial communities from Barre Woods Harvard Forest LTER site, Petersham, Massachusetts, United States - Inc-BW-H-11-M | ecosystem: Environmental > Terrestrial > Soil >... | reverse complement strand
CAACAGCATTCAGCCGGTCAGCCCTCGCCAATTACGGCTGCTCGCTGAAAGCCGATCGCTGAAAGCTCGCTTCCGATCCGTGACCGAACTTCTGAAACAGTTTACTTAGCCGGGCTTGCGCACAGGCCTGCGCTACCTCGCGGGCGATCGCCTACCGTACTTCGACTTTGAAAAGCGTGTTGTCGGGATGCTGATGGCGCCACCGGAAGTATTCGGTCTGGTGGGTGCGTCGCGCCTTCGGGAATTCGACATACTCGCGGTGCTGCTCCCCCAGATAGACCCTGTAGGCACGATCTTCGTGATCGTTCCACGTGTGATAATCGCGACCGTTGCGATCGTAATACCTCTTCTCCTGATGCTCCTCAGCCCTAGCCACTACCGGAACCAGCCAGGCTGCGCCCAGTACAAATCCACAGACAATTAGAAACCGATGCATTTTGTTCCTCGACTGATCACTGAGGCACGCCACTGGCCGTTCGGTTGGGAATGCCAATCTCCCGATTGGCGCCGTTCAGTTGTCCGCACTTGGTCATTTGACCTCCGGCGGTCAGTTTGGCGACCCGATACGGCGCCGGCGCCGCGTCCCCTACAACGCGAGAAACAGGCCCTTAAAACGCGAAACCGCAAGATGGACCCACGAATGCTTCTGTCGCGGCGTACTTAAAGAAAGTCTGAGTATTAAAAGGAAAAAGTAAATGACAATCATGAGAGCAGCGGCAACCGTATTTGGTATCGGGCTCCTGAGCGCAACCTTGTTGCCAAGCGCAAAGGCCGACGAGTTCAACAGGAAGACCGAAATCAGTTTCAGCGGACCCGTGGAGATTCCCGGCGTTCACCTGACGGGATGGGGCGTGCTGCCGGCCGGCACTTACGTGTTCAAGGTTATGGACTCGCAGTCCGACCGCCACATCGTTCAGATATTCAGTAAAGACGAGAAGACAGTTTACGCCACCATCCTGGCCATTCCGAACTATCGGCTCAAGCCAACTGATAAGACCGTGATCACCTTCCGTGAAAGACCGGCCGGCGAGCCGGAGGCCTTGCGGGCGTGGTTCTATCCGGGCAGAAACTGGGGTGAGGAGTTCGTTTATCCGAAATCGAAAGCCGTCGTGCTGGCGAAGGTGAGCAACGTTGCCGTTCTGGCGATCGCGACGGACGTTAAGGTCGAGGTCGAGAAGCCGGAGGAAGCCGCGGTAGTGGAGCAACTGAAGCAAGCGCCCATCGTCGCAGTCAAACCGACCGGGGAAGAAGTGGAAGTTGCCCAGGTAGTCCAAACCACGCCAGCTCCGGAAGTAGCAGCGGACCTGACACCGGTAGCCTTACCTGAGACGGCGAGCTCCCTGCCGCTGATAGCACTGCTGGGATTGCTGGCAATGGGTGGGGCGTTGGCCCTCCGCATGCTTGAGAACCGTGTCGTCTAAGGTGGAGTCCGTAGTCGGTTCTTCCGGCCGGCTTTCTGCCTGATGGCGCGCAAATCGACGGTGGGGTACCACAGCTTTAAGAATTGGTAGTCGACGCGGCGCACCCGGTCAGGTGCGCCGGAGTGGTTCCAGCTTCATCGGGGCCACTCTGCGGGACCGCTGGACACTAGATGGGGGGGTAACAAGCAACATGCGACAGAGAGTAGTTCCATTGTTGGCGCCGCCGCTACGGACGCATCGGCAAAACGGGTCAGGTTCTCACGATACCAAGGCGCGAGGAATGGCCGTGCTAACTACACCTCTGTTAAACAAAGGTACAGCTTTCACGTTGGACGAGCGAAAGGCTCTGGGGCTTACTGGCCTGCTTCCTGCCGCCGTCGGCACTCTGGACACTCAAGCCAAGTGCGCCTATGCCCAATATCAGCGGTTGCCGGATGCGCTGGGTAAGAACATCTACCTCACTGCGCTCCATGACCGCAACGTCATCCTGTTCTACCGGCTGTTCTCCGAGCACCTTCGCGAAATGATTCCGATTGTCAACGATCTGACGGTCGGTAAGGCGATGGAGCAGTACCAGCATGAATGCCGGCGTCCGACCGGTGTCTACCTCTCGATCGATCATGCCGGCGCAATCGAGGAAACGTTTAAAAACCTGGGCGCCCGGCCCGACGATATCGACCTGATCCTGGCCACCGACGCCGAGCAGATCCCGGGGATCGGCGATTGGGGTTTGGGCGGAATTGAGGTCGCCATCGGCAAGTTGGCGATATACTCCGCGGCAGGCGGGATCGACCCGACACGCGTCATCCCGGTGATGCTTGATGTGGGCACCAACCGGGAATCCTTACTCAAGGATCCGATGTACATCGGGAACCGGCACGCCCGCGTGCGGGGGGAGCGCTACGAAGCTTTTATCGACGCTTACGTCAAGATCGCGACCAAGCTCTTCCCCAACGCGATGCTGCAATGGGCGGATTTTGAGCCCGGCACTGGACGCCGCATCCTTGACAAGTACCGCGACCGCATTTGTACCTTTAACGACGATATGCAAGGCGCCGGCGCTATCACGCTGGCTGCCGCGATTTCCGCCGTGCGCGTGCTTGGATCGCCACTGAGAAATCAACGGGTCGTGATATTCGGCGCCGGTACGGCGGGCATGGGCATCGCCGATCAGATCCGCGATGCAATGATGCGTGAGGGCATGTCACGGCCGGAGGCTTGCCGTCACCTGTGGTGCGTGGATATACAAGGACTGCTGACCGATGACATGGGTGGCCGATTGCGCGACTATCAGGCGCCCTATGCCCGTCCGGCGGCGGAGGTGCGCCGCTGGAAGCGCAACGAGAACGAAATCGGTCTAGCCGAGGTGGTGCGGCAGGTACAGCCGACAATGCTGATCGGCGCCTCCACGGCAGGGGGCGCTTTCACCGAAGCGATTGTCAGGCAAATGGCCGCCCATACCGGGCGGCCCATCATCTTCGCACTCTCCAATCCGGCTCCGCAGGCCGAGGCTACGCCAACCGATCTGATCGCCTGGACCGATGGCCGGGGCCTGATCGTCACCGGCAGCCCCTTCTCGCCGGTGACTTACAAGGGAGTAACTTATGTCGTCGGCCAGGCCAGTAATGCCATGTTGTACCCTGGATTGTGCCTGGGCGCAATTGTTTCGCGAGCCCGCCGTATCAGCGGCGGAATGTTGGCGGCAGCGGCGAACGCCGTGTCCAGCCTGGTTGCCGTCCGGTTCCCCGGCGCATCGTTGCTCCCTCAGGTCGACGATCTGCGGAGCGTATCCATGACGGTTGCCGTGGCTGTCGCGGAGGCTGCCGCAGCGGAAGGTCTGGCGAACGTCGAGCTCGTGGACGTCGTTCAACAGGTGCAAGACGCGATGTGGCTGCCGGAGTATTGCCGGATCAAGGCGTCCTGACATGACGGGCATCCTGACATGACGACCCAGGGGCTCGGTGTCTTAAGGGCGCTGTTTCCCGCGGTCTCTTGCCTCCTTGGCTTGGGAAGCTACGCCGGACCTCAGGCTCCCTCGGCCAGCGACCGTCCGGACTCGGAGCCGTACCGCATTTCCGTGGACGTCCGCCTGGTGGAGCTGCAGGCCGCTGTGCATGACCGGCAAGGCCGATTTGTCTCCGATCTGAGCGAACATGATTTTGAGGTTTACGAAGACGGAGCACGGCAAAGCATCCGGCTCTTCCGGCATGAGGATGTTCCGGTCACCGTTGGCCTGGTGGTCGACCACAGCGGAAGCATGCGGGCGAAACTGACGGAGGTCATCGCCGCTACCCGAACCTTCGTGAAATCGAGCAATCCCGAAGATCGGATGTTCGTCGTGAACTTCAACGAGAAGGTCTCGCTGGGGCTGCCGGCCGCCATCCAGTACACCGGTAACGTCAATGAGCTGGAGCAGGCGATCTGGAGAAATCCCGCGGCCGGCATGACCGCGCTCTACGATGCGGTCGCCGTCGGGCTACAGCGGGTGCGCGAAGATAAGCGGGACCGGAAGGCGATGGTGGTCGTCAGCGACGGAGGCGATAACGCCAGCAAGGCCACTCTGGAGCAAGTTCTGAAGCTGGCGGAGCAATCGAGCGCCATGATTTACTCGATCGGCATCTTCGACGAAGACGATCCCGACCGGAATACCAGGGCGCTCACTCGCATGGCGCGGGTAACCGGCGGCGAAGCCTTCTTCCCAGGCCAGCTCAGCGAGGTGGTGGAAATTTGCGAGGGCATTGCACGAGATATTCGCAATCAATACACAATCGGGTATGTTCCAACCAACCCGGCGCGGAATAATTCCTATCGGGCCATCCGCGTGGTAGCGCAGGCTAAGGACCATGGCAAACTCTCGGTCCGTACCCGCTCCGGTTACATCGCCGCCGGCGGACCGGTGCCCGACAGCCATGCCGACTCCAAATGAGAGTTGTGGTGTCGGGAGAATCGCTGAAACGAGTTCTGCGGTGGACCCGGCATATCCTGTTCACCGGCGCCTTCCTGGCCATCGGATACTGCGGATTCATTCTGCTGGACGCCTGGATTTACCAGCAGCGGCAAACCGATAGTCTGGAACGCCCGCACTCTTCGACGAGCGAACAGCAGGATGGCGGTCTGATCGGAAGAATCGAAATCCATCGTGTAGGTCTGTCGGCGATGGTCGTCGAAGGAACCGATAACACCACGCTGCGACGCGCGGCGGGCCATATTCAAGGTACGGCAGTTCCAGGGCAACCAGGCAACATTGGAATTGCCGCGCACCGCGATACCTTTTTCCGGCCGCTGCGGAAGGTCCGCCTCAACGACATCGTCACCATCGCCACCCAGAGGGCCGAATATCATTACCGTGTCGTCTCCACCCGGGTCGTGAGACCTGATGAAGTCTCGGTGTTGAGTCCCAGCAAGAAGCAGATCCTGACTCTGGTGAGTTGTTATCCGTTCTACTTCGTCGGGCCTGCCCCCAACAGGTTTATCGTCCGGGCCGAAAGAGTGTATTCGGTCAACTAGGCAAGGGCTTCGCCCTTGATATCCCTGCGGGATATGGGAGTCAGGAGTCGAGGGAGTCAGGAGTCAGAATAAAAACCGGATTTCCTTCCGCATTCTGACTCCTGACTTCTGACTCCTGACTCCTTGCTTCCTGTGCTACTATAGGGTAGGGGGGTATTGTAATCGATGCAAAAACATCAGGCGGAACACGCGGCTGCGATGTGCGGTTGTGAGGCACAGGCCGGCAGCCAACGTAAGGCTCTGGCGGTCGATCCGGAAACGAAAGCGGCGAATCTGAAACGGCTGCGGCGTATCGAAGGACAGATTCGGGGATTGCAAAAGATGGTGGAAGAGGACCGGTACTGCGCCGACATCGTGATTCAGATCTCATCGGCGCAGGAAGCCTTACGGGGCGTCGGCCGGCTATTGATGCGCAATCATCTGCAACATTGCGCCACGCAGGCGATTCGTAAGGGAACCCGCGAAGAAGCGGAAGCTATGTATGACGAGCTGCTCGAGCTGGTGTATAAGCATTTGCGCTGACTGCTTAGAGCTTAGGGAGAGAGAGCATGACGATACAAAAATCTGTGGAAACGACGGTCATCGACCCCGTCTGCGGCATGAACGTTAGCCCAGACGAGGCAGCCGGCAAGCGCCAACACCAGGGCGAGACTTACTATTTCTGCAGCCAGGGCTGCGCGGCGAAATTCCGGGACAATCCGGAACGCTACCTGAAGCCGAAGGAGGCCATGCCGCCCGCTGCGGGGCAGGTTGAATACACCTGCCCCATGCACCCTGAAATACGGCAGCTCGGGCCCGGTAACTGTCCAAAATGCGGCATGGCGCTGGAGCCGCGCGTCGCGGCCGGGGAGGAGATCAATCCCGAACTGGTGGACATGACGCGCCGATTCTGGATCAGCCTGGGGCTCACTGCGCCTATTTTACTGCTCATGTTTTCGCCGTTGATTCCTGGCGACCGCTCTGGCTGGCCGCTCTGGCTCGAGTTTGCGCTCGCGACTCCGGTGGTGCTTTGGGGTGGCTGGCCATTCTTCGAGCGCGGTTGGAGGTCGGTCCTGAACCGCAGCCTGAACATGTTCACGCTGATTTCGCTTGGGACGGGGACTGCCTATTTCTACAGTGTCGCCGCCCTTCTTCGCAACATGCCGGTCTATTTTGAGCCGGCTGCTGTGATCGTGACTTTGGTCCTGCTGGGGCAGGTGCTCGAATTGCGCGCCCGCAGCCAGACTGGCAGCGCGATCAAAGCCTTATTGGGATTGGCGCCTAAGACCGCGCGCGTGATACTCGAGGACGGGCGCGAAGAGGACATCCCGCTCGAGCGCGTGGCCGTCAACGACCGGATACGCGTCCGGCCGGGTGAGAAGGCGCCGGTTGACGGGGTGGTGCTCGAGGGGGCCAGCAGCGTGGATGAATCCATGGTGACGGGGGAGCCGATTCCCGTCGAAAAAACTGCCGGGGCCAGAGTCACCGGGGGCACGGTCAACGGCGCCGGAAGCTTCATCATGCGCGCCGATCGGGTGGGTCCGGAGATGCTGCTGTCCCAAATTGTCCGCATGGTCGGCGATGCGCAGCGGACACGCGCGCCGATTCAACGGCTGGCCGATGTGGTGGCTTCGTATTTCGTGCCCGCAGTCGTTTCGATCGCCGCGATCACCTTCGCGGTGTGGGCGATCTGGGGGCCGGAGCCGCGGCTGGCCAATGCTTTGGTGAACTCGGTCGCCGTGCTGATCATCGCCTGCCCGTGCGCATTGGGCCTGGCTACGCCGATGTCCATCATGGTTGCCACGGGGCGCGGCGCGCAGGCGGGCGTGCTGATCCGGAACGCCGAAGCTTTGGAAACGCTGGAGAAAGTGGACACGCTGGTGATCGACAAAACGGGCACGCTGACCGAGGGCAAACCAAAGCTCGTCACACTGGAGTCCGCCGAAGGGCACGAGGATTTGGAAATGCTGCGGCTGCTGGCGGGGCTGGAAAAGGCGAGTGAGCATCCGCTGGCGAGCGCGATTATCAATGGGGCGAAAGAACGCGGGCTGCAACTGGCGGAGGCGCGGGATTTCCGTTCGGTGGCGGGAAAGGGCGTGACAGGGAAGGTGGAGGGGCACGTGATTGCGGCGGGTAGCGCGCAGTGGCTGGAGGAAATTTCTGTTGAACCGCGGGCGCTGATGGAGCGCGCGGAACAGTTGCGGCAGCAAGGCCAGACCGTGATGCTGGTGGCGATCGACGGCCGTGCGGCGGGGCTGATAGGCGTCGCCGATCCGATCAAGAGCTCGACAGTGGAAGCTATTCAGATGCTGCACCAGGAGCGCGTCCACATTGTCATGCTGACGGGCGATAATCCAACGACCGCTCAGGCGGTGGCCGGCAAGCTTGGCATCGATGAAGTTCAGGCCGGTGTACTGCCCGGTCAGAAGGCTGAAGGGGTGAAGCGGTTACAGTCCGGGGGCCATGTGGTGGCAATGGCCGGAGACGGAGTGAATGACGCACCAGCTTTAGCCCAGGCGCAGGTGGGGGTGGCCATGGGGGCTGGCGCCGACATCGCCATGGAGAGCGCCGGGATCACGCTCGTGCAGGGCGATCTGCGCGGCATTGTGCGGGCGCGGCGATTGAGCAGGGCAACGATGAGGAATATCCGGCAGAATCTTTTTTTTGCGTTTATCTATAACGTGCTTGGAGTTCCTATTGCGGCAGGGGCGTTGTATCCTTTTTTCGGATGGTTGTTGAGTCCGATGATCGCCAGTGCGGCGATGACGCTCAGCTCTTTCTCGGTGATCGCGAACGCGCTCCGCTTGCGGCGATTGGAGCTGTAAATCTCCGCGTCCGGCGGAAAAAAACCGGCCGTTTGCATTTACGCAAAAATCTGAAATTTTAGACTTTACATTTGACGTTTCTTGTGACAAGCTAACGCCATGTTTAGATTGAAGGCCTGGTTGTCGCTGTTTTCCCTCGCGCCGATTTGTTTCGTCCCGGTGGGACGTGCGCAGCAGGGAAGAGGGACCATTTCCGGCGCCGTCACCGACCAGACCGGCGCTGCCGTGAAGGGCGTCAGAATCACGCTGGTCAATACCAACACGAACACGTCCTCCAGCACCGTGAGTAACGGCGATGGCTATTACACCTTCCCGCCGCAGATCGTCGGCAATTACGAAGTCTCGGCCGAGTCGGCGGGGTTCAAGAAGGAGATCCGGCGCGGGATCAATCTTCAGGTGGACCAGTCCGCCGAGATCAACCTGCAATTGCAGCTAGGCGCGGCGAGCGAGTCAGTGGTGGTCACGGCGGAAGCGCCGCTGGTGAATACCGACAACCCCTCATTGGGCCAGGTGATCGGGAACGACTTCGTGTCGGATCTCCCGTTAGATGGGGGCAATGCGCTCGCTCTAGTGCTGCTAGCGAACAACGTTCACTCCAATGCCGGCCCGGTGCAGAGCGGCTTCGGCGACCGCGGGACCAGTCTCAGCGATTTGAGCATCAACGGCGGACCGAACGCGGCCAACAACCTGATGGTGGATGGCGTGACCGCGCAGAATAGCTACTACCCCGACCTCAACGCCAATCTGGGAGTGGATGCGATGCAGGAGTTCAAGGTCCAATCCGGGGCCATGTCGGCGGAATATGGTTTCACCCTCGGCGGCGTCATCAACATGGCGACGAAGGGCGGCACAAACCAATTGCATGGCAGCGTGAATGAGTTTTTTCGCAATGATTTCCTGGATTCGCGCAACGCATTCTCCACTGTGCGGCCGCCTTACCGCTATAACCAGTACGGCGCATCCTTGGGCGGGCCGATTATCTTACCGAGAATCTACAATGGCAAGAACAGGACGTTCTTCTTCGTAAATTGGGGAGGATACAACTACGTCACCTACGGGAATACGATCACCTCTATTCCGCCGCTAGCGCAGCGCGACGGGGATTTTTCGCAACTGCGCACCAACACCGGTGCGCTCACTCCCATCTACGACACTGCGACCACGGCGGTCAATCCCAATGGTTCGGGATTTATCCGCACTCCGTTCGCCGGCAATATTATTCCGGCTAACCGCGTCGACCCGGTGGCGAAGGCCATCAATGCGCTTTATCCCGACCCGAATATTACGCCGGCCGGGGCCAACGCGTTTACACAGTCGAACAACTATCTCTCGGTCAACCGCGGCATGCAGAACATGAAGCAGTACACAATCCGCGGGGACCACCGCTTTTCGGATCGGGATTCCATGTATGCGCGCTTCACTTACTACAACGCTTATACCAATAACTGTCCTTGTACTTTCCCCTCGTTTGCGCTGAACGGACGCTACGATAACTTCGGTACCCGAAACATTGCCTTTGACGAGATACACACGTTTTCCCCGCGGCTGATCAACGAGCTTCGCATGGGAGTTGCACGGCAGGATTTCCCGTTCCAATCGGCGAGCTATGGCCAGGATTGGCCGCAGAAACTCGGGTTGCCTTCGAGCGTTCCCAATACGGTGTTCCCGACGATTGCCAACGGGTACACCGCGCTCGGCAATCCCACGGTAGGATTCCGCGGCGCCCTCACCTGGGACGCGACCAACAGCGCGACTTTGCTATTGGACACTCATTCGATCAAGATCGGCGCGGAGTACCGGCTGCTGTTCGGGAACAACTATCAAACTTCGGCGCCCTCGGGTTCCTTCAACTTCTCCGCCGGCCTGACTGGCAATCCCCAGAACCAAACGGGAACCGGCAGCACTTATGCGGATTTTCTGCTCGGCGGGGTGAGCAGCGCCACGGGCGTCACCAATATCGGCGAGTCGCAAAAGGGATACACGCTCAGCGGATTTGTGCAGGACGACTGGCGCGCGCGGCGGAATCTCAACATCAACATGGGGCTTCGCTACGACTATCAGCAGCCGCCCTATGAGCGCAACTGCGGTACTTCGAACTTCAATCCGGCGGCTGTCAATCCGCTAGACAAGCTGCCGGGCGTGTACCAATACGCCTGCAAGGATTACAGCAAGACGTTTCTCAATCCGGACTATAAGGATTTCGGGCCTCGCGTCGGCTTTGCCTGGGTTCCGTTCAGTAAGAGTAAGTTCGTAATACGGGCTGGCTACGCAATCTTCTTTCCCGGGACGTTCAATATTAACTACTTCGGAAACACGGCGGGCTACGCCTCCACCACCACTACTTACAGCGCGCCGGGTGGCAACGGCAACCTGCCGGCGTTACAGCTTAGCCAGGGATTCCCGACGCCATTGACTCAGCCGCTCGGCAGTGTTCTGGGACCGAGTTACCTCCTCGGCTCGGCCGTTACCTACGACCAATCGGTTCAAAAGACTCCTATGTCGCAGCAGTGGAATTTCTCCCTCCAGAAACAGATGTTCGGAGGCTGGGTGGTGGATGTTTCCTACACGGGCAATCGCGGCACGCACCTTGTCGCGGGTAACTACAACCTGAATCAATTGGACCCGCGGTACGAGAACCTCGGAAATGCGCTGTCGAACTCCGTGACCAACCCTTACGCCGGCATCGCGCCGGGATCGCTGGGGAATGCAACTATTTCGCGGCAGCAGTCGCTGCTCGCCTATCCCTATTACACAAGCGTTACCGTGCGGAATCCCCACCTCGGGAACTCGATTTATCATGCTGGGCTCCTCACCGTGCAGAAGAGGCTGAGCAAGGGATTGACCTTCCTCGCTTCCTACACCAAGGCAAAGTTGATCGATGACAGCGTGGCGTCGCCGATCAATTTCGGCGCCATCGAGCAGGTGACTAACAACACGTATCAGAATGGCGCCTATAACCGCGGTCTCGAGCGCGCGCTCGACCCTACCGACATTCCGCAGCGCGTCGCTTTGAGTGTGGTTTATAAATTGCCATTTGGAAGAGGACAACAGTTCGATACTGACAACCGGTTTGGCAATTTCATTGTGGGAGGCTGGCAGACGCAGACGATCGTCACTCTACAGAGGGGGCATCCGATACTGATCTCCGGCGCCAACAACAACCTCGCAACACGCCCGAACTCCACGGGCGCCTCTCCGAAGCTCTCGGATCCCACACAGTACGAATGGTTCAATACGGCGGCCTTCGTCAACCCGCCCACTTACACCTTCGGCAACATCGGGCGGACGCTCCCGGATGCGCGAAACCCGGGCTTCTTCAATTGCGATTTTTCCCTGATCCGGAACTTCAGGATTACCGAGCGAATGAACCTGCAGTTCCGCCTGGAGGCGTTCAATCTGGACAACCACACCAATCTTGGGTTCGTCAGCGGCGGCTTCTCGCCAGGCGCCAATGGCCTGAACTCGAACAGCACCTTCGGGACCATTACTTCGGCGCGCGCGCCTCGTATTGTTCAGTTGGGGATGAAACTGAACTTCTAAAGCGGTTACGGCCGCGATTCGATCTTGACCTTCGGAGGCGTCATCGATTGCGCCGGCTCGAATAGTCCGAACGAAAAGATCGCCGTGCCGGACGCGATGGCCACGTACTGCTTAACATCGACACCATG
>Ga0210405_10005595_pt1 | contig 11402 bp, 9 predicted proteins | sample IncBWH11MmetaG_FD_155492 | JGI IMG/M metagenome (GOLD analysis project Ga0210405, IMG submission 155492) | Forest soil microbial communities from Barre Woods Harvard Forest LTER site, Petersham, Massachusetts, United States - Inc-BW-H-11-M | ecosystem: Environmental > Terrestrial > Soil >... | reverse complement strand
AACCGCGTGCCCTGCAACCGCAACGGCAGGTCGAAACTCCGCCGATTACCGGCGAAGTAGTCCGAGAGTTGGCCCACCGCTCCGCGAAGCGGCTCGGTGTGGTAGCGCCAGTCGGGTTCGGGCTGCGGCTGGTTGTTACCCTCCGCGAATCCGATGAGCTGGAGTCCTTCTTCATCGCCCGCCAGCAGCAACCGCCCGACGGGGCTTTCCATGTACGTGTAATTTATCATGTGCATTCTCCTGCCATAAGTGCATCGCTGCATAAGCGCGCCAGGGACGCCAGCGGCCGGCGCGGTCTTCCAATTCTTTGGGCTTGGCGAATCCCGCGGCGCGCAGCAGACCGTGGTCAGCTGCGGGGAAGGCGTCCGGGTCACCCAAGGCGCGCATGGCGACATATTGCGCGGTCCATTCGCCGATGCCGGGGAGTTTTTTGAATCGCTCGATGAAGTGCGCAGGCTCGGCGGCGCCGCTGAAGAGCAACTCGCCTCGCGCGACTGCCGACGCAAGCTGCCGTATGGCTTCCGCGCGCGCGGCCGGCAGGCCGATGCTGGAATAATCGGCGTCGGCCAACCTTTCGGGCGTGGGAAAGGCATGCGTCAATCCAGGGCCGCCATCCAGGGGCTCGCCGAAGGCCTGAACCAGGCGGCCGGCGAGAGTGGTCGCGCCTTTCACGCTCACCTGTTGTCCGAGAATTGCCCGCACCGCGAGCTCGAAACCGTCCCAGGCGCCGGGCACGCGCAATCCCGGCCTGAGGCCGGCCAATAATGGATCGCGCGTAAGCTGGGCATGAATCTCGGATGGATCGGCACGCAAGTCGAACAGGCGGCGCACCCGATCGACGATCAGGATCAGGGCGCGGACATCGGGGAAGTCGATCGACAACTCGAGCGCACGGCCCAGACGGACTTCGATTGTCCCGCGCTTCCCTTGCAGCGAGATGGTGCGCCGATAGCTGCTCGCGTCAACTATTTCCACGCCGGGTATGGCGCGGGGGGCGAGGAATCCGAGCAAGCGGTCCCAGTCGAAAGGTGGGCGAAAAGAAAGCTGGAATCGATAATTTTCAGCCCGGCTGCCACCGGACCGGCGGGCGAGTTGGCGCAGCTCGCCTGGGGTGCGGCCATATAGTGTCCGAAAGCTGGCATTGAACCGGCGGATACTGCCGAATCCGGCGGCCAGCGCGGCTTGAGTGAACGGCAGATCGGTCTGGTCGATGAGCGTCTTGGCAAAATGAAGGCGCCGGGTCTGCACCACGGCCACGGGAGTCGCGCCGAGGTGTTTCAGAAATAGCCGTCGAAGCTGGCGCGAGCCGATGCCAAGGCGTCCGGCGAGCGCTTCGAGGGAAGTGTCGGAAAGGCCGTCTTCGTCAATCAGTCGCAGCGCGCGCGAGACTGTAGTGGAGCTTCCCACCCAAGCCGGCGTTCCTGGTGAGGCTTCGGGGCGGCAGCGCAAGCAGGGTCGAAATCCCGCGTCACCGGCGGCGGCGGCCGATGGATAATAGCGGACGTTCCGCTCCTTGGGCGACGGGGCGGGGCATATCGGACGGCAATAAATGCCGGTCGAGGTTACGCCGATGAAAAACCGGCCGTCGAAGCGCGGGTCGCGCGAGAGGCGGGCGCGTTCGCAGGTTTGGGGGCTCAGCTCCATCTATAAAGAAGTATAGACGGGGCGGGGGATTGAGGCTAGCCATTTTCGGACATGGTCCGTTTTAGAAGATGTCCGCCGTTGTGTTAATCTGTATACAAGTGAGCACATCCTAATGTCGGAAACCCTTTCGATTCGGCTTGACCCAAAGGTGAAGAAGCGCCTGGAAGCTTTGGCGAACCGCTCGAAGCGCTCAAAGTCGTTTCTTGCGGCGGAGGCGATCACCGCATATGTGGAGGCTGAGGATTGGCAGCTTGAAGAAATCGGGGAAGGGATTAAGGAGCTTGACAGCGGTCAGACGGTGAGCCATGCGAGCGTGTCTAAATGGCTCCGCTCGTGGGGCAAGCCGGGTGAGATCAAAGCGCCGCGATGAAGGTTGTCTGGTCGCGCCGCGCCCTTCGGCGCCTGACCCACGTCCGCGACTATATCGCTAAGGACGATCCCAAGGCGGCTGAGAACATCGCAAGCCGGATCCTGGAAAGTGTCGAGCGACTTGCGGCGCATCCGCACATAGGGAGATCCGGTCGAATTGTGGGAACCCGTGAACTAGTGGTCTCCGGCACGCCTTACATCGTTCCTTACCGTATCAGGGACGAACGACTGGAACTCATCGCAGTCTTCCATGGCCGTCATAAGTGGCCCGCCAAACTCGCGTAGCGACGCTTCGGTTAGTTCTCCTGCCGTAGCGCCACTCCCGGCTCAATGCGGACGGCGCGGCCGGCGGGGAGCGCCGTTGCTGCTGCGGCAATCAACATCACAAACAGTACCGTGGCGGTGAGCGTTCGAACATCGGACGCCGATACGCCAAAGAGTAGATGGCGTATCCAGGGGGCTGCCGCCACTGACGCCGCCAAGCCTAGCGCTATTCCGCTTGCTACCATCCCGATCACTTGAGCCGAGACGAGCCTGAGGATGTTCCAGATCCTTGCCCCGAGCGCCATTCGAATACCGATCTCACGCGTCCGTTGCGCCACGGTGTACGAGAGCAGACCATAGATTCCTATAGCAGCCAACAGCGCCGCGAGCGCCGCAAACAGCGAGGCGAGCGCGGCCACCAGACGCTCGCTCCAAAGAGACGATTGCACCTCTTCGGCGAGAGTCTTGATTTCATAGAAAGGAAGCTGGGGATCCAGGCCTCGCATAATCGTCTGCACCGGACTGATGATCGATTCCGGGCGCTGACGCGTCCGCACGTGCAGAATGAAGGAGTCTGCGCTCGGCCTCAGAAGCCGGTACACTGTCGGCGGGACCGGTTCGCGAAGAGAGCGGTATTTGGCGTCGCTCACCACCCCGATGACTTGAAATTCCGCCTTGGCTCCAAAAAGACGCCCGACAGGATCGAGGCCCGGGAAGAATCTTCTAGCGAACGCCTGGTTGACGACCTCGGGCGTGGGCCTCGCATCCCTCGGTTCCGTGCCCCTGTAATTTCGGCCCGCGACAAAGCGAATTCCCACGGTTGAGAAGTATTCGGGTGAGACAACATTGGTACTGGCGTTTATGTTGTCGGCCGGATCCACTTTCTGCCCAGGTAACACAACCGTGATTTTGAGTCCGGTTCCGCGCATGAGACCGCGCGCAGCAATCGCCGTCGCATCCACTCCAGGCAATTGGCGGACTCGCTCCACGAGGCTGAGTTCCAGGGCGATCGCTTGCTCCGGACTATATCGGCCCATGGTTGGGTCGACCGAAAACGTGATGATCCGGTCCTGATCGAAACCTGAATCGAGATGGCGAAGACGGTCGAACGTGCTAAGCAAGAGGCCGGCGACTGTCAGGAGAAACGTACACAAGGCAACTTGCACGACAACCAAGATTTGCCCTCCCGTCCAGAGGCGGCTCGATCGGACGGCTTTGAGCGAAGAATAGAGTTCGCTGCGAGCGGCCTGCAATGCTGGTCCCAGGCCGAACAACAGGTCTGTCAGCAGGCAGAGAGCGAGCGAGAAGCCGAGGATCCGCAGGTCCGGTTCAATCCGAATGTTGAGCGGCAAGCCAGTGGCATCGAGATGACGGATGGGTGGCAAAGCGCGGTCGAGAAATGGCATGGCGGTAAACGCGATGAGCAGTCCGCCCGCTGCGGCCAGTGCAGTGAGCAGGGCGCTTTCCGTTAGCATCTGGCGGATCAGCCTTCCTCTTGAAGCCCCCACCGCGACACGGATGGCGATCTCTTGCCGGCGGGCCGCCGAGCGCGCCATCAGTAGTCCTGCGACATTCGCGCAAACCATCAGGAGTAGCAGGCAGGCCGCGGTCATGAGAAAAACCAAAGCGTTTGAGAATTGAGCTCGTAGGGTGGATACTCCGCGCGCCATCGGTTGTAGAACGATCCCTCGGCCGGGTGTCCGCTTCCTTCCCCATGGGTCGGCGATGGCTTCCCAAAGGCTAGAGCACTCGGATTGCGCCCGCCCGATTGTGACTCCGGGACGGAGCCGGCCAGCCAACTCGTACTCAACGCGCTCGACCGCATTGTACTCAGAGTCCGATGAAGATGAAAAGGTGTTGCGGAAGGTGAAAGGGACCCGGAGATCCGGACTAGTCTCGACAGAAATCCCGTTGAACGTTTTCGGCGCCACACCCACGATCACACAGCGATGGCCCTGCAAGAGGATCGTTCTCCCAATGACGGCTGGGTCGGCGTTGAAGCGCCGCCTCCAAAACGGATAGCCCAATACGACGGGCGGCATGTCGGACCTGGCGCGTTCGTCGTCCGGAGTGAGAGCCCACCCGTACATCGCCTGAACACCTAGCAGCGAGAAGAAATTCCCGGTGACGAAGTGCGCCCGGATTCGCTCCGTCGCCGCTCCATCGGTCAGTGCGAGGTTCATCTCGAACTGCCCGAGAATTCCGGCAAATGTCTCGCTGCGATCTTTGACAGCGACATAGAAGGGATACGAGAAAGCGCTTCGAAGCCCGAGGCCAGGATGCATTTGCACCAGTCGGACCAGTTCTTCCGGCCGGGTCACCGGCAGCGGCCGCAACAGCAGCGCGTCAACGGCGCTGAAGATGATCGTGTTTGCAGCGATGCCCAGTGCAAGCAGGAGTGTCGTAATGAGTGCGAATCCAGGGCTCTTGCGGTAGATCCGCGCTGCGTAACGAATGTCGCGTATGACCTCGCCCCCATGAGCTAGAACTACTCTATTACAAAATGCGCTTCCGGCAGATATCCATGATCCGATGATATGGTATCCTTTCCGCTGGAAAGGAGACACTTCACATGGAACGAAAGAACGCGGCCGATTTCCCACAGGATTTGCTGAACCTCTTTGACCGTTACGTGCATGGCGATATCGACCGCCGTGACTTCCTGGAGGGCGCGAAAAAGTACGCAGTCGGCGGCTTGACGGCTACGGCGATCTGGGAGAGCCTCCGCCCCAATTACGCTTGGGCGCAACAAGTCCCCAAAGACGACAGTCGAATCAAGACTGAGTACGTGACCGTCCCTTCGCCGCAAGGCAACGGGAGCATACGCGGGTATCTGGCTCGTCCCGCGAAAGCCGGCGGAAAGCTGTCAGGCGTGTTGGTGGTGCATGAGAATCGAGGCCTGAATCCTTATATCGAGGATGTCGCGCGTCGGTTGGCGACTCAGAATTTTATTGCCTTCGCGCCGGACGGTCTGACCAGCGTGGGCGGGTATCCGGGCGACGATGAGAAGGGCGGCCAGTTATTTACAAAGGTCGATAAGCCAAAAATGACCGAAGATTTCCTGGCGGCGGCGCACTGGCTGAAGGAACGTGCGGACTGCACGGGCAAGATCGGCGTGGTTGGCTTCTGCTTTGGCGGCGGCATTGCCAATACGCTGGCGGTTCGGATGGGAGCGGATCTTGCGGCGGCAGTCCCCTTCTATGGCTCGCAGCCCTCGGCAGCCGATGCCGCCAAGATCAAGGCGCCTCTCCTGCTTCATTATGCCGGCCTGGATACGCGCATCGACGCGGGATGGCCCGCCTATGAGGAAGCGCTGAAAGCGAATCGCGTAACCTATACGGCGCATGTCTACGAAGGCGCTAATCACGGGTTCCATAACGATACGACGCCTCGTTATGACCAGGCTGCCGCGAAGCTCGCCTGGCAGCGCACTCTCGACTTCTTCAACAAGTATTTGAGGGGATGAGTCATATCAAGAAGGAATAGAACTGCCCACGGGTCAGTGCAACTCCCAGTCTGAAGTTGTTCCCTTATCCATTCTTTCGGTGAGAATAAATGGACGCTTCTCTCACTTCACAAGAGAAGTTCCATGCTCAGGCTCAAATTGTGTCTTGCGCTATTGTCGATACCGCTTGCAATTTATCCCCAATCGGCAGATTCCGATAATCAGGCCGAATTGATTCGGGCGCTGCGCGAGAGAATCGATCAGCTCGAACGGCGGATGGCTCAGATGGAATCCGCGCTGGCGGCGGGAACCTCCCCGGTTCGAGCAAAGCCTGAAACCAAGCTGGAGGCTCCCAAGGAAGCTGTTGCGCATATGGGCGGGGCGGAGCATCCCATGGGGACGGCGCCGCCAGGGGAACCGTCAACCTACCCGTCACTCAAGATCGCCGGATTCAGCGATTTCGATTTCGCCTCCACCGATCAGCACGGAGTCAAGAGTGGATTCAACGAGGGGCAGTTCGTCTTGCACCTCAACTCCAACCTCTCGCAGAAGGTGACAGTTCTTGGCGAAATAAGCCTGACCGCCCGGACCGATCCTGGAATTGGCTCGCCCCCTGCCGCTGGCTTCAACGTCGAAGTGGAGCGTAGTATTATCCGGTTCGAGCAGAACGATTACTTCAAGATCTCGTTCGGCCGCTACCATACGCCAATCAACTACTGGAACACTGAGTTTCACCATGGCCAATGGTTGCAGACCACAATCAGCCGGCCGGAGATGGTACAGTTTGGCGGCAAATTCATTCCCGTGCATTTCGTGGGAGCGCTGGTCGAAGGGGCCGTGCCCTTCGGGGGCCTCAACCTGAATTACAACGTAGGATTGGGGAACGGGCGAGGCACGATCATCAGCCGCGCCGGCGATTTCGGGGATAACAACAACAATCGGGCCTGGCTGGTGAACTTATTCGCCAAGCCGGACCATCCGTTCGGATTGCGATTCGGCGCCTCGGTATATCGCGATAAGATCACCCCGGCGGCAGGGTTGAATGCCAGGGAGTGGATTCAATCCGGTCACATTGTGTGGCAGAAAGAGAATCCGGAATTCATCGCCGAGTTCGCCAACATCACGCACGAAACCATAGCCGGACGCGCGGCCACCTTTAACAGCCAGGCATGGTATGTCCAGGTGGGCTATAGGCTGCCGGGGATAGCCGTGTTGTGGAAGCCGTACTATCGCTTTGAGTATATTCACATCCCCAAGTCGGATCCGATATTTCTGGGAGTGCCCGGCTTGGCGGGATCGGTGGTGGGGCTGCGTTACGATATTTCTAGCTTCGCGGCGCTCAAGCTCGAATATCGTAACCAGTGGCGTCCGGATCAGGTGCGGGTGAACGGCATATTCGCGCAGACGAGTTTTACTTTTTAGGGATGTCACGACAATCATGAGCACGGTTTCCAAGCTAGCCGCCGTCGCCATGCTGAGCTTGTCGCTGGCGGCGGCGCCGAGCGACGTGGCGGTGGTGGTCCGGGCGGATACGCCCGTGGACAATCTCAGCTTCGCCGATGTCCGCAAGCTGTTCATGGGAGATCGCCAATACTGGACCTCGAACCTGCGGGTAACCCTGCTGATCCGGGAGCCAGCCGCGCGCGAGCGCGATGTAGTGGTGAAGACGCTGTATGGCATGACAGAGGCGCAATTCCGGCAGTATTGGATCTCAAAAATATTCCGGCTGGAAGCCAGTATTGGACCGAAGATCGTCTATTCCAGCGATATGGCAGCCGAACTTGTGACGGCGGTTCCGGGAGCGGTCACATTCATGGATTCTTCGGTTGTGCCGAAGAGTCTTAAGATACTGAAGATCGACAGCCGGTTGCCCGGCGAAAAGGGATACCGCCTCCATTAGTGGTACGAGTGGCCGCGGTCGCCGATGACCATACGCCGCCGGCTCGTATTCTCGTTCGTGACGATCCTGGGCCTATTTGGGCTGAATCTGGTCACGTATTTCTGGGGAAATCACCGGCGCCAGTCGACGGTGGAGGATCTGCGCCGCGCCGTCCGGCGGCAGCTTCTGATATCCGGCATCCACGAAGGGCTGGACAAGATCCAAAAGCAGGTTAGCCTGTTAAGCCAGGGCGTGGCCGATCCTGCCGCTGCGGAAGCGCCGCCGGCGGAAGTGGCGCAGTTCCAGGGACAACTCGAGGTCATTACCGCCCAGACCGGTGAGCTGCGCGAGCTTACCGATACCGCCGAGCAAACCGCGGTCGACGGTCTGGCCAAATCGTATGCCACTCTGAGCGCCTCCTGGACCTCGGCTTTTGCGGACCTGGGCGTCAATCATACGCGAGCCATCGCGGAGCTCGCCATCCATGCCGATCCGATCGGGCAGGAAGTGCTGCAAGTACTTCTGCCGGGATTACAACAGGAAGAGGACAAACGCGTCAGTGCGGCTAGCGCCCGGTTTTACCGTGTCGCGCACATCACCGACCTGCTGACGATCCTGACCTTCGGCGCGTCGATGCTGGTGGCGATCGCAGTGGCCTTTAGCTTGACGAGGCGCCTCATGCGCGGCCTGAGCCAATTGAAAGAGGGGGCGGAATCGATCGGCGGTGGAAATCTCGATCGGCTCATTCCACTGCAGGGAAACGACGAGCTGACTGACCTGGCGCGTTCCTTAAACGATATGACACGGAAGCTGCACAGCGCGCGCGCCGACTTGAATTGGGCGCACGCGCAGGAAAAAGAGGCGCTCCGCCATTCGCAGGAATGGAAGGCCAGGGTCGCCGAGGTCGAAGAGGGCAGCCGTCTCAAGAGTGAGTTTCTGGCCACCATGAGCCATGAGATCCGCACGCCGATGAACGGGGTCATCGGAATGACCGGGCTGCTGCTGGACACCGACCTGTCCCCGGAGCAGCGGGAATACGCCGACATCGTGCGATCCTCGGGCGAGAATCTGCTCCACATCATCAACGATATTCTGGACTTCTCCAAGATCGAAGCCGGAAAGATGAGCCTCGAAAGCATGGAGTTCGAGGTACGCTCGACGGTGGAAGAAGTGGCGGGGTTCCTGGCCGAGAGGGCGCAATCCAAGGGTCTGGATTTGTGCTGCATCTTCCGTGCGGGCGTTCCGTCGCGTGTGGCCGGCGATGCGATCCGGTTGCGGCAGATCCTGACGAACCTGGTCGGCAATGCTGTGAAATTCACCGAAAAAGGGGAAGTCGTGGTGACGGTTTCGGCCGCCGGGTCCGATGGCGGCGGCACTCTCCTTCGTTTTGCCGTAAGCGATACGGGAGTGGGCATCCCGGCCGAAGCACAGTCCCGGCTCTTTCAATCGTTCTCACAGGTGGATGGTTCCCACACGCGGAGATACGGAGGCACGGGTCTGGGGCTGGCGATCTCGAAGAGTCTGGTGGAGATGATGAACGGCCAAATCGGTGTCGAGAGCGCGCCCGGCAAAGGCAGCCAGTTCTGGTTCGAGGTTAGGTTAGAGAATCGGCCCGCTCAGCCTGAGGCTGGCGCAGACGGATTGAGCGGTCTTCGCGTCCTGGTGGCCGATGGCCAGGCCACCAGCCGCGAGGCGTTGCGGGAGCTTCTGTCATCCTGGCGTATGAAAGTGGATTGCGCGGAGACGAGCATCCTTTCGCTGGAGATGTTGCGGGCCGCGGTGAGCGAAGGAAATCCCTACCATCTTGCTATCCTCGATCGCCAAATGCCGGATCTCAGTGGTATCGAGCTCGCAGACAGAATCGGGCTGGATCCGCAGCTTGCGGGGATCCCGGTTGTGCTGACGATGCCGATGCTGCAGCGGCTGCGGGAGAGCCCCAGCACGAATGTCCGCGTAGCCGGCTACCTGACCAAGCCTTTCCGCCAGTCTCAACTCTACGACTGTCTCGCCACTGTGCTCGAAGTCCCGGCTACAGCCGCTGCGGATGTTGCACAGCGACCGGCGAACCGGCAGATGAGCCCTGGCCTGCGTGTCCTTGTGGTGGAGGACAATGAGGTCAACCAGAAGCTGCTGGTGTCGCTGCTCGAGAAGTCCGGCTGCCGCGTGGATGTGGCGGCCAACGGCCTCGAGGCCGTAGCGGCGTTGAAGCTTCTTCCCTACGATCTGGTGCTGATGGACGTGCAGATGCCCGAGATGGATGGCTTTGAAGCCACGCGCGAAATCCGGGACTTGGAGAAGCGGGTCTCAGGATGCGTCGAGGTCCCAAGTCCAAACTCGTCGTTCGCGCTGGCGCGTTCGATCACCGGCCGGATGCCCATTATCGCGTTGACGGCCAATGCGATGAAAGGCGATGAGCAACGGTGCCTGGACGCCGGGATGGACGCCTACGTAACCAAGCCGGTACGGCCCGAGCAACTGTTGGACGCGATCGAAAAGTTCGCCGGTGTAGCCGAACCCAGTGCGACCTGTCTCGGTTAGCACTGCGACACCGCAACAGAGCCGTGCGCGTCAGCAAGCGGCCATCTTAATATCCGGTGGTATTATAGTTTCAGCCTTTCATGACTCCGGCCGCCGAAATTCCGCTCAATCGGGATCCTTCCACGCAAGCCACGCCTTGGACGGCCCTGGGGTGGTTCGCGGCGCTGATCGCGCTTTGCTACTGGCCGGTGTTGGTCCGGCTGGTGGCGCAGTGGAACAACGACGAAGACATGGGACACGGCTTCTTTGTGCCCATACTGGCCGCCTACATCGCCTGGCAGAAACGCGACGAGTTTCTGGCCGCGCCCGTCAAGGCGAATTGGCTGGGCCTGGCTCTGGTGATCTACGCGGGAATTCAGCTTTGCGTGGCCACGCTCGGCGCCGAACTTTTTCTGGCGCGGACCGCGATTGTGCTTTCCATCATCGGCGCTGTCCTGTTCCTGGGCGGGACTCGGCGGCTGCGCGTGATGGCCTTCCCGCTCTTCCTGCTGTTCTTCATGATCCCGATCCCGGCCATTCTCTATAATCAAATTACATTTCCGCTGCAGTTGATAGCTTCCCGGGTGGCCGAGTCGGCGTTGATGACGATCGGTATTCCCGTGCTGCGGGAGGGGAACGTTCTCGAGCTGGCCGGTCAAAAGCTGTCGGTTGTCGAGGCGTGCAGCGGCATCCGGTCTTTGCTTACGCTGACGTTCCTATCGCTGGTGTATGGCTACTTTTTCGAGACGAAGACCTGGCTTCGGGTGGTTCTGTTTGTGGCCACGGTTCCGATCGCCATCGTGGCCAACGCCAGTCGCGTGACGGTGACCGGAATCATCGCCGATAGCAGACCGGAGCTGGCCCACGGCTTGTTCCACACCGCGGAAGGCTTCGTGATCTGGATTGTGTCCATCACTATCCTGGCCTTGTTTCATCAGATGGTAAATAGAATCTACACGGTGCTCCATGCCAGACGATAAAGGCCCGATACAGAACAAGTACGCGCGAATTCTGACCGTTGTACTGGTGATTCAAGCTGCCCTCTTTTACGCGACCTCACGCGGCGAAAATGTACCGAGTATGCAGCCTTTACGCGATTTTCCGCACGCGCTCTCCAACTGGACGATGGTCCAGGAAGGGTACGTGGACGATGAGACGCAGGCTGTGCTGAAGGCCGACGACACGCTCACCCGCTCGTATGGCAGCCCTAAATTCCCATTGACTTCGAACCTCTTTGTGGCTTTCTTCAAGACGCAGCGCACTGGTAAAACGCCGCATTCACCG
>Ga0210405_10005593_pt1 | contig 11404 bp, 9 predicted proteins | sample IncBWH11MmetaG_FD_155492 | JGI IMG/M metagenome (GOLD analysis project Ga0210405, IMG submission 155492) | Forest soil microbial communities from Barre Woods Harvard Forest LTER site, Petersham, Massachusetts, United States - Inc-BW-H-11-M | ecosystem: Environmental > Terrestrial > Soil >... | reverse complement strand
GACGCGCTGCTGTCCGGAAACGGCCGACCCGAGGAAGCCCCGGCCGACCTACGCCCGGTGGCGGAGGTTCTCGTGGCGCTGCAGGCGCCGCCGGACCGGCGGGAGGTCGCCGGATGGGGACAGGCACTGACCGTATACCGCGAAATAGCCGGCCGGCCGGGGATGCCCGGCCGGCCGCGCTCGGGGCGGCCGAGACTGATCGCTGCGCCGCTCGGCGCCAGGTTCGCCGCGGCGGCGGGCGCGGCGGTGATCGCCGTCCTGGGCGGCGGCGTCGCGGCCGCCTACACCGGCAGCCTGCCGGGTGCCCTGCAGAAGATCGCCCATGAAGCGATCGCCGCTCCCGGCGTACGCGAGGGCTCGGCCGCGCCGACCCCGCAGAGCAGTGGTCACCCGGCCGGGCCGTCGGTCACTGGTGCTGCCGTCAAGGGCTTGTGCGTCGCCTACTTGCACGCAGAGGAGCACGGCAACGCCGGTCAACGGTCCGTGGCCTTCCGCAACCTGGTCAACGCGGCGGGCGGAGCCGGCCAGGTGGCGGCTTACTGTGCCTCGGTCCCGCATCCCGGCGCCACCAGTCCGCCCGGCCGCCGGGTGGGCCAGACCGTCTCGCCCACGGGCGCGGGCCGCGGCCGGAAGCCGACCACCCCACCAGGCAAGCCGACCGTCCCGCCGGGCAAGCCGACCGCCCCGCCAGGCAAGCCGACCACCCCACCAGGCAACAAAGGCGGAAATGGCAACGGCAACGGGCCTGGGAAGTAGTCATGATGTCCGCCATAAGAAGCCTGCGGTTCGCGATCTACCTGCGTGCCACGCCGCAGCAGGTCCGTTCGGTGCTGAGCGATCCCGCGCTGGTGCCTCGCTGGCTGGCCGGCACGCAGTTCCAACCCGACGCGGAGGAGGACCCCCAGCGGCTGAGTTGTGAGTGGCTCCAGACCGATCACCTCGACGCCAACGGCGGGTCCGCGTCGGTCGTGCGGTTTGAGTTCGTCGCGATGGGCCAGGTGACCCGGCTGACGGTGATCCACCGGGACCTGGTGTCCGGCGGCTCTTTTCTCAAGCTGGTCGCGGCAGGCTGGCCGATGCTCCTGTCGAGCCTCAAAAGCCTGATCGAGACCGGCAAGCCGCTGGAATTCAGGAACTCAGGCTGAGCGCCGAGTAAGCTGCCGGGCCCGGGTCAGCGGACGGCGCCGACCCGGGCCCGGCACAGGTCCAGGACGTTGGCGATGACCTGGTGGCCGGCGCGACCGGAGGCGGTCAGGATCGACTCGGGGTGGAACTGCACCGCCCACCGCCCGGCCGCGGCGTCCTCGATGGCCATCACCACCCCGTCAGGTGTGGTGGCGGTTACGGTGAACCCGCCGCGCACCTGGTCAGCGGGGGCGTACAGGCTGTGGTAGCGGCCCGCGGTGAACTCGGCGGGCAGCCCGGTCAGCAGCGCTCTGTCTATTTCCGGCCCGGCCACCCGGACCAGCCCCGGCTTGCCGTGCGCGGGCTCGGGCAACAGCGACAGCGCGCCGCCGGCGTGCTCCACCATGGCCTGCAAGCCCAGGCACACGCCGAACGCCGGCAGGTCCCGCGCGTATACCTCGTCGAGCAGCGCCGCGCAGCCGAAGTCGGCCGGACGGCCGGGCCCGGGCGAGAGCACCACCAGGTCGGGGGCGTAGGAGTCCAGCAGCGTCGGGGCGAACCCGAACCGCAGCGTCGTCACCTCCGCGCCGTGCTGGCGGAAGTAATCGCCCAGCGTATGCACGAACGAGTCCTGGTGATCGACCAGCAGGATCCGCAGGCCGCGGCCGCCGTCCGAAGGTGCGCCTGCGGCGGGGCGCGCGTCGCCCTGCGCCACGCGCCCGGCCTCGGCCAGGGTCTCCAGCAGGGCCCTGGCCTTGATGTGGGTCTCCTTCTCCTCGGCGTCGGGGATCGAGTCGTACAGCAGCGTCGCGCCCGCGCGCACCGCGGCGATCCCGCCGGTGATGTGGGCGGTCCGCAGGGTGAGGCCGGTGTTCATCGACCCGTCGAAGCCGATCTTGCCGACCGCCCCGCCGTACCAGCGGCGCGGGGTCTGCTCGTGATCCTCGATGAACTGCATGGCCCAGGTCTTGGGCGCGCCGGTCACGGTGACGGCCCACATATGGGTGAGGAACGCGTCGAGCGCGTCGAACCCCGGTCGCAGCCGGCCCTCGATGTGGTCCACGGTGTGGATGAGGCGGCTGTACATCTCGATCTGGCGCCGCCCGATGACCCGGACCGAGCCGGGCACGCAGACCCGCGCCTTGTCGTTACGGTCCACGTCGGTGCACATGGTCAGCTCGGATTCCTCCTTGGCCGAGCCGAGCAGGGTGGCGATGTTCGCCGCGTCCTCCAGCGTGTCCTCGCCGCGCGCGATCGTGCCCGCGATCGGGCAGGTCTCCACCCGGTCCCCGGTGACCCGGACGTACATCTCGGGCGACGCCCCGACCAGGTACTCCCCCTCGCCCAGGTTGAACAGGAACTCGTACGGCGCCGGGTTGCGCTGCCGCAGTAGGTCATAGAACGCGGCCGGCGACGCGCACCGCCCGTGGAACACGTGGCTCGGCACCACCTCGAACAGGTCCCCGCGGGCGAACCGCTGCCGCGCCTCCTGCACGACGCGCGCGTAGCTGCCCGGCTCCGGCGGTGGAGGAAGATCTTTTGGCCGAACGGAGCGTGGATCGTGCTGCGGGACCGTGCCAGCCGTCAGTCGCTCGAGCCCGGCCGTCGACGCGCCGTCCACCTCGAACTCGTAGGCGTACCTGACCGCCTCCTCGCGCTTGCGGTCCAGCACCCAGATCTCGTCGGGCAGGTGCAGGACCAGGTCGCGCTGCCCGGCCGGGCGCTCGCGGCGCAGCCGCACCGGCTCGAACTGGAAGGCCAGGTCATAGCCGAACGCCCCGTACAGACCCAGATGCGGGTCGGCGCAGCCGAACGCCGCCGCGATCTCCCGCAGCGCGCTGAACACCGTGGGCCGCCGACTGCGCTCCTCCTCGGTGAAGTCGCGTCCGGGTTCCGGGATGACCACCGTCTCGTCCCCGGTGAGCCCGGTTGGCTGCGGCTGGCCCGTCCGCGCCATGGCCGCGCGGATCACCGGCAGTAGCACCCGGCCGCGGTCGTTCAGGGCCCGCGCGGTGATCCGGCGCCCGGTGGCGATGATCTCGACGCACGGGTCGGCGTAGGCCATGTGCCAGCGGCTGTACCGCCCGGGGTACTCCATCCCGGAGCTCATCACGCCGCCACGGCGCTCGTCCACAAGCGCGGCAATCCGGTCGAGCTCAACCGGGTCGAACGGGGTGGCGGTGCGGATGACCCGCACGCCGCCGCGGGTCGTCAGTTCCGTACGGTGGGCGTCCACGTGGCCCCTCCGGGGTTCGGGCCCGGGAGGCGGCCGAAGAAACGCAAAAAGCGGCCGCCGTTTCCGGGCGGTCGCTTCGGTGTATGAACGCGAATCAGCGGGCCGCCTACCGGCAGCGCCACCACTGCTGTGTTGGCCTTGGGAGACAAGCTGCTCGCGTCACGCGGCTCAGCGTAGCGGATCGCCGCGCGGCGCGCCAGCTAGCTCCCCGCGGCGGGACAGGACGCGCCGAGTTCGGGCATCCGCCAAGCCGTGGCCGCGGCCGCGATGAGCTCGGCCGTGCTGCGCAGCTGCCGCTGGGACGCGCTGTCCACCTGCGCGGCGCCGCTAGTCAGGAAGCCCTCGACGAGTTGCCGCACCGAGGCGTTGCCGAGCAGCCCGCCGTGGAAGGCATCGACGAAGATTACGTTCTGCGGCCACGGGCACGCGGGCAGGGTCACCGCGTCGGCGAGCGGGATCACTACCAGCGAGGGCAGCGCCCGGTCGCGGCTAACCTCCTCGAAGTACCGGGCGCCGACTTCGCTGACCGACTCGATCAGCTCCTGCGCGCCCGAGCTGCCGTACGGCGACATGCCGCCCACCAGGTTGTTCAGCGTGGTCAGCGCGGCGCTGGGCACGGTGCCCCCCGTCTGGCCTAGCTGGCCCGGCTCGATGATCGGGCTCAGCAGCGTCACCGACTTCACCGGCACGTGCGGGTGCCGGGCCAGCATCGCGTACAGGCCGAGGGTGCCCTCGCTCTCGGCCACCACGTCGACCGGCACGCCAGCCTGCTGGGAGAGCTGGTCCACCTGGGCGGCCATCCGGTCGCCGAGCGCCTGGATGGACAGGTCGCCGGCCGCCGGGCCATACGGGATCGGCTGCCCGGCGGCGTTCAGGCCGAGGTAGGAGAACTGACGCACGATCATGCCCGGCTCGGCCGCCCGCAGGCTGTCGGCGGCGTGGCAGCAGCTCGACCCGAAGCCCTCGACCACCAGCACCGCGCCTGCGCGCTTGGTGGCGGTTACGGTGTTCCCCGGGCCGCCCTGGTCCGATCCGCGGGACGGGATCAGCCCGGCCGCTTCGTCCGCGCTGGCCACCACCTCGCTGGTGTCGTGGGCAAAGCGCACGGTGCCGGTGAAGGCCAGCCGGGTCGCGCCCACAACCAGGGCGATGACCAACACCGCAGCCAGCGGCGCGACCGGTACCCAGCTGGTCCGGTCGAGCAACGAGCGCCGGATCCGCTGCAGCGTGGCGCGCCAGTGCCAGGGGTGCAGCGGCTTTTCCGCCGCTCGGCGGACGGCCGCGGTGGTGATCCCGTACCAGGCCCGCGCGTCCAGCACCCCGGCCAGCCCGGCCACGGCCACGATGCCCGCCGTGTCCAGGTGCGCCATCAGCGCCGAGGCCAGGGACAAGATCAGGAACGTCGTGAGCACCCAGGCCGCGGTGCGCGCCGGGGGCAGCCGCCGCCACCAGGCCTGGCCCACGCCGCCCTGGCTCAGCGCCACTGCGGTGCCGAGCAGGATCGGCACCGCGGCTAGGTAGGGCCAGGAGAACGGCAGCAGGGCCACCCCGAACATCAGCGTGACCACCGGCGACAACACCAGTCCGACCAGTACGGTCAGCACGATGCAGGAAACGAGAGAGGTCAGGAAGCGCGGCGGCGCCAGGCTCGGGACCGCGGAATCAGGCTGGCGCGGCCAGGCCAGCTGGATCATGACCGCGTCCACGGCGGCCCGGGCCACCACCAGCACCACCAGTACGGCCGTGAAGTCGAGCCAGGACTGGTTGAACGCGAACAGCCAGCGCAGGTCGTGGTAGGCCGCGAGCGGCGGAAGCGCCGTGACCTGCGGCGCGAGCGGCCGGGCGGAGGGCGCGAGGTACGAGAGCACGACCGCCTCGGCCATCGCGCCCCCAGCGGAGAACGCGATGAGTCCCCGATGCCGGAAAAATGCCCCGGCCAAGGCCGCCTCCCGTATGCCTTTGCCCCCGCTTCGGCTGGTTTCAGCCCAACGTGCGCAAGTGCGCCGACTGCTATGGAGTGCAACCGAGCGCGGCGGGCGAGTATGCCCGTCGCTGCCCAAGTCGCTGATTCGATTTCGGGGGGGTATGTGGTAGCTCAGACCCGGCGGAGCACCGCGACCACCCGGCCGATGATGTTGGCCTCGTCCCCGAGGATCGGTGTGTGGGCGGTGGCGGCCACGATGTCCCCGTCCCGCGCGTCCTGCTGCCGGACCACGACCCAGTCCCCGTCCGCGATCGCGGCGTTGATCATGGAATCGCCGATCACCTTCAGCAGGAACAGCGTGCCCTCCGCCTCCTGCGACGGGATATCGAGGCCAGGAATGCCTGGCCGGCCCGGCAGGCGCAGTTCCATGGTCCGCGCCCGTCCGACGTCCCGGTGCAGGTAGCCCTTACGCTGCAGGATGCTGAGCTGGTACGAGACGCTGGACGTGCTGGTCAGGCCGACCGCCTCGCCGATCTCCAGCATCGACGGCGGGTAGCCGCGCCGCTGGACCGACTCCCGGATCGCCCGGAGTATCTTGCGCTGCCGCCAGGTCAGCACGTGGCCGGGATCGGGCTTACCGGGTGTCTCCGGGACAACCACGGGCATGCTGCCCTTCGGCTTACGGCCCGGCCGCCCTTTTGGCCGGGGAGTGCCGCTTCGTCTCGCAGGCCGAGCCTGCGTGGCGGAGTTGGTCATAGTCATCACGCTCCTGGTCCAGTGCCGAACCTGAGATTATCTCTCGGTACTGACATTCGGCCGGCCTAGAGCGTCGAACTAGAACTCGAATCCGCCGGAGCGGCCGTTACGGTCGGCCAGCAGACCGGCCAAGGCCGAGATGGCGATCTCGGGCGGCGTCCGCGAGCCGATGTTGAGCCCGATCGGCCGGTGCACCCGGGCGATTTCGTCCGGCGGGACACCGAGGTCGGTGAGCATCTGCACGTGCGGTCCGACGTGGCGCGGGTTGCCCATGACGCCGATCCACCTCGCCTTGGTGGCCAGCACGTCACGGAGCATGAGGCCCAGCTCAGGTCGATGGTGGTCGGTGGCGATCACGTCCGCGGCGTCGTCGAGGTCGTCGGGCGCGGCGGTCAGCAGCGGAAACCCGAGCGCGGCGGCTCCGGCCGCGCGCGCCGGGTCCGGTTCCAGCAGGAACCCTCGAAACCCCAGGTCCGCACCATAGCGGAGCAGGTAACCGGCGACCGGTGAGGCGAAGACCGCGACTAGCGTGCGCTCCCCCGCGCCGCGGGTCCCGGCCGTTCCGATGACCGGCGCGACGGCTCCGTGGGCGACCGCACAGGCCGAGTCGTCGTCGTGGTGGTGGGTGTGCTCGGTCATGACAGCAGTCTCGCATGGCGTCGCTCATTGGATCACCACCCGGAGCCGGTCGCGGGCGACGGAGAGCGCCTGCTCCACCCGGTCCTGGGTGTCACTCTCAGCGAAGATGAAGCCTAGGTATCGGTCCCCATCGGGCAGCGGGCGCACACGCTGGCCGACCGGGATGGTAATGCTGAGGCCCGTGATGCCGGGGGTGGCCGCGGCTTCGGCCTGGCCTTCGACGGCGCGGAGCACGCCGGACTGCGGCACGGGCAGCATGAGCACGCCGGACGGCCGCCCGCCGTGGTGACCGGGGACAGGCCGGCCCAGGGCGTGGGCCAGCACCATCTCCTCCAGACTGGTCCCGCCGGGGAACCGCAGCGCGCGTGAGCACAGGCCGCCGATGCAGCGGGCCGCCAGCTCGAGCATGACCGGCCGGGCCTGGCCGCCGCGTTCGTCGATCCGCAGCTCGGCATGGATGGGGCCGTGGGTGAGGCCGAGGGCGCGGGCGGCCTGCCCGGCGGCGTAGATGGCCGCGGCGAGCACCGGCTCGGCGAGCCGGGAGGGGGTGATGAGCAGCGTTTCCTCGAAGGTCGGGCCTTCGGGGGTCCAGGGCTTATCGAAGACGGCGGTGACGGTCAGCGCTCCCGCGGTGAGCAGGCCGTCGATGCTGAGCTCCGGTCCCGGCACGTACTCCTCCACCAGAAGCGGCTCGGGTCCTGGTCGGCCGGTCGTGGCCAGGACCTCTCGCACCCGCTGGGCCGCGGCCACCGCCGCCGCCGGGTCGTCGGCGCGCAGGACCCCCTGGCTGGCGCTGAGCGAGGTGGCCTTGACCACGCACGGGGCGCCGACCTCGGCCGCCGCCCGCCGCAGGGCATCTTCCGTCGCCGCGGCGGGCACCACCTGGAAGATCGGCTGCGCGACCTGCGCGGCCGCCCACCGGCGCCGCTGCGCGACCTTGTCGCAGGCGGCGGTCACCGCGTCTACCGGGTTGTGCGGCAGTCCCATCCGCTCAGCGATCACCGCCGCCGGGATCAGCATCGGGGTGTCGGCGGCCACGACCGCGGCGACCGGCCCGGTGCTGGCTATGATCCGGTCGGCGCTGGGCTCCGGGTCGCCGGGGCTGACCGGCACGACCGGACGGCCGCCCAGCGGCAACGCCCCGTCGCTGCCGACGACCAGGTCCAGTCCCAGCCGGCACGCCGCGGTGAGGAAGTCAGCCGCGCGGTAGGTGCGGGCGGGCACCAGGAGCAGGACCCGCGGCGCGGTCACCGCTTTTCCGGGGAGAAGAACGGCTGGGTTCCGCCTTGGTGATCGGTGACGTCCAGGACGCCGACGACACCGGGCAGGCTGGCCCGCAGCAGCGGTTCGATGCCCTGGCGGACGGTCACTTCGGCCAAGCTGCAGCCCTGGCATCCGCCGTCGAGGCGGATGCGGACCCACCCGTCCTCCGCGCCGACCAGAACAGCGCGGCCGCGGTGGGCCGCGATGGCCGGGTTGATTTGGCGGTCGATGATTCGGCGGGCCTGTTCGGCCAGGGTCGCGGCAGCTTCTGGCGGTGCCGGGTCGCCGGGGGCGACGATCCGGATGCCAGTGATGTCCGGGACGGCGGCGCGGATCTGGGCTTCGATGCGGGCGGCCAGCGGCACGACCGCACCCGGGGATCCGGTCAGCTCCAGCGTGGCGATCCCGTCCTGGACTCCGACCACCCGCACCGCCGCGCCGCGGGCGATGATCGAGGGCAGCAGGCTTCTCTCCAGGACGGCCGCGACCTGCCCGGTCAGGCCCGCCGCCGCAGGCGGCCCAGGCACCTCGGTCATGGCGCGGCCTCACGCAGCGCGGCGTCGAGGTCGGCGATCAGGTCGCCGACGGCTTCGATACCGATCGACAGCCGCAGCAAGTCGGCGGGCACGGGTGAGGACGGGCCCTCCATCGCGGCCCGGTGCTCGATCAGGCTCTCGACCCCGCCCAGCGAGGTGGCCCGCTTGAACACCCGGACCGCCCGCAGCACCGCGGTGGCGTGCTCGGCTCCGCCGGCCAGCCGGATCGACAGCATGCCGCCGAACCCGCCGCTCATCTGGCGGGCCGCGATCTGGTGGCCGGGGTGGGCGGGCAGCCCCGGGTACAGCACCTGCGTCAGCGCCGGGTGCCCGGACAGCTGGGTGGCGATGGCCAGGGCGCTCTCGGAGGCCCGGTGCACGCGCAGGAACAACGTACGCATGCCCCGTTGCAGCAGCCAGGCCTCGAACGGTCCGAGCACGGCGCCGGCGTTGCGCCGCCAGGACCGGATCCGCTCCCAGAACGGATCCCGGCGGGCGGTCAGGACCGCGCCGGCCAGCACGTCGCTGTGACCGTTCAGGTACTTGGTGGCCGAGTGCACGATCAGATCGGCCCCGTGCTCGAACGGCCGGGTGAGCACCGGGGTTGCCACCGTGTTGTCGACGGCCACCCGGACCCCCGCGGCGTGCGCGAGCGCGCAGACCGCGGCCAGGTCGGTGACTTCCCACATGGGGTTGGCCGGGGTCTCCACCCACAGCAGCCGGGTCCGGCCCGGGCGGATCGCCGCCGCCACCGCGCCGAGGTCGGTGGTGTCGGTGAACTCCACGTCCAGGCCCCAGGTCAGGGCGAACTCAGCCAGCCACTTCCGCACCCCCCAGTAGAGCACCCGGGAGACCAGCACGTGATCACCCGGAAGCAGGCACTGGAACACGGCGGTGGCCGCGGCCATGCCCGAGGCGAACACAGCGCAGGCGCAGTCCGCGCCCTCAAGCGCGGCGAGGACTCGCTCGGCGAGCTCGGAGGTGGGATTGTCGGCCCGGGTGTAGACGCGGTCCTGCCGGTAGGAGCCGTCCAGCTGCCGCTCGTAGTTCGTGGCCGGGCTGATGACGGGGGCCAGGCCGCCCGATACCGGGTCTGCCTCACCCAGGGCCTGTGCGGCCAGCGTCTCCCGTGACACCGATCGCTGCTCCATCAGCCTCTGTCTCCTCTTAGGTATCGTGCAGAAGTGATCTCTCGTGACGATATCCGCCGCTGCTACGACACGATCCGGCCGTACATCCGGCGGACGCCGGTCATCCAGGTCAGGCTCGGCGAGCTCGACGAGTCGTCGGCGGCCCTGCCGACCGGCACACTCAAGCTCGAGCAACTGCAGTGCGCAGGCGCGTTCAAGGCTCGGGGCGCGTTCACGAACCTGCTGCTGCGCGAGGTGCCGCCCGCCGGGGTGGTGGCGGCGTCAGGCGGCAACCACGGCGTGGCCGTGGCCTACGCCGCACACCGGCTCGGCGTGCCGGCGAAGATCTTCGTGCCCACCGTGTCCGCGCCGACCAAGATCGAGCGCATCCGCCAGCTCGGTGCCGATCTGGTCGTCACCGGCGAGCGGTACGCCGACGCCCTGGCGGCGGCTCAGGACTTCCAGCGGAGTTCGGGCGCGATGAGCGTGCACGCCTATGACCAGCGCGAGACCATCCTGGGCCAGGCCACTGTGGGCCTGGAGCTGGCCGAGCAGGCCGACGGCCTGGACACGGTACTGGTCCCGGTCGGCGGTGGTGGTCTGCTAGCCGGCGTCGCCTCCTGGTTCGCGGGAGACGTCCGCGTGATCGGGGTGGAACCGGAGGGCGCGCCCACGCTGACCTACGCCCGGGCCGCGGGTCAGCCCGCCGACGCCCCCGCGGGCAGCGTCGCGGCGGACGCCCTGGCCCCGCGGCGGATCGGCGAGCTGGTGTTCCCCATCACCCAGTCCTACGTCGAGGACGTGCTGCTCGTCGACGACGACTCGATCCTGGCCGCGCAGCGGGCCCTGTGGCAGGCGTTCCGGGTCGCCGCCGAGCCCGCCGCCTCGGTCGGGATCGCGGCCCTGCTGGCCGGGGTGTACAAGCCCGTGCCGGGCGAGCACGTCGCGGTGGTGATCAGCGGCGCCAACATGTCGCCGGCCCAGCTCGGTTAGGACCACTCGCCGGATCAGGCGGCGATGCGGGAGACTATTCACGTGCGGTTCGTCTTCACTCCCCCAGCCGACCACGCGGCCGGGCTGCTGACCCTGCCGTGGTCCGTGCCGCTGGCGCAGTGGCGGGACGACCGGCTGGTCGAGATCCGCCAGCGGGGCATCTCCCGGCACGTCGTGCGGTTTATCTACGATGACGGCACCCTGTACGCGCTCAAGGAGCTGAACGAGCGGCTCGCCCGGCGCGAGTACCGGCTGCTGCGGGCGATGGCCGACCTGAACATCCCGGCCGTCGAGGCGATCGGGATCGCGGTGGATCTGGGCCAGACGGAACCGCGGCAGCAGGAGAGCGACGCGATCCTGGTTACCAAGTTCCTCAGTTTCTCCACCACGTACCGGGCGGTCTTCTCGCATCCGCGGGGGGTCCAGCCGATCGACGGGCTGCTCGACGCGCTGGTGGAACTGCTGGTCCGGCTGCACCTGTCCGGATTCTTCTGGGGCGACTGCTCGCTGTCCAACACGCTGTTCGTCTACGACGCGGGCACGCTGGAGGCGTACCTGGTCGACGCGGAGACCAGCGAGCAGCATCCGGCGCTGACCGAGGGACAGCGTTCGTACGACATCGAGCTGGCCACCGAACGGGTGTCTGGCGAGCTGCTCGACCTGCAGTCCGGAGGGCTGCTCTCGTTCGACATCGACCCGTTCGAGATCGCCGACGAGCTGGGTAAGCGATATGAGTCGCTGTGGCAGGAGCTGACCCGCGAGGAGATCCTGCGCCCGGAGGATCAGCGGCGCCAGATCGCTG
>Ga0210405_10005592_pt1 | contig 11404 bp, 11 predicted proteins | sample IncBWH11MmetaG_FD_155492 | JGI IMG/M metagenome (GOLD analysis project Ga0210405, IMG submission 155492) | Forest soil microbial communities from Barre Woods Harvard Forest LTER site, Petersham, Massachusetts, United States - Inc-BW-H-11-M | ecosystem: Environmental > Terrestrial > Soil >... | reverse complement strand
CCCGCGAATTGACAGTGATTTTCAGCGGGTGCTATCGTCATAAAGCAGGGCCGAGGTAGCTCAGTGGTAGAGCAGTCGATTCGTAATCGACAGGTCGTGGGTTCAACTCCCACTCTCGGCTCCATCTAACTTCGGTCCAACCCGGACACACGGGTAACAGAACGTACCGGACATATCGGGTACACTTCTTTCCCCTTTGGGAAGGTCCAGGCCAGGTACTCCTCGCGAAAAGAACAAACACTAGCCCATGTAATTAGGAGGTGGCGTTACAAATATTGCGGTAGACTTGACGCAGTTCCGATCGACCGTTTCTTCGAGGTGTCCCCGTGAAAAAATCTCTAGGTCTCTTCGCCGCTCTCTTATTAGGCGCATCCATCTCACCAGCCGGTCCCCAACCGCAGGCCGGCACGATCATCTCCCAGAACTCGGTAGCGTGCGGCGCAAAGAAATCCAAAAAGGGGGATATCGATATCCTTTGCCAGCAGTATGTAGTTCGCTCCGGCTCCACCGATTACACCGTTCGTCAGCCGAAGCCCTCCAATCAGGCGCTCATTCCCATAAACACGCCCGTCGAGTTCAGCCTCGACAAGAACAAAATGAAATTCAAGGCGAACGGAAAATCGTTCGAGTTCCTCGTTGTCGCCCAAGCCGCTGCAACTCCTGCCGCTCCGTAGACCTCTGCCGGCCCCGTCATCAGCAACTGGGATGGACGTCGCTCCGAACGTGGGCTTGCTTGACCACGACTTAGCGCCGAACTTGGGCTATTCTCCCGCGCGGACCGGCCACCTCAGGCAATCAAACTCGCTGCATATCCACGAGCACGCATCGGGCGCATCGAATCCTTGGTCTGCAGACTTGCAACGGCCTCGTCTTCGGCATATATATTCCCCAAAGGAGGCGATCATGTTTGAAGTACCGGTGGACAAGCAAGAATCCAAATTGAAGTACGAGCGCATTGGCATCTCCATCTTGGTGCTGCTGGTGATCGCAGGGACCGTTTTTTATTTCCTTCCAAAACAGAGCGCCAAGCAGCCCGCCGCCGTCGCGGCTGCACCCACGGCACCCGCCGACCCGGTCCACGACCTAAAAATTGTTCGTGTCACTATGAATAAAGATCCCATGGGAACCACTGCCGTCTGGCTGGTTACGCTGCAAAACAAATCCGCGGCCTATACCTACTCCAACATACGTTACGAAACCAACTATATCGGCCCCGACGACAAATCGATCCTCGTGAATCAAGGTTCAATTGCGGACTCCTTCGGCCCCGGTGACACACACAATTCTCAAATTCGCGATACCCTCTATCCCAACGGCACCGCCTGGTACAAGTTCAAGATCGTGGACGCCAAAGCCTCGGCGCGTTAATGGAGAAAGAAAAATCGCTAATCCTTACTGCCAATGCCGGCATCGGGTGTCTGACGATCTCGCTGACGCGTTCTAGCGGCTCCTCCGAGCGCAGCCACCGGCTCTCAGAACACGAATTGCGGCGGGAAGAAGCTCACTAACACGGCCGCAAGAATCGTCCCGGGCGATGACGCTTCGGCCCCCCACTTGACAGCGCTTCCCTGGAACTGCAACCCGACCGCAAAATGGCCATCCGAAAGCCTCTGGCAATACACAACGCGAGCAAGCCTCCGCAAGTCGCCCTTCAGCGAGCTGATCATCAATCGTTCGTTCAGTTCGCGCGCGCGATCCGTTAAGAGCCGTACCCCCAACGAGCAGACGTTTTCCGTGGTAGTTCGCTCCGCGGCAGCCGGGTCCAGTATTGTGGAAATCTGGAGCGGGATTGCTACTTCAATTCGTTTTTCTAGTCTTCCAGACCCTAATGGCATTTGTGAATTAACCTCCCCAACCGGGCTCTGTCGGCCTGCACCGGGCGGAGCGGAGCTGACGGCTGGGTCGCGCCACTATTTCCCTAATGAACATAAGCGTCGGGGAATTTAACTCAATCGGGTGAATCACCTATTGGGGATGGGGATAATCGTGGAAAGGTGCCGCAGCAAAACCTGATTGAATCAAGGTTGGATCAGGCCGTTTCGAATCGCGTAGCGAACCAGGCTGGCCGTTTCGTGGATGTCCAGTTTTTTCATCAGGCGCGCACGGTGCGATTCAGCGGTTTTCACGCTGATACCGAGGTGTGTTGCAATGTCTTTGGTGGACTTGCCTTCTCCCACCAGTTGCAACACTTGCCGTTCGCGTCCTGAAAGTGGATCGGCGGCAACATAGCTCTTGGACAGATAAGCATCCACCACGGCGCGCGAAATCTTCGGACTCAGGTACACCGACCCGCGGCACACTTCCTGGATCGCATGGATCAGGTCGGAGCCCGCCTGGCTCTTCAGCACATAACCTCTCACTCCCGCTCGCAACGACTCCGTCACATACTGCTCCTCGTCGTGTTGCGTCAGCAGGATCACTTTGGTTTTCGGAGAGCACTTCTTCAGTTCGCGCGCTGTGTCCACGCCGTTCAGCACCGGCATGCTGATGTCCACAATAGCGACATCGGGATGCACTTCCATCACCGAGCGCAACACTTCTTGACCGTCCGAAGCCTCGCACACGATTTGAAACCCTTGTTTCTCCAGCAGCGCCCGCAGCCCCTGGCGGATCAAGGCGTGATCATCAGCAAGTAGGATTCGTATGGGCATAGTCTCGCGGCTAGATTAGATATTCCACTTGCACGCATCAATCCGGTGGTCTCTGGGGTTTTTGCGGGGGTAAAGACCTGAGGTGAAGTTGGTCGATGATACTGAAACCTGCATCAATCAAAAACAAAATTGAAGCACCGGACCGCAACTGAATGCTCGGCGGCACTTGCGAAACGCTTTGGCCGAAATCGCTTAGGGCTGGATCAATCCGCGGCGGACTGCGTAACGCACCAGGCTCGCCGTCTCGTGGATATTCAGCTTTTGCATCAGCCGCATTCGATGCGATTCGGCCGTCTTCACGCTGATGCCCAGCACCGACGCGGTGTCCTTGGTGGACTTGCCTTCCGCAATCAACTGCAGCACCTGCCGTTCGCGAACCGTCAAAGGATCGGCCGGCCTCTCCGATTTGTTCCGGTAGGCTTCCATTACCGCGCGTGAAATCCCCGGGCTAAGGTAAAACTCGCCCCTGCAAACTTGCCGTATCGCCTGGATTAAGTCGTTCGCCACCTGGTTCTTCAAAACATATCCTTTGACACCCGCCTCCAGCGCTTCATGAATGTACTGCTCCTCTTCGTGCTGCGTCAGCAGAATGACTCTAGTCTTGGGACAGCTTCGAGCCAGACCCCGCGCGGCATCAATGCCGTTAAGCGTCGGCATGCTGATGTCCAGGATCGCGAGGTCCGGATGGTGGGCCTCGATCAGCCGCACAGCATCCTGTCCGTCGGATGCCTCCGCCATCACCTGAAAGTGTTCCCGCTCCAGCAGGGACTTCAATCCCTGGCGAACAAGCACGTGATCATCCGCGAGTACGATTCGTGTCGGCATCACTACCCTCCAGTGGAAGTCGGATGGAAATTTCAGTTCCGTGGCCCGGGCGCGATTCGATCTGCAGTGTTCCGCCGATGGCGCTGACGCGCTCGCGCATGGCCACAAGTCCCAGCCCCTTCCGGGGCATTCCCTGGGCGCGGCTCATTTTGAATCCCGCGCCATCGTCCCGGATCGTGCAGCACTGCGTAAAGTCCTCTCTCCAGGCGCGAATCCACACATTGCTGGCCTTCGCGTGCTTCACCGCGTTCGTCAACGCTTCCTGCACCAGGCGATACAGTGTCGTCTCAATGGCGGTTGGCAGGCGGCCGGAAACGGTAGCGTCAATGTGGATCGGCAGATTCGCTCGCTTCGACACTCCGTCCGCCAAAAAGCGGACCGCCGGAATCCAGCCCAGGTCATCCAGAATCGTGGGCCGGAGTTCATGAGAGTACCGGCGCAGATGTTTTTCTACTTCGTTCAATAGCTCTTTGATCCGCGTGAATTGCGCCTGCTGCTCCTCCGGCATTCCCATGGCAACTTCGGCCAACGCGAGGTGAACAGCGACCAGCAGTTGCCCGGCTTCGTCATGCACCGCATAAGCGATACGCTTGATCTCTTCCTCAAGAGTCTCATTCAGCTGCCGCAACGCCCTCACGGCATCCTGAAATCCGCGATGGGCCATCTCATAGGGCGACACGCACTCCGCAAGAAATTTGGCGCTCGTCCGGAGCAGTTCTTCTTTTTGTGGTTCAGTTTCCGCCGTGCGAACCAGTTCAATCACCGCGTCATGATGCAGGGAAGCCAGCTCCACGACGCTCAGTTGCTCCTCCAGCGCCCGTCGCCCCAGTTCATACGCCCGCCCCAAAGCCAGTTCGCCTCCCTCCGCCGCATACCCACGCAGCGCGGAGCGGTAATCATCCTCGAAATTCTCCGGCTTCCCCTTTTTTCGCGCCGCGGTCTTCATGGGGCTATCCCCGTCAGCCGTGCCACCAGCACCAGCGCGTCGTCATTCCGATTCCGGTATTTACTTAGAATTCTGTCCGCGACCCTCTGTGGATTCTCCCGCGCGCTCAGGCCCATCGAAAAATCGTTCTGGATTCCGTCGGTTGCAAAGACCACAGTGTCCCCATGCGAGACAGGAAGCACGCTCGCCTGCAGGGAAGGCAATTTGGATCCCACCACTCCTGCGCGCAGCAGTAGCAACTCCTGCAGATTTCCTTTCTTTGTATCCGCTCTCACCAAAACTCCCTGTACGTTGCCGACTCCAAGCCAGGTCATCATTTTTTGTTCGGGAGAAATGAAAGCCAGGCTTAGCACCGCTCCGCGCGTGCCCTTCAGCTTTTCGTGGCATAGTTCCACCAGCGAAATCACTGGCTCGTCCGCCGAGCTCCGCAGCAGCGTCGCAGCAGTCCTGGCGACTTCGGCGGCTTCTTCACCGTGACCGATACCATCAATCACGGCAATCAAAACTCCGTTTTGATTGCAGCACACCATATGCAGGTCCCCCGACTCGCCTTCACCCACGTGCGCATGCTTCGCTAGTCCGTATTCGACCATCGGCTCGTTTATTGTCTCCACTTCTTCACCGCCACCATGGTTCCCTTGCCGGGTTGGGAAGTGATCTCAAACTCGTCCATCAGCCGGCGCACTCCCGGCAGTCCAAGTCCCAGGCTCCCTGAAGTGGAAAAACCGTCGCGTAGAGCCTGGCGAATATCCATAATTCCCGGGCCATCGTCGGTTGCGACGACCAGGATCCCGATTCGGCTTGATCCGTGGATTCCTTTCAGTTTGATTTCGCCCTTGCGCGCGTAGGACACGATGTTGCGCGCCAGTTCTGAAATCGCGGTGGCAATCAGCGTGGCGTCACCCGAGGAAAAACCGAGTTCGCCCGCCAGGCCCCGTCCTTTTTGGCGGGCAACGACGATATCCTGGTCGGAGTTGATTTCCACCCGAATTTCCCCAACCGCCACAATCACTCACCTTCAGTTCGTGATTTTGAACTTCTCATTCAGGTACGCCAGGCCCTCTTCCAGGTCCAGCGCGGTCGCAACGCCTTCCAGAGTCAACCCAAGTTGCACCATCGCAAACGCCACTTCCGGCTGGATCCCCACAATCACGGTCTCCGCCCCGCGCAATCGAATCATATGCGCAATCTCGCGCAGCGTGCGCGATGCGAAGGAGTCCATCACATCCATCGCGGTCACATCCACGATCACCGCGCGCGAACGAAACTTCACCACTTGCTGCACCAGTCCCATCCGCAATTGATTCAAATCTGCGTCCGAGAGAGCGGCCTGAAATGTCGCAATCAGAAACGCTCCCTGTTTGAGAATGGGGACTTCCACTAGCTTTTTCCTCCGGCCGGATTAATTGGGCTCTGTGATGGACGCTACTTTGTATCCCAGCAGTCTTTCCGCTTGTTCGATACCGCCCTGCAGATCGCCGACCGTGTTCATCTTGCCCAGGTCCACGCCGATCGTCACCAGTGTCTGCGCGATCTCCGGCGAAAGGCCCGTCACGATAACCGTCGCGCCCAGCAGCCGGGAAGCTTCCACCGTTTGCACCAGGTGGTTTGCCACCGTAACGTCCATGGCCGCCACACCCGTGATATCAATGACGACGACTTTCGCGCGGTTGGTGCGGATACCTCGAAGCAGTTGTTCTGTTAACTGGCGCGCGCGTTGCGGGTCAATCACACCGATGATCGGGAGAATCAACAACCGCTCGCGCACCTGCAACACAGGCGTTGAGAGTTCGCGAATCGCTTCCTGCTGTTGGCGGATGACGCGCTCGCGCTCTTGCACGAAGCCGACCGCCACCGTGTTCGCAATGCGGTTGGCTGCCGGTTCGTAGGCGTCCAGAATGCGGTTCAGCTTCTTGAAATCAGTCTGGTATTTGGCGAAGAGGGAACGCGCCAGCACGTCGCGCAACAGCAGCACGATTCCCACAACTTCGTGCGTCTCAACGCCTCGGGGAATAATGCGTTCGGAAAGGTTACGCGCGTAAGCTTGCAGCGCTTCGAACGCTTCCGTCTCCAGCGCTTCCACGTAGCTGTCGTACACCGACGTCGCTTCCGCGAAAATTTCTTCCTTCGTCATCGCGGTCAACAGTCGCGTTTCTGAAATGCGCACCACCCATTCCTCGCGCAATTGCGTTCGGTTCTGCCGGAGGTGGGCGACCAGTTCGCGCAGCAGTTCGGAAGGTTCTTCCGTCCGCTTCAGTTCGATGTCCGTGGGAGTGCTGTCTCGCTTCGCCATGAAAATCTTCTCCTGGGCGCAAATAGTCCGTCACCGGGCCAATCCGCAGTGTGAATCCGATAGGGACTTGACAGTGAATACCATCGGAAACCTTCTTCCTCAATCAAGTAAACTACCTCAAAATGCCTCAGGTAAACACCTTAGTATTCTATTTTTGGGAAATATGCTCGGAACCCTGGATCCTGAGTAACCTATTTTAATTCAGTGGCTTACTTGTGATTCGGTTTTTCCGGCCCAGTCGGCCTGAATTAGGAAAGTAGAACTAACCCTCCAGGCTCGGAAATTTACCTGATTTACATGTGAAAGCCCGTCTGGCCATCCGGCGTCCAGCCCTCGTGTTTCTCGTGGCTCCGGCACGCAGCATCGAAGTTCCAGATCGAAACGGACGACGCAACGAACGTCCCTGTCTACGACACCGCCGCTTTTCCGGCGGCGTGGGTCGATTCCTTCGCCCGGCTCGACGATGATTCCGACCCTGCCCAGACGCCGCGAAGTTCTTCCGCTCTGCGGATCACCCGCTCCGTCAAATCACTCGACACCTGCACGATCCTCCCGGAATCCTTCTTCGCATTAGACGGGAAAATCTCAAGCTGCTCCAGTTTTTCGAACACCTGCTTCATCGCGCGATCCGGATTCCTCAGAAAATCCGTGCCGCGGATTCGTGTGAAGATCCAGCCCATGCGTTCCAACACCGACTGCCGGTCCATGTCCTCGGGAATCTTCTCCAGTGGATGGTATCGGTCCCCGTCACATTCAATCGCCACACGCCTCCGCTCTCCTTCCACCACCAAATCGATCCGGAACGCCCCCACGCGCCATTGCGGCTGCACTCGATACCCCGCCGCCAACAGCCGTTTCATAACTTCGCGCTCAAACGGAGATTGCGCCCGATTTTCTTTTTCTTCCAGCGCCCGCATCAGGTGGCTGGGATCCTGGGCATGCTCGATCAGTTGCCGGCGCAAATCGTCTGCCTTCAGATCATTTTGCGGACTCAGCGAATGCACCACCCACATCTGATCGCGGGCGCGGCTCGCGGCCACGTTGAACCGCTGCTTGAACAATTCCTGGTCGCGCAGGGAAAGCGGCCCCCGTTGCGCCGTATCCACCAGCGAGATAAACACAACGTCGCGCTCATCGCCCTGGAATTGCGCCGCATTTCCGCAAAGCAACCGGTGATGCTCGCAAAGATCAGGCGAGAGGTGTTTCCGCAGCAGATTGTCGATTTCCAGTGCTTGCTCATCACCCACCAGCGATACCACTCCGAAGCTGGTTGGCTGCCCCGCCTCATTTTTCTGATACTCCGGCTGCTCCATTGCTGCCGTCAGCAGCGAAGCCACACCAATGGCTTCCTGCCGGTTAATCTTGCCGTCGCGGCTCGATCCGCCGACTCGGTAAGCAATCGTGTGTGGCCGGACCTGCACGCGGCTCGCATCGCGCAGCGGCTTGATCCGCTGGTCGTAGGAAATCATGTTGCTGAACTGAATAATTTCCGGCACGCACCGGAAATGTTCCACCAGGCAAGTCGTTCCACCGAAGGATTGCCGCGCCAGGTCGTAAATCGAAATTTGCCCGTCATAGAGATCCGAATTCGGCACGCCTTGCAAATACTGGAAAATAAGGTTCTGAATGATGCCCAGGTCCTGCCCCACCGCCGACGGGCTCACCTGCTCATGGTCGCCAACCACCAATGCCGTCTTGCCGAGATAAAGCGCCACCAGCGCCATCACATCGCTCTGGCTCGCCTCATCGATGATCACCACGTCAAACCGCGTGCTGCACGGGTCAAAATTCTCAACCACGCGCGAAAGCGGCATCACCCAGACGGGAACCGCGCTCCGGCATTCCGACATTTTTCTCGCCGCTTCCGTCCGCAAAAGCGACACGCGAATCCCGTGCCCTTTGCCGATGCGGCGAATCGTGTCCAGCCACCCAACCAGCGCCTGCCGCTGCCGCGAAGAAGTCCGCCGCGCCTGCGCGGACCAAGCCTGCGTGTCAATCAGCCCCACGGTCACACGCCGCAGTTGCTCGCGCAGTTTTTCGCTTTTCGCCTGCAAACTCTCGATGGAAACGCTCGCACGCCGGTCCAGCTCATCGTTGAGTTGGCGCCAAGTCCACGCCGCCGCCGGATCGCGCGGCGGCTCGCCACGCCCATGCGCCCCGGTTCGGTTTCGAATCGCTCCGGCCCACGCCGGCGCCGCGCTTTCCAGCTTCGCAAGCAGCGTGCGGCGCAAATCCAGATCCGCCTGCTGGCTCTTCAGTTCCAGCAACCGCTCATAAGACTCGCGGTATTCACTCGAATCCTCGTCAATCACCGAGGAAAGTAATTTCGCGGTTGCTTTCGAAGCTTTCGCTGCCCGACTGGCCAGCTTTAATCGCGCTTTCAGGTCGCGCAGCTCTTCCTCGATCTGCAATAGTTTTTGCTTCTTAATCCGCGATTCGAGAATCGGGAGCAGGGAATCGGTCACCGCCTTCCCAATCCGCACAAGCTCGCCGTGCGCACCAACGACCGCCGGCTGCTCCGCCAGAAATTTGTCCCACTTGAAATCGAGATCGGTAAGCTGCTCCTGCAACGGAAGCCAGGTATGTTCATGCCATCCCAGGCAGTCCTCAAGTGCGTCACAATATTGCATGAGCGTCTTCTCGACTTCCGTTCCCATCTGTCCGGAACTCGGCGTCCCCAGCGTCGCCATCTGGCGATCCCATCGGCCGCAAAGCTCCGAGCGCAGTTTCTTCAAGCGCGCCAATTTCAGCAGGGTCACGAAATGCTCGGAATTGCGCGGCTGTGTGTTGTTCACCTTTGCCGTTTCGATGAATTGGCCCCAAGTCTTATGGGTGAACAGCGTGAACGAGCCCAGCTTCCCGCCGGTCTCAAGATGCGCAAGAATTTCGCCCGCGATCCGCTCTTGGTCCTCATACGCCGGATTGGCCGGAAGTTCGGGGCCATATTTGACAAGCGATTCCTGGGCATTGGCCGCATCGCGATGAACCAGCCGGACGAACTCCACCAATTGATCCCAGGGTTTCCGGTGAGCGCCGCCATATTTTCCCGCGTAGACGGCTTCCAGCTTCCACTTTTCTTTTCCCGTTAGCGGTTCCACGGCTTGCGCCATACTCGCTGCCAAAGCTTCCAATTCCTCCGGGCTGCCTTCCGGAACCCCGCTTCGCCACAAATCCGAACGCAGCTCCAAATCCTCCATGCTCAGACGGTTTCGCTCGTTCACCGAAGCTTCGAACTCTTCCGGTCTCGGCAGATCGTGAAGTTCCGGCAAGTGTCCGGCAAGCTCGACCTCATCCTCGCGCGAAAGGGAAGTGTTCGTGCGATACAAATCGGCCAGCTCGCCCGGTGTAAGCGGCAAAGGCGCCACGGCGGCGACAGGCCCCGGAATCCAGCCGAGCGTTTCCTTCTCCTTTGCTACGCTTCGCGCAGCATCAGCCGGCGGCCACGTTTTACCCGCAATGACAATGTCGCGGTATTCGTCTGCCCGTGCCTCCGAAAGTTTCTTGCGGATGTCCTCCAGTTTTTTCAGAATCTCTCCGCGTTCCGCCTCCAGTTTCTTCGCTTCGAGTTCCAGCGAAGCTGCATCCGCACGCGACAGCCGTTCAGCGATCGAGCCCACCGCGCTTTCCAACTGTTTCCGGCTCTCCAGATCGCTCTCCAGCAGACTCACGCACAGCGGCCGAAGTTCCGGCACGATGTGGTGGCGCACCATGCGCAATGCCTTCGTCGCCTGGCTGGTCACCAGCACGCTTTTGCCCTGCGCCAGCAAATGTCCGATCAGATTTCCGATCGTGTGCGTCTTCCCCGTGCCCGGCGGGCCCTGCACCAGCACTCCTCCGTGCAATTCCAGTTGCTGCGCTATTCGAATCTGCTCAGGGTTTGCGGGCTTGCTCAGGAGCACATCTCCCGCGGTTTCGGCGGCCTCCGCTGTGGGTGGCTCCGTCTCCTCCGCAGTTCGATTGGGGGACTCTTCGCCGACGATGTTCAAAAGCGACCACGGAAGATCATCCCGCGTGCGCAAGTCTGCAAGGATGCCTTGAATCGAAGCCGCGAAGCCCAGCGTACGCGCCCGCAAAAATACCAGCGGGTCGCGCCCGATGCACGGGTCGCCCTGTTCCTCGGCTGGCGCCCTGTCCTCAAGGAATTCCCCCCGCGGCGATAACTGAATCACCAGCCGCTTCAAGAATCCCGAGGTCGATCCATTCACCAGCGGATGAAATCCTTCCTGTTCCAACTCCTCACGGCAACGACCAATCGCGCGCCCGTCAACATCCGTCATCGTTTGAAAGAGTGCCGAATACAACTCCACCGGATGATCGGCTTCAGAAAGGGTGAACTCTGGAACGGCGGCATTGAAGTGAAGTTGCAGGCGCTGCAGCAGAATCGGATGGTAAATATTCCCCTCGGCCCGCCGCCAGCTCAGGATGCCATCTCCCAATACCAACTCCACACGCTCGGCCTCGCGTTCAATCCGCCCATAGAGTGCATAAAACGTCTCAAATATCCTCATCGCCGCGCGGGCTGGTCTCTCGCTCTTGCCCCACTCCTCGCGTGAAACCTTCCAGCGCTGGAGGGCCGCCGCCCGCGCCTTGTCTTCTTCGAACCTCGCGACGCGCGAACTCCCCGAGCCATCGGATTCCGTCTGCGAGTCCCGGATAGTGATTTCCTCGAACGGGTTGTCCCAGCCGGAT
>Ga0210405_10005590_pt1 | contig 11405 bp, 9 predicted proteins | sample IncBWH11MmetaG_FD_155492 | JGI IMG/M metagenome (GOLD analysis project Ga0210405, IMG submission 155492) | Forest soil microbial communities from Barre Woods Harvard Forest LTER site, Petersham, Massachusetts, United States - Inc-BW-H-11-M | ecosystem: Environmental > Terrestrial > Soil >... | reverse complement strand
GCGCAAGGACGGCGAGATTCGGACGGTGCTGGAGTCTTCCATCTCCGTGATAGACGCAGCCGGGAATGTCACTGCCTATCAGGGTTTTTTGCTGGATATCACCGAGAGGAAGAGAGCGGAGCTGGAAATCCGGCGGCGCAACCGGGAGCTGCTGGTCTTGAACTCGATCGGACAGTCGCTGATGGAGTCGATGGACTTGGGAGATTCGCTGCATCGGACGCTTCGGCAGATGGCGGAGCTGTTCAGTCTGGATGCGTGCGCACTATACCTGTTTGACGAGGCGGGGACACAGATCAAGCGCGTGGCGGCGGTAGGACATCGCTCGGAGTACGCCAGGAATTTTCCTGCGGTGACTCTGAAGCCGGACCTGCTGAAGCACATCAAGGCGGTACACGCGACGTTTCTTTCGGTTCAGGGACTTCCATTGCCGGCAATCTTCCGTGAGGCGCAGAGAAAAGAAGAGCTTCTGTCTGCGTACATCGTGGTGCTCTGGTCGAAGGACCGCGTTATTGGCGGGCTGACGGTGGGGAGCCGAACGCCAAAGGAATTCTCGCCGGCGGACATCAATTTGCTGATTGCAGTCGGGAGCCAGCTCTCAAGCGCCATCGAGCGCACGACGCTCTACGAGGAGGCGCGGCAGGCGTACGAGAACTTGCGCCGCACGCAGGAGCAACTCTTACACAGCGAGAAAATGGCAGCCGTTGGACAATTGATTTCTGGCGTGGCACACGAGCTAAACAATCCCCTCACGGCAATCCTGGGCTATAGCCAGTTGCTCACCTCTAGCGGGCAGATGGGCGCGCAAGGCATCGAATATTCCGAAAAACTCTACAAACAGGCGCAGCGGACTCACCGTATCGTGCAGAATTTGCTTAGCTTTGCGCGGCAGCACAAGCCGGAGCGGGTTCCGGTACAGCTGAATTTGATTTTGGAAGAGACGCTGGCTCTGCGCGACTACGATTTGCGGATGAATCACATCCGCGTGCACCTGGAGCTGGCTCCAGATCTGCCTTATACATCGGCGGATCCCCACCAACTGCAGCAGGTTTTCCTGAACATGGTCAATAACGCCGTGGACGCCATGCTGGAACACTCCAAAGAAGGGGATCTCTGGGTGCGAACGGGGGCCAATGGAGAGCGGTTATTCATCGAATTTACGGACAGCGGCCCAGGCGTGAAAGATGCTTCGAGAGTCTTCGATCCCTTTTACACGACGAAGCCCGTCGGCAAGGGTACCGGACTGGGTCTCAGCATCTGCTATGGCATCATCTCTGAGCACGGCGGATCGATCCGGGTGCGAAATGTTCCTCCGCGGGGCGCCTCGTTTACGATTGAGGTGCCGTATCAACCGATAAAAGCCACCAAACCTGCCGAATCCGACCAGCCGGCGGAACCGGTGAGGGAAGGCCGGATCCTATTGATCGATCAGGATGAGTCGGTGCTCGAAGCGGTGCGAGCGATTCTGCTCGAGCGAGACCACGAAGTCGAGATTGCCAAGACCGCTGCCGATGCCATGGCGCTTCTCGAGAAGAGAGAGTTTGACTTGGTCCTGGCCGATCTGGACCTTTCTGGCACGGTGGAACGCAACATCCTTCATGATTGGATAGTTGCCCGCAGGCCAGGTTTGACCAAGCGCTGTGTCTGGATGCGCGGAGTGGCCCCGTTGGGGCATGCTCCGGACGAAATGCCACGCAACGGGAATTACATTCTCCAGAAGCCGTTTAAGGCGGCAGAACTGCTTGCAGCGGTGGATGGAGTGTTAGGGAGTGTCCAGCCAGCGCCGATCCAAAGATGACGCCAGCTTCGCCGCTAGGGCCGTGCGTTCCCCAAGGTCTTTCATGGCAGTTTCCAACCGGATCGACAGCCCGCTGACAACCTCACTCAAGGATCCGAGCTCCGGAAGAGGCGCAAATCCAAACAGGAATTTGATGCGAATCATTTCGTAACGCAAGGAAAAGGCCAGGCCCAATTGCATTCGCTGTAATTCTTGCAGCATGCCTACCTGCGGCGACATGGAGGCGATCACGCGCGCTAACCGCCATAATTTCAAGAAATCCCCGCGCAGGCAGGTCAGATAGGCCATTGCGATCTTGCGCCGCTCTTTGCGCACTCTGCGGGACAGCTCATGCATTCCTCGCAACGAAAGATACGCGGAGTCTTGCTCTGCCAGAGCCTGCCTAACTTGCGGGAAGAAAGCTACGTGAGGGGTATCCGCGGAGTCAAGATCGGCATTTGGCTTCGAAAGCTTGCTGGTGTCACGTAAAACCCACGCAAGAAGAAGCAAAAGGAGAACGGCAAATCCGATCAGGACGAAGAGAGTGAAGTTCACTGCGGACGTGCCTCCAGTTTCCAAAGCCGCAAAAGCTTTTCATTGAGTTCACGCAATCGCTCGTTGACTTCGGGAGAGAGCTGTCGATACGCAGAATCCGTGAGCGAGGCAATTCGCCGGTCATCGACGGGAAAGGGCTTCCTGAGAGCCACCACCCAAATGACTAGAGCAACCGCAAACGAGAGCATAGTCAAGATTTGCCACACCGCCTGATGGACCTCATAGCCCTTATGGAAAAGGACCTGAATAAAGGTATTAATCAAAACTTCGACGCAGGAATTAAGACAAAACCCGCCGAGTATCAGTTTGAAGGCCGCGGGGACTTGTATTGCGTAGTAGCGGACAAGGAGCAGGCAAGCAATGACGGCGGAGGCAAAAGTGAGATGGTAGCCGCGATTTAGTTGAAACCAGGCAGCCCCGCGGAAGTGGCTTGCCAGTGTCACGATCATCACGACGAGGGCTGAAGTGGCGACGAGCGCGCGCCATACTAGGCCCCAAATACCAGGGTACGGCCTAAGGGTGATGCCTAGAATTTCAGTGGTAGCCAGCGCCTGCGCCACTAGAGTTACGCATTCGGAGGCCCAAGCCAGATTCTGATAAGTAGCGAACCTGATCCCTGGAACGGACGCCAAGATGACGAGGAAACCGCCTTGGCAAAGATTAAGAGCTATGTAGGCGGCAAAAAAAGGCACCTTCCGGGAATTCCTCACAACGAAAAGGAGAATCAGCACGCTCAACTGGCCGAGGATGATGCCGGCCCAGATGCATTGCACGGAGAGGGGCATGCTGCTCATTGCGGTCGAATGCTAGCACGCCTTAACTGGCCGGTAAACGAACTAGTTATGACGGGGCTGTGGCCAGTTGGTACTGGAACCGCCCGCCGGTGGCCGGCCTTCCCCGCCTGAACGTCAGAGGGGAACCTAGCGTTAGAGTGTTCTTAGATAGGTGCTCCGCAACCCACTGTTTTTTGTACCAGCGAGTTGCGGAGCGATGAGGATTCTCGGCGTTTATGCGATTTGTCCAGGCGGGGTCGGCATGGGCAGCGGATTGCCGCTGGCGTCGAGCACGTCGAATCCAGGCGGGGTCGGCATGGGCAGCGGATTGCCGCTAGGCGCGGCAACGGAAAACGCTCCACAGCGATTACTGAATAACTGTTTGACCGAGCTATTAACAGGGAGTAGGATCGAAACCGCAAATGCGAGCAATGCCAGGCGAACGAAGATGATCTTTTTCATGGCTAAAAGCCTCCTGACTCCAACCATGAAGAAGAATCGGAAGAGTTGAGGGGAATGATCTAAAACGTTCCGTCTGCGGAACGGAGTGATGCAAGAATAATGATTACGCAGCTGCAGCAAAACCGGCGCATCATTCAAGATTTCACGCTAACCACGCTGGCGGGAATTTCCGAGGAATTCAGCAAGCTTACTTACATAGCGTCGTTGCGCGATCTTTCTAGTGGAAAATATGAACACGCCGGCCTGGCGGCTTTGTATCCCGACGAAGCCATCCAACAGGCCCTAAACCTGTGTCATGAGCAAATTTTCGAGCGAGTTTTGGAAAGTCCTCTGGCGAAGCAGGAAGGGGACTTGAAGGCATGTTTGGAGCGGATGCCGGGCGGACTGTGCGCGGCGTTAACGCATTGGAGGCGGATGGAAGCCTACCGGATTTTGATGCCGGAGGGTGCTCCGGGCTATCTCAAGGATCTTTTCTGCTCGAATCTGCGCGCACTGCTGGAGATTCTCCAGGAAGAATGTTCCACGGCTCGTTCAAGCGAGTAACCATGCCTACAACGCGGCCGACCACTTCAGCTTCTTCGGGATGGCGCCAAACCTCAGGCACACAGCGAGATAGTGGATGCGGCTGCATGAGCAAGCGCGTGCCGTCTTGATGAAACCATCCACAGCGGTAGCCCTCGCGCAGCTCGATAAAATACAGGGGCCGGTCGTATTCATTGGCCCAATTGTCATCTTCGATCCGGCGTACGGTGATATCTACAAGAACCACACTTCCAGGCCGTAGCAGCGGTACCATGCGGCGATCCGACAGGCCGATATACCCATAACGATGGTGGGCATTCCCATTGGTAAGCACGCCCTCAAGACGGCCCCACTGCTCGACCATGCGGGATAGCAGTTCAGTCCGCTTTGGATCGAAGGCCGGGTCGAACCGCAAAGGAGTTTTGAGAGACACGGGCGGCGCCGCAAGATGTGTGTGAGGCGCATGGAAGGCGCCACCGTCCGCGAAACAGTCTTCGATGGGGACATCATACCAGCGGAAGATCTCCAACGGATTCAAGTGATAGACCACTGCGAGGGTATAGAGTTTATGAAGGCCAGGAGTCACGCCCCGGTTTTCGATGTCTGCCAAGCGGCTGATATGAAGAATCAACTCAGGACGGCCGCGCCGCGCCGCCAGTTCAAAGCTTGCGCGTTCGACATCGCGATAAGTTAAGCCAAGCCGTTCGCGTGCTTGGCGCAGACGAAGTCCGGGGAGCATGTTTTCCTCGGGAGAGAGCTGGGTGTCAACAACGCCGAGTATAACAGAATTACCATTCTGTTAAGGATTCGGAACGGGCCGCTGTGAATTTCTTCGGAAATGATTTTGCATTCGAACTAACAATAAATTTGCGCAATATTACATCCTGGCGCCGTTCCGCGGCTATCTTCCTTCCTTTTAGTCGCTTGCGCGGAATGGGCCGTGGTTGCACCGCCTCCGATGGCCTTATTGCTGCCAAAGAACGAAGGGCGGCGATGGAAGGACGGAATGGCGTTTCCTATCACGCACCACCTGGCTTTTCTGGTTGCAGCGCTCCTTGAGCTCCATCTGTTATTCTGAAAAGACTATGCCCCCATCGAGCAAAAGAATTGCAAAATGCCTTTGCGCATTCCTGCTGGCCACTTCGTGGCTTGTTGGTGGTGGCCTTGGCCGCGCACAGCAGGTGGCGACCGCGCCTGCAGCCGCAGCTCAGCCGAAAGTGAACAATGCCGAGTTTGCGGCGACGGCTGACGAGGTGCTCCACCAAGTGAGCGAAATCACTGGACTTAAGTTGCTTACACCTCTGAGGAAGACTCTGCGTTCGCGCGAGGAGATACGAGCCTATGTCGTCAGGGAGATGGACGAAGAGAAAAAACCGGCGGAGCGCTATGCGGAGGCACGAAGTGCAGAGGCCTTTGGACTGATCCCAAAGGGATTTGATTTAGATAATTTTATGATTGATTTGCTGACTGAACAGATTGCGGGCCTCTACGACCCAAGAGCACGGGAATTTTATATTGCTGATTGGATTCCTCTGGATGATCAGCGCATGGTAATGGCTCATGAGTTGACTCACGCACTCCAAGATCAGCATTTTCAAATCGAGGCGTGGGAGAAAGCGGCGCGGCCGAACGATGACGCGGAGCTGGCGCGCGAAGCGGTGCTCGAGGGCAGCGCCATGGCTGCTATGATCGATTACCTGCTGAAAGGAACGGGGCATTCGGTTGAGGATTTGCCTGCGATTGATCCCTCCGTTTTTGCCGGCGATATGTCCAAGTCGCCCAAGTTGCAAGAAGCGCCGCAGTTTCTGAAGGATGCCATGATCTTCCCTTATTTTGGGGGGCTGACGTTTTCCACAGCGATCTTAAAGCCGGCGGGGTGGAGCGGTTTGTCGGCGGTTTTCGCAAAACCACCGCTTTCCACACAGCAGATCCTGCATCCGGCCCTTTACAAATCAGGAAGAGTTCCCAAACAAGTCACAATACCCTCTCTCGAAAAGCTTCTCGGCGCAGACTGGGCAAAAATTGACGAAAACGTTATGGGGGAATTTGGCTGGAAGGAAATACTGAAGCAGTTTCTAGGCGAGGAAAGAGCCACGCCACTTGCCGCGGCGTGGGGCGGCGACCGGTACGTGCTCTATGAACAAAAGCAAACCAAGCGGCTAATCCTGATTGCGCACCTGCAATTGGATAGCGAAGAACATGCTGGCCAGTTTTTTGGGCTATATTCGGAGGCGCTTGAGAAAAAGCATGGTAGGCACGGGGATGCGCCCAGCTCGTCGAATTTTCTTTCTTTTGAGACGCCGGATGGCGCAGTGTTTTGGCGGTGTATAGGTGCCGAGTGTATCTCGGCGGAGGGTACAAGCCGCGCCGTGTTTGACGGCATCAACGGGATGATCGGCTGGTCTGCGGCACCGCTGGATTCCAAGGCGGCGGCCGCTGCTCGCTGAAGTTTATTTGGCTGACTTCAAAACCGACAGTCGAGCCGCCTCACGATTTGCAGTTTTGTTCTTGCCTTCCAGACGGTTGATTCGAACTAACAACTTTTCCGCGATGCGTGTTGCGCGGGCTGCGGCGTAAGGATCGCCGGTTTGACCGAGCATGCGCTCGAGATTGTCTAAGCCGAGGCGCGCAAATTCGGTTGCGCGCACAGGGTCCTTCGCGCGGCGCTCGTAATGGATGGCGAGTTGTTCACAAGCCAGAACACCATCTTGTGGGTCTGCGGCGAGTTCGAACCAGAGCGCCGCCGCGGCCGCGTGGTCGCCGCGGCGTTTGGCGAGCAGTGCAAGCTCGCGGCGGGCGCGCGGGCGGAACTGGGCGGGAAGGCCGAGATCGAGGGCCTGCGAGCAAGCGATGTGGGCGCGGTCGGAATCGCCGCGCCGCTCAAAGAAACGCGAGAGGCCGAAGAGATCGAGGCTGTCGATTCCGTCGCGATCCCCTTGTTGAGAGGCGAGAAGCGTATTGATCTTGCCAAAGAGCGTGGCGAGGCCGCGCAGGTCCATCTGATTGTGGCGAACAATGCCAACGATAGGACCGCGGGGGCCGCCGCGAAGGTAGTCGAAGTAATACTGCGGGATCAACGCGGAGGCGATGTCGTCTTCGCGGTGCCAACCGAGCCGCGGAGCATCGAGAACGCGACGCTCCAGCTCGACAAGGCGGACGGAACCCAGGCGCAGCTTCCAGAGCGCCCGCGCAGGATGAAGAAGGTCGAGATGCGCGGCAAGTCGCGGCGTGGAAATACAGCGTGTCATCGTGAAGCGATTTTCGAGCAGCGGCCAGTCGAAGGTTTTGCCGTTGAAGGTGACGAGAACGGGGCGGTCAGCGAGGCGCGCAGCGAGCTCATGAAGAAGCGAGTGCTCTTCGGAAAAATCCCGCATAAAGAATTGTTCGACTTGAAGACCGCCGGCGTCCCACCAGGCGATGCCTACCAGAAACGGATAGGTGCCGGTGCCGCCAGCGAGGCCAGTGGTTTCCGTGTCGAGGAAAAGCCACTTGGCGGGATCTTTAAGGGCGGCGCGCGTCCGGCGAGATAGCTCAGCGTCTCGAGTGCGGGAGAGAAGATCGAGAGCGACGGTCGATGGCTCGGAGAATTCTGGCGTGGAGAACCAGTTGCGAATGGCCAGGTGCTCGCCAAAATAATTTTTGGCCACGCCCGCACCGAGAAGATGAGCGACAGAATCCTCTCGATCGGGAGTGCGGAGAGCGGTTGGACGCGACAGCACAGCGCGCGCGGGCCTGAGCGCACTGAGTCGCGAGAATTTGTCGGCTGTTGCCATCTAGCCACACAACCTAGCGAGAATAGCGAGAGTGGCTTCTTTCGCGCGCGGGGCGAGGTCGCCCGCGGGGCCGACGCAGGATGGGCAGCCTTCATCGCAGGCGCACGCGGCGATCAGCTCGCGCGTTTTGTGAATGAGTAGATCGTGGGTGCGAAAGAGCGGCTCCGAAAATCCAATGCCCCCGGGATAAGCGTCGAAGAGATAGAGATTGGGTTCGAAAAATTCTTTTAGATTGGAGCGAGATACCTCCCTGATACGCGAAGGCGTGAAGGCATCCACCGTGTCGAGGTGGGGCGCAGCGGGCACGGCATGCCCCGCCCCTACAAGATCGGTGGCGGAATCAGGGGCGGGCGGGCGCTCGCCAATGGCGGTGCCGAGATCGCGGTCGGCGCACATGAGGAGCAACGTTGCGACAGACGAAAGCGCATGCAGCAACCCGAACATGCCGCTTTGCCGCTCGCTGACGCTGTACGGAAGCGATTCGACCAGGGGCCTCGCCAGCGTGATCCAATAAGAGGTTGTGTGCATCTCGTTTTCAGGGAGCTCGAGCTTGCCGTCTCCGATGTTTTCGTTGGTAAAAAACTTTATCTTCTTGAAACCGACCACTTGGGAGCGAACAAGAACATCACCATGCGAGTGTGAATTCGCGGAAGTGGCGGACGCGGCGGACGTTTCGGTTGCCTCTAAGACGCGGACCTGCGTGTAGCGAATCGCGTCGGTGTAGTAATCGACGTCCACCCGCTTTACATAGGCCTTGCGCTCTTTGAAATCGAGATGCTCGACGTGGTACTGCTGCCCGCCGTGAATGTAGATCGCTTTTTCGTGAAGGAAAACCAGCGCGCTCGTAAAATCCAATTCACCAATAACACTTGGCGCGCCAGTGACATCGATGATGATGAAATTATCGCTCGTGATCGAGCGCAGGCTAATCGTATCGGCGGGATAAGCTTCGTGCGTCCAGTGATAGTGCTCTCCTGCCAGATGCAGAAATCCGGCTTCCGCAAGGCGCGCACAAAGGTCTGGAATGTCGACTTCGCCAAATCGCTCGCCAGGGGCGAGGGGTAATTCGAATGCAGCACATTTCAAATGATTGATCAGGATTTCCAGATTGTCCGGCTGGATGAAAGCGTGCTCTGGCGTATTGCCGAAAAAATAGTCCGGGTGTCGTACGATAAATTGATCCAGCGGTGATGAAGAAGCAATCATCACGGCGCAGGAGCTGCCACTGCGACGCCCTGCTCGCCCCGCGCGCTGCCACGTGCCTGCGATCGAGCCGGGATAACCAGCCATCACTACCGCGTCGAGCGAGCCCACGTCGATTCCCAGTTCCAGCGCACTTGTAGTTACGACGCCGCGGATTTGGCCGTCCCGCAAACCGCGCTCGATTTCGCGGCGCTCATTCGGCAAATAGCCGCCCCGATAACCGCGAATTGCTTCCTGCTTGCCAGGCGGGTGTGGATTCGCCTGTTGGAGATAGGTCAGCAGAATCTCGGTCTGCAGCCGCGAATTGGCGAAAACCATGGTTTGCAGGTCGCGCTTCAAAAACTCCTGGGCGACACGCGATGTTTCATTGATATAGCTCCGGCGAATGCCGAGCGCACGATTCACAACGGGCGGGTTGTAAAACACAAAAGTTTTTTCGCCGGCTGGCGCGCCATTGACATCCAGCACGTCCACTTCTTTTTCGAGCAACCGCGCCGCCAGGTCTCCGGGATTCGCAATCGTCGCCGAACAGCAAATAAATTGCGGGTCACTGCCATAAAAGCTCGCAATGCGGCGCAAACGCCGCAGCACATTACAAAGATGGCTGCCAAATACTCCGCGGTAAGTGTGAAGCTCATCGATCACAATGTAGCGAAGATTTTCGAACAGGCGTGTCCACCGCGTGTGATGCGGCAAAATCCCTGTATGCAGCATGTCTGGATTTGTCAGCACCACATGACCTTTTTCGCGGATAGCTCTGCGAGCATCGGCGGGAGTGTCGCCGTCGTAAGTGAAAACGCCAAAGAGGTTATCGAGGCGCTGGTTGAGGTCGTACAGCTCCGCCAACTGATCCTGCGCCAAAGCCTTGGTGGGGAAAAGATACAGCACGCGCGTATCCGGATTTGCCAGAATCGAATTCAAAATCGGCAGGTTGTAGCAAAGAGTCTTTCCAGAAGCAGTGGGCGTGACCACAACCACGTTCTTACGCACATGCACAGCCTCCGCAGCAATCGCCTGATGCGTGTAAAGCTGTCGAATGCCCTTGGCGCCGTAAGCGGCGACTAGATTCGTGCGGACCCATGGTGGAAATTCTGCCCATTGCGCTTCGCGCGCAGGGAAGTAACGCACCGCCGTCAGCACGTCGCCATTAACATCGCGCGAGGCGAAGGTATCCAGGACTTCGCGCACGCGAGTCAGCGAAGAACCAGCCGGAATTTCAAGCGAGCCAGGCGCTACCGCCCGCATGGCGAGAGAATGGGACATCGTGAAGCCCTCCTGCAATTCGCCTTTTGTTCGCCAGCCTAACACGCGGTTATATCGGCCGCAACAGAGAAGTGCTCTTTTTTTCCTCAGCAAAGCAAGGACGCTTCGAGGGTGAAAAACACGATGTAAAAAGGGCCGACCCACGTCCCCTGCACATTGCTTGCTAGAATGTAATCTGCGGCCGTCCTAGTCGCTTATAAGTACCGCGGCGCGACAGGTTCACCAGCGCATCCACAAGGAGAAATGTGGCCCGGCTTACGGTACTTTACGATGGAGCATGCAACTTATGCCGCGCCAGCGTGGCTCGCGTGCGACGTATGGACCCGCGCGCTCGCATTGAACTGCTGGACCTCCATGATGCGAGCGTGCCCGCGCGCTTTCCTCAATTAGATCTCGACGAAGCGATGCGCCTGATGCAGGCCGTCGATCCCGCAGGACAGGTTTACTCCGGGGCCGATGCGTGGGCACAAATCGGCCTGGCGCTGCCCGGATGGAAGTTCGTAGCTTGGCTGCTTCTCGTGCCAGGAATTCATTTTGTCGCCCGGCTTTTCTACGCCTGGGTGGCGCGCAATCGCTATCGGTGGAACCGCGAACTCTGTCAGGACGGCACATGCGCTTTGCATTTCGAGCAGCCTTCGAACCCCCAAAAGAGCCCTGGCAGCAAATACTGAACCAATCCGTGTGCGTACTGCCCCGGTATAATGTCCGCGCTATGGACTGGACTCCTTCGTCCGTCATCCGGTGGCTCTTTGATTCGCGAAACGGTCCCACAGATCGCTTCCTGGCTCGGTGGATTTTCCTTCGCGCCTTCGGCGCAATTTATTTTTCGGCTTTTTTCTCGCTCGCTTTTCAAATTCGCGGACTCATCGGCCCCTCGGGAATTCTCCCTGCCAGCGAATATCTGAAGAGTGTAGCGGAGCAAGTCGGTCACGCCCGGTATTGGTATGTTCCCAGCGTTTTGTGGTTTTCAAGCGGCTCCCACACTCTGACGAGTCTATGCGGGATTGGCATGGTGGCGGCCGTGGTCCTTGTCCTCAATGTATGGCCGCGCGGAATGCTCGTCGTCTGCTTCGTGTGTTT
>Ga0210405_10005589_pt1 | contig 11406 bp, 10 predicted proteins | sample IncBWH11MmetaG_FD_155492 | JGI IMG/M metagenome (GOLD analysis project Ga0210405, IMG submission 155492) | Forest soil microbial communities from Barre Woods Harvard Forest LTER site, Petersham, Massachusetts, United States - Inc-BW-H-11-M | ecosystem: Environmental > Terrestrial > Soil >... | reverse complement strand
AGTTCGGCAGCCAATGCATTGTCGTTTCCATCGACGCCAAAAAAGTCGCGCCGGACCGCTGGGAAGTCTTCTCGCACGGCGGCCGCAAACCCACCGGCCTCGATGCCGTCGATTGGGCCAAGCGCGCCGTCTCCCTCGGCTCAGGCGAAATCGTCCTTAACAGCATCGATGCCGACGGCACCAAGGCCGGGTTCGACCTGGTCATCACGCGACATATCAGCGAATCGGTCGGCGTGCCCGTGGTTGCCAGCGGCGGCGCGGGCACCCTCGAACACATGGCCGCCGTCTTGCTCGAAGGCAAAGCCGACGCCGTCCTGGCCGCCAGCATCTTTCATTTTGGCGAGTACACCGTCGGTGACGTCAAACGTTTCCTGGCCTCACGGGGCATCCCGGTGCGTCTTGCGCAAAACAACCTCCGCACGCCGTAGACCTTCAGCCCTTATAGAATCTTTTTTGCGCTCGATTCCTGGGCCGCTGCCCCAGGCTGGAATGAGGTCGCGCCTTTGGCAGTCACTCAGGCAAACAACTTTGAGTTAGCGCGGTCATCGAAATCCTCCATCCTTCCACTTCCAATAGCCAATTGGTAAATCCAAAAGGCATGGCGAAATGTCAATGCGATCTACTTCCTTCCTGCTCGCGTCTTTGACACGCACGCCAAGCGCAAACTCGGCAGTGTGATTCGGGCCCGCCTCGGTTCGCCAGAATCCTTCGAGCAAATCCATGAAATTGTGAAGTGCCGTATCTACCGATGCCTCGACCTGCGTCTGAAATTCCTCAGGTGTCGTTGGCAATGCCGCCGACTTAACACTTTTTAAAGCCTCGGAGCGGCAATGGCGCATCAGGTAATAGCCAAATGTGTAGGCAGCATCTTCGCCACGGTCAGCGGGATGTCTCCTCCACTGCTCGTAAGGTCTTGGTGTGTTTGCTTCGCTCATAGGCAGATGGTTTAATGGAACAACAGATGAGCCACGCAACGTTCAGTCAGACCGTTGGTGTGTCATCCCAAACAATATCAATCAGCTCCGGTTCGGTGCAATCCGACTCCAGCCTCATCCACGCCGCGCGGCTGGCGCCTTCTTTGTCGCGGATGATCAGCCGGAAAAATTGAAAACGCTTGCTGGAAAGGGACGGCCAGTGCGGAGCAAAGGATTGTCGTTTTGCGCTGACCACTTGAAATCCTTTGGCTGCCGCCCACTTTTCGACCATCGCAGTTCCAGATCTTAAGACTTTATTGCGTTCTCTTGAACCTGACAATCCGATATCCGCTCTTCTTCTCCGGCGGGCCGTCAGGCCGGTAACCACGCTTATAAAGCTCGGCCACTACGAGTGCTATTCCGGCGCCGCTTGCATCTTGCTTGCCCATGAACGTATAGGAGTCAGACACGGCCAATCGAAACGACGCTTCCGCGGGCGGGTGAGACTTCAGGTAGTTGAGCACGTTTTCTGTGGACCCCATGATCGGATCGCCTTCAGCGGTCGTCTTCGGACCGCAGCCTACGAGCGCCAGCAATAAGCCCAGGATGTATGCGATGCGTTTCACCATGCAGCCCAGCGGCCACGGCCAGCGGCAGCTAGTTCACGACGGTAATCTGAACCTTCAATCCTCAGAACACAATCCAAAACTGGAAGGCATCCCGATTCCGAATTCCCTATACGGAGGGACACCCGAGAATAGCCCAGCGATTCTATCGCTGGGTTTTCCGGAGGACGGGGAAAGCTCCGGAGCGGCGAAAGAAAAAGCTCGATACAACAGAGACGTTGGCCCTCCAAGGAAACAGCCGTCGGCCGTCGAACGTTTTGTTCGCGATCTTTCGTCCCTGCCGGGACTAAATTTGCTTTGTCGTCCCGTTACCCACCGATAAATCGGGTGGGCTATTTTCTTTCTCCCTTTGGGCTGGGAGATCGCCGATATTGGGCAACCCACTCCTTCCGATTGGGAATTGACCCCAGCACGTTGTCAGGCAAACCCTATACCCAGTTCGTAAATTTTAATCCGAAGATCACCGCGAAATGTTGGGATCACCCGCGACGCGTTGCCCAATTGGCGATAGGTTCACTTCCGTAATTTCAAACTGGCCCCGACCCTCCAGCCGGGCTACTCTACCCGTGGGCACATCCCTGCGTAACGAAATGACGGCATGACCTCGCGCCAAAAAATCTTCGTTCGCCGGCTCTTTCTCGCGCTTGCGGGCATTGCGGTCCTCAGCGGCCTGTCGTGGAAAGTCTTGAGGACGCGCATCCCCGACCCGATTTACCAGGGCAAACCGCTGAGCTCATGGATCGAGTCCTACACTATGTCCACAATGGTGCCCCACCAGCCCGGGATAAGCACAAACCTGATTCTCGACCAGGCCGACCTCGCCGTGCGAGACGCCGGAACCAACGCCTTGCCCCGATTGCTGCGTTGCCTGCGCGCGCATGATAATTTTCTTAAGCGCAAGTTGATCGCCCTGGCCGAGAGTCAGCATTTCGTCAAGTCACCGTTCGTTGCTGATTACCGTCAGCACTGGCTCGCGGTATGCGGATTCAATGCGCTGGGTCCCGATGGTCGATGCGCCATCCCCGAACTCGAGCGCATTTATGACGAGCATCCCGGCCAGGACCCGCAGGGGGCAATACTTATCGCGATTAGTCACATGGGCCAGGACGCGAAAGAAGCCGTTCCTCTTTTAATCGGCGCGACGAAGAGTCCGGCTCCCCAGTTGCGAATGCTTGCCATTAGCGCGCTCAACGAGATTCGCGTGCAACCTGAAGTTACGCTGCCAGTTTTGATGACTTCCCTGAATGATTCGAACAAATTCGTGCAATGGTCCGCAGTCCAGGGCCTCGGCAGAATCGGTTCTCGAGCCAGGGCAGCCCTTCCCCGATTGCTCGAATTGCGCCACGACCAATCCTCTGTCCCCGGCCGTTGGTGCACAGGTCCGCCAACCCTGGCCGAGTCCGTCGAAGACGCGCTGAAAACAATTGACCCTGAGGGCGCCGTCGCCCATGCGGAAGTTAAATGAAATAAGCGCGCGACAGAAAAGCGGCGCTCCGCGCGCGCGTTGCACAGATAATCGTCGGTTGATCCTTCGTTAGCCGTTGGGGGGTCGTGCACAATGCACGATCGCTTGGGATTCCCAGCGCTTTTGGGACGGATGGGACGGATCCTGGGACGGTCTGGGACGGACGTTGGGACGGATAAAACGTGCAAAATCGTCAATGTTTACCGGCCTTGGGACGGTGGGACGGATAATTTGGGGGGGGAGAAGGGGTAAGCTCCAAAAACCCGACTTCGCCGAGAGGCTTCGGCGCGGCAAGCCAAGCTCCGGCCTTCGCTGAGAAGCTTCCGCCATCGCTGAAAAGCTATGGCGGGACAAGTCGGCCCGGCAAGCCAAAAACCAGAGAAATCCCCAGGTCCACGGGCCAAAAGTCGAAAAGCGGATGGAAGCTGGGGAGGCAGGAGGCACGATCCCGGTGTTCCGAGGACGACGACCCGCCTTCGCTCAAAACTACGGCGAGGCAGGCGGGCGCGAGCGCGATTCAAGGCCCGACAAAGTGTGAAAAACGGGCAAAAAAGAGGGTTGTTTTAAACGCGTTCGGCGGGTGTTCGCCTTGCTTTAACCGTTTGCCTGTCGCGCCAAAACAGGGCACATTCTGTCAGGCAGAAGCCTAGTTCGAGCAATTGGCGCGGCAGCATGTCCAACCGATAAACCAAAAGGAACATCATGTCCCAGGCAATCATGGACCCCGAGGAGGTCCGGCGTTTCGCAGATGAGTTGAAACGCTTCAACCTCGACCTCCAAAGCCGGATGGGGTCCTTACAGTCGCGGTTCGCCGCGCTGGGAGACACCTGGCAGGACCAGGAGCAAAAGAAATTCGCGGATGAGTTCACGCAGACGATGAAGGCGTTGAAGAAATTCGTTGAGATTTCCAATCAGCACACCCCGTATCTCCTGCGCAAGGCCCAACGCATCGAGGAATACCTCAACCAGCGTTGAGCGCCGCGCGAATGGCACCATGCCGGAACAAGCCATAGTCACGTCGGTCGATGCGTTGCGGGCGTTTCGGTCTAACCTGATCATCTACGTCAGCAAGGCGCGTCCGGCACTCGAAGAAGTGACCGCCGACGTAATGCGGACGCGGAGCTGGCTTGAGACTGACCGGCGCGTTTTTTGGGAAGCCGAAATTCGCCGGCGCACGCGCCGACTTGAAGCCGCGCAGCAGGCGTTGTTCGGTGTCAGCCTCTCGAATTTGCGGGACGCAACCATGTCGGAAAAAACGGCGGTCCGCAAAGCGAAGGAAGGGCTGGAGGAAGCGGAACTCAAATTGAAGAGCGTGAAGCGCTGGATACGCGAGCTGGAAACCAAGCTCGATCCGCTGGTCCGGCAATTGGAAAAACTTCACACGATCCTTTCCAGCGATATGACCAACGCCATCGTTTACCTGGCCGAGGCATCGCGAACGCTGGATGCGTACGCGGAAATTGCGCCGTCGGAGACGACGGCCGCCCCGGTCCCCGGGACGACAGAGGGCGTGAAATAAGTTCAAGAGTAAGATTACGATTAAGATTAGGACTTTATGAGCACGCGGGCGAGTGGAGCGAGATTGCAGGGGGTGACACGGGAGTTGCTGATCCAATGGCAGACGACGAAGGATTACTGGCGGGACGCCAAGAGCCTGGAATTCGAGCGCCAGTATTTGCAGGAATTGCTGGCCAGCGTGGACTCCGCCGTGACAACCATCGAGCAAGTGGATAAACTCCTCTCGAAGATCAAAAAAGATTGTGAGTAACAATCCAGGCGTCACAAAAGTCCTCGATCTGCTGGATCGTTTGAAGGGGACGGTCCGCGATTTCGCCGAGCGCGAAGAGCGGCTGGAGCAGGATTTCCGGGCAAAAACCGTCCGTGAAAGCCGTCAACGCGACGCGGCGCTGGAGGAATTGACCACGCGCCTTGCCGACGAAACCCTCGAGGCGGATGGGAAACATCACGCCGCCCGGCAGGCTTGCGATGCCGCCTACGAAAAACGCAAAGCCCGAATCAACAAAGCCCGCCAGACGAGCAAGGAGCAAACCCAGACCAAGATCGAAAATAAAACCGGCCACCGAAAGTACGATTTGCAGAAAGAGATGCTCCAGGCCGAACGCAATCGCGAATCGACTCTGGCGTCAGTAGCCACCGCCTGCCAGGAATTCAAAACCCACCTGGCCGTCGAAGATCAAACGCTGACGCACCTGGCGGAGGACGCGCGGGATGCCTTTCGCGGCTACGGAAATTTTCGACGACGATTAAACAGCGCGACCGAAAAAGCCAATCCTGACCTTGCCCCTGATGAGAACCAGTTGCTCGCGCAACTCCGGGAGATGTTAAATCGGACGCGCGAGGATTTGAAACGGTTCGGGGGAATCATTCTGGCGCGACTGTTCCGATATTTGCCGGTGTGGCTGCTGCTAATTCTTAGTCCGACGCCAATTGTGCTGGAATACTTCAAGGTCGTTTCGCTGTCGCTTCAGGCGGCGCAGTTAATGTCCATCGGTCTATCCGTGCTGGTGCTGATCATGTATTTCGCAGGTCGTGGCCAGGCTGGCACGCTGGCGGCCAAAATTACGGCGGCGCTCGGATCGGCGCGGCGGATTCACGATGCGTGCATCGAAAAGGCGGACGCCCGCTATCATCAGGACATCCAACACGCCAAGGACGATTTCCAAAACAAAACGCAGTGGATCGATCAACAGTTGAAACTCGCATTGAAGGAAGCGCTGGAGTTGAAAGGAACATTCCGCGAAAAGGTTGACGACGAGACCGTTCGCATCAACAATCGCAACGAGCGCTGGCATCGGGAGCAACTGGAACGCGCGGACCAGGGGCACACCGACGGGCTGGCCCTCGTGCGACAACAGGCCGATGTCCGAAAAGACGCTCTCATTGCAGCCAGCGCCGAACGCGAAGCGAAATTCAACGCCGACCGGGAAACACAATGGCAAGCGCTGGAAGCGGAGTGGAAGCAGCGCGTCGTGCCAATTTATGCGGAGTTAACCGCCGCGAACGAGGAAGCGCAAAGAGCCTTTCCGGCATGGGAGAATCCCGCGTGGGCGAACTGGACGCCGCCGGCGAAATTCGGGCAGGCGGCGAAATTCGGGCGCATCGACGTTGATTTGGAGAAACTTTGCGAAATGACGCCAAAGGACCCGCGGCTGGCGTTGCCGGGGTCTTCGCAATTTCCACTCCCGTTGACGTTGACGTACCCGCAGCAGGGATCGGCGCTGTTGGAGACTTCAAATACCGGGCACGACGAAATGGTTGCGACGTTAAACAATATCATTTTGCGCCTTCTCTCCGTGTCGCCGCCAGGGCGGCTGAATTTCACGATCATCGATCCGGTCGGGTTGGGACAAAATTTTGCTGGCGTGATGCATTTGGCGGATTTCGAGGAACGGCTGATCAACAGCCGCATCTGGACGCAAAGCGGGCAAATCGAGGAAAAGCTCGGTGATCTCAACGAGCACATGGAGAAGATCATCCAGATGTATCTCCGAAACGAATACGCGACGATCGCCGAATACAACGAACAAGCGGGAGACATCGCCGAGAAGTATCATTTTCTCGTGGTCGCAGATTTTCCGGTGAACTTCAGCGATACCGCCGTGAAACGGCTGTTGAGCATTGCGGCGAGTGGCGCGCGGTGCGGGGTCTTCACGCTAATACATTGGGATCGCCGGCAGCCGTTGCCGCAAGATTTTGTTCCGGACGAGCTGATGAAGAGCAGTGTTTGGATCAGTTGCAAAGGGAAGGATTACCTGCTCTCGGGTCAGGGGATACCCGGAGCCACCGTGCTACTTGATCAGCCGCCCACGCCGGAGTTCGCCACGGAATTCATTCAAAACGTGGGCCGCAACAGCCGCGATTCGAGCCGCGTGGAAGTGCCGTTCGCGCACGTCTCGCCGCCCGAAGCGGAAGTGTGGAGCGAAGACACGACCAGTGAATTGCGGGTGCCCATCGGGCGCACCGGCGCGACCAAGCTGCAGTACCTCGCGATAGGAAAAGGAACGCGGCAACACGCGCTCGTTGCCGGCAAAACTGGTTCGGGCAAATCGACGCTTTTCCATGTGATGGTCACGAACCTCTCGTTGTGGTGCAGTCCCGAGCAGGTGGAGTTTTATTTGATCGATTTTAAGAAAGGCGTCGAGTTCAAGTGCTATGGGACCTGGCGCTTGCCGCATGCGCGTGTGGTGGCGATCGAGAGCGATCGTGAATTCGGGTTGAGCGTGCTGCAACGCGTCGATGACGAACTGCGGCGGCGCGGCGACCTGTTCCGGAAATTCGGCGCGCAGGATATCGCCGGTTACAAGCGCGCCGGAGGAACGGAACCGATTCCCAGATCAATTTTGTTGATCGACGAGTTCCAGGAATTTTTCGTCGAGGACGACAAGGTATCGCAGACCGCGGCGATGTTGCTGGATCGGATCGTGCGGCAGGGCCGTGCGTTTGGCGTTCATGTGATTTTGGGATCGCAGACGTTGGGAGGCGCTTACACGCTCGCGCGCACGACTCTGGGGCAGATGGTGATTCGCATCGCGCTTCAATGCAACGAGGCGGACGCGTACCTCATTATGGACGACAGCAATCCTGCCCCGCGGTTGTTGTCACGTCCCGGGGAAGGCATTTACAATGACACGGCCGGAAGCATCGAAGGCAACAGCCCGTTCCAGGCGGTCTGGTTACCCGATGAGGTGCGCGACTCTTATTTGGAAAAAGTGCGGGAGCGTGCAGAACGCAACGGCGGCTCTTATCCGGGCCCGATCGTTTTCGAAGGCAACGCGCCGGCGGATGTCCGGGAGAACCATGTGCTGGTTAAGTTGCTCGCAACTGATTCGACGAGCCGTTCCGCCGCGGCCCGCATTTGGCTGGGCGCGCCCAACTCCATCAAGGGGCCGACCGAGGCAGTTTTCCAGCGGCAAAGCGGCAGCCATTTGCTGATCGTGGGCCAGCGCGAAGAATCGACACTGGCGATGCTATCGATCGCCCTGGTTTCATTGGCCGCGCAATTCCCGCGTGGCGACGCGCGATTCATCATTCTCGACGGGAATCCGCCCGGCACGTCGCAGAACGAATTCATGGATCGAATTGTCAAGGCCATCCCGCAAGAAGTGACAGCCATAAGCGGCGGAGACCTGACGGAGACCATCAATGGCTTGGCGGAGGAATTGAAGAAAAGGGCCGATTCACCGGACGCCGCCTCCGCGCCGACGGTCTTTTTGCTCATCAACGGCATCCAGAAATACAAGAAACTTCGGTACGAGGAGGATTTCAGTTTTTCAACCGGGGACGCCGATGCGGTCCCGAATCCAGCCGTGCAGTTAAATACGATCGTCACTGAAGGCGCGAGCGTGGGCATTCACGTCGTCGCTACTTGCGACACGTTTAACAACGTGAACCGTTTCATCAGCCGGAAGGCGCTGACCGAATTCGAGATGCGGGTGCTCTTCCAGATGAGCGCGAGCGATTCGGCGAGCCTGATCGACAACCCGCGCGCGAACACCCTCGGCCTTCATCGTGCGATCTTCTACAACGAACACGAAGGTTATCTCGAAGTCTTTCGGCCCTACGCGCTGCCGGATATGCAGTGGGTGGAGTCTGCAAGGATCGCGCTATCTCGAAAAAGTGGAAACGACAACAACGCAGCTAACGTAAGCGCGGGCTGATATGCCAGCGATTCCCGGAATTTCACAGTCAGCAACCAAACCTCTTCACTGCGGCTGCGTCGCGTGCGGATGTTTGGCGAGGAATTCGTCTGCGAAGCGCTTCGCTTGAGCGAGCTGCTCCGGCTTGAGCCCATTCATGTGATCCAAATCCTCCCGAAGCCTGCCGGCTTCGTCTTCTCCGCTGGCCTGGCTGATTGTCAGCCATTGCCAGGCCTGGACGTAGTCCGGACTGACGCCCTTTCCCTCTTTGTACATGCGACCCAGATTTAATTCTCCGCGCGGGTGTCCTTGTTCGGCGGCCAGGCGAAAACATTTGAAGGCCTCGCGCTCATCAGGCTTCACGCCCCAGCCCATTTCGCAAAGCACGCCCAGCGAGTTCTGGGCCGAGGCGTTCCCCTGGGCCGCGGCCCGCTGCATCCACTTGGCGGCCAGTATAAAATTCGTTCCGACGCCTTCGCCGCGAAAATAAAAGTCGCCCAACGCATATTGCGCTTCAGCCAGGTTTTGGTCGGCGGCCTTGCGATACCAACGCACAGCTTCAGCTTTGTCCTCCGTGACACCCCGGCCTGTGGCGTACAGGTTACCGAGATTCCGCTGGGCCAGGGCGTCGCCTTGCTCGGCCGCTTTCAGATACCAGACGGCTGCCTGGGCATCGTCACGCGAAAGTCCGCCCAGGCCTCTGGCAAACATGAATCCCAGATTGTTTTGCGCGAGGGCATTGCCTTGTTCACCGGCCTTTCGGAAGAACTCCTCCGCTTTCGCGTAATCCTGAGTTACACCTTCACCTTTGAAATAGCTTCGACCGACCTGGTACTGAGCCTGCGCATCGCCTCTGGCGGCGGCCTTTTGCGCCTGCTCAAATGCGGTCTCACATTTGCACGCAAGCGGGCAGCAAGCGACCAACACACACAGCCAAATCCCCCGACAAACGACCCATCTGCCCGGAGTTGGAACGCGAGCGGGCACGTCACCAAACAGATACATTCACCCGATGTTAGGTGGCAGTGGTTGGGGCGACACGTTAAAAATGAACGCGAAATGTTACGGCCACGGCGGGAGCGTTACAATCTCACAACACACCGTTTGGCTCCTCGAAGTCATCCGGCTCAGCAATACGTAAACTGTTAAAAGACAGCGTATAACGCATCTCAGTGTGCGTGTCCTATTGCGTATATGTGATGTCCATGGATAGGTGGAACCTAAAGCGGCATTCCAGCTACGCTTCGGGTCACTGGACCTAACTCTCAGTCAGAGTCCGCCACGTCCGAACAACCTAACTATGATTAATCGATTCCGGAGCCTTTGCGGTCTTTTTGTCTCGCTGGCCGGCGTATGCGCCATAATTCAGAGCACTCAAGCGCAACCGTTTGTGTATAACGCGCGGGATCTTTTGCTGACCTTCCGCATTATCGGAAATCCAACGTGGGAGGTTGTCGTCGATGCCGGTCAGGCGACGAATTATAACCACCTGACACCAGGGGCGACAATTACCATCAGTAACTACACCTCCGGGCAGCTTTCGAACGCCTTCGGTGTCTTCGCAAATTTGACGTTGGGCGCAAGCGCCTGTGTCTCCCTGGGAGGCGTGGTCCCGAATTATCCCGCAAACACGATCTGGGTTACTGACGCCCGTGCCAATAGTTCGGTTCAAAGCACTCCATACACTCGAGTTTCCGGCCAATCCGCTCAGCCGGTTGTCTCCAAAATCAACACCATCGGAAATAATGCCGCTGGATATAACGGAGTCTCGGATCCTTTGGATACGACAACGTTCTTAGAGATGCCGATGGGTAGTGTTCCGCCTCAGCCTGACACTGAACTGGGACCGAACGGAGATTTTGTGGGCAATTTCCAGGCGGACATTGAAAACACCACGCCGGCCAGTTTTACGAGCCCGGTGCGCTCAGATTTGTATTTCATGCTGCCAAACGGAGTGGCCGATCCTAAAGGTGCAACCAATGGTCCCGCATACTACCTCGGTTACTTCGAATTCAGTCCCAGTGGACGCCTGACTTTCACAGCCGCAGGCGGCTCCACTACGCAGCCCCCCAAACCCACAATCCTGAGTATTACACGCAGCAACAACGTGAACTCGATCCTGTTTACCACCACCAATAGCGCGACGTACACGCTGTTTTTCACGAACAGCATTGGCCTGTCCACACCCGCCAGCAACTGGCCCAGTTCGCCAGCTACACTCACGGGCACGGGAGGCAACATGGCTTTTCAGGACACCTATTCGGGCTCGAATCGATTTTACCGCATCGGCGCACATTGACTGGCGGAAGCGAAGTCAAATTTTGAATTACGATCAGGAATAACATCAACAACCAAATAATCCACGGAATGTCCGCGGTCGATCCCGCCGCGGGCAGACCTTGGTTCATGTACTTATGTATCATTTACTAAATTTCACCCCCATGCTGGCGAGCAACGCGCTCAAGTTCGCGATCGACAAGGCGACGATCGAAGGCAAGACCACGATGGGCGCGCTGTTCGTGCTGTCCCTGTTCAGTTGGACCATCATTATCACCAAGGCGCGGCAGCTTTATATCGCGCGCAAATGGGCCAGGCGATTTTTCGCGGCCTACAACGCCACGCGCGATCCGATGGACATCAAACGCCGCGGCGAGGAATTCGAAGGCGCGCCGGCCTACCAGCTTTATATCCGCGGCGCGGATGAAGTGGACTACCATTTGAAGAACAATCCGGTGAGCACGGCT
>Ga0210405_10005588_pt1 | contig 11410 bp, 6 predicted proteins | sample IncBWH11MmetaG_FD_155492 | JGI IMG/M metagenome (GOLD analysis project Ga0210405, IMG submission 155492) | Forest soil microbial communities from Barre Woods Harvard Forest LTER site, Petersham, Massachusetts, United States - Inc-BW-H-11-M | ecosystem: Environmental > Terrestrial > Soil >... | reverse complement strand
GTATCTTCCTGGACAGAGGCGTTCGCGGGGACTTCCCCTTCCGGAAGATGATGCCTCCGGGGACTATTAACTTGATCTCGGTCCCCGAGTTCGAGGAACTCACGAGCGTGAGCTTGCCTCCGATGCGAGCGGCACGCTCCCGCATCCCTTGCAGTCCGAAGTGTCCGTCCTTCCCCCTATCCACGACAGCGGGGTCAATACCTGTGCCATCGTCACGCACATGCAGGGCAAGGTCGTTATCATATCGGAGCTCCACCTCCAATCGATTAGCCCCCGAATGCGTACATGCGTTGTGAATAGCTTCGTACCCGATACGATAGATTTCATCACGCACGATAGGGTGCATTTCTCTGGCATCTCCAACTACGGAAAATGTGACCGCCATAGAGTTAGGAATCACGCCGTCCTCGGTCACACGCCGGAGAGCTTCAGCGAGGTCGTTTGTCTGCGTCGTAGTCGTGCGCAGGGAGTTCAGCGCAGCCCGCCCTTCCTTCATGGCCTTTGCGAGCCAGGCCGACAGCTGTTCCATGGCTCGCCTCATTCGGATGGGATCGGTGGACGGCTCCAACGCATCATCCGCAACCAACTTGCTGCCTTGGATGGTCTGGAGGAAGGTGTCGTGAAGTTCTCGAGTAATCCGCGTCCGTTCGTTAACCCGTTCCTCGAGGCGAAGCTCAATGATTTTTCGCGCTATCGCCCAGACAAAGAACGTGGCGATGGAAAAAGTAGATACTGCCATCGCCGGCACGAGAACAAGGATTCTGTTTTGCACCGTTCTCATACTAGCCTCGGATCGTGAGCGTTCATCGACGAAGTCGTGATCGACGATTTTCACTAGTGCCGAAGCCTGGAGTTCGACCGGCTCCAGCCTTTCGGCGACCCGAGAGTGAACCGCCTCCCAGTCGCCGGATGAAGCCAAGGCAGTTATGGTGTCGAACTGAGTGGGTAGACTGATTTCAAGCGCTTCGAGAGTTGGCAGGAAGAGAGGATCTACCTGGGTCCCAGACGGCAAACGCGTGAGAGTCGCTTTCGTTTGTTGCATTTGCTCAAGCAGATTACTTTGCAAGGACTGACACTCCATTGCCAACACGTATGCATTCTTTGAGTGTGCCAGTTCATCCAGCCTCTGGTGAAATGACACGAGGCTCCCCTGAAGGCGCACAACTGAAATCAGTTGCTGACTCACACCCGAGAGACGATCTTCATGAAGCCGCGCGATTCGGAATTGCCAAATAAGCAATCCGTTCCCACCTAAAATCAACGCGACCAGTAGACCAAATGTCAGCGTCAAACGCGGACCGAGGTTGAGGTACCTAGCGTCAATTGACTTCATCTCAAGCTCGCTATCTGTCCGTAACAATAGCGGTATCAACGGGATACGACCTGTCCGGTATAACCTCGATTCAGTCCTTTGCGGGCGGACCAGTGCGGAAGCCCGTGATTTTGACTAGATCTTTTTCCAATTCTGCCGCCCCTTCCGGCGCGTGTCTTTGTCCAGTCAACACCGAATGCACGGCTCCGAAATAAGCTCTCGTAACTTGTTCATACGAGTGCGCGGCAACGTTGGAAGGCCGACTAATCACAATAGCTTTTAATGGGCCTGATTTCTCCGAATTGTTGTGCGAGTCGACGATTGGCGCGACATCGTAAACAACGACCTGAGTAGACAGATTGGGAACAGTGCCCTTCTCGAAGGATTCAATTTGTTCGCGGAGCAGAAAGCGGATAAGAGCCGCGTCTTCTCGAGGGTGAAGTGAATATCTAGAAACCGCCAAGCCCAAACCGCCCAGGGTGCCGGCGCTCGCCGTCGAACCGCCGGGAAGAGTTGTATAGCCAACCTCACCAATTGGGAGCTTGCCTCCCCAATGGAGGAGTCGCAATTGCTCGCCGTTTGTTGAGAACCCTCCGGGCTCGCCTCCCCAGTCACGGGCAAATACAGCCCTACCCGAATCAAAAACGTTGGTGCTATCAATCTCCCTGTACTCCGCGGTGCTAGGTGGCGAAATCCAGCCGATCCAACGTCTTGCCCTTTGCCACGCCCGAATCGCCGCAGGATTGTTCACACTTATAGTGCCGTCGCTCTCGATAATCCGTCCTCCTCCTTCGGCGACCTGCCATTCCAAGGCATTGCAAGTCAGAGATTCAGCAGCAGCTCCCGGCCAGACGTAACCCCAAAAATCTTCCTTGCCTTTCACGCGTTCGCTTGTTTGGATTCGCACAGCCATCCTCTCAAGCTCTTCCCACGTCCTTGGAGGATGATCGTAGCCATATTCACGGAGAAGGTCAGCTCGATACTCCAGAACGCCCACTTGATTCTGATAGGGAATCGCGACAACCTTGCCGCCAACTATGTAGCTAGACGCCACGGTCGGCCCCATAGACGAACTTTCAGCCGCAAAATAGGGTCGCAGGTCGGTTAGATCCCCCTGCAGCACTCCCAGCCAAGTTACATCAATCTGCAATACATCAGGGCCGGAGCCACCCTCTTGCAAGAGCTGGCGGGTTAGAGTCAGCTGGTCAAGCGTCTCTTCCTGAGCGCCCCGAAGATGCCTGAGGCCTACGCCTGTTTCGCGTGTGAACTTTCGCGATAAAGCCTCCGTCGCAGGTAACTCGTACGGCGGGATCCATCCAAGGCGAAGGTAATTAAGGGTCACCGGCTCTGGCGCGGACTGGTGGCAGGCGCCCAATGCCGCTGCAATAAGCAAAGGCATCAACATTCCCAAAAGGGTAGCCGTTCGATGGTATTTCGGCCCCATAAAAACCCCGAGTCCTCCTACTAGATTTTTCTACAGGTGACTCAGATTTGAGAAAGGCCACGCCGAACCGCAATTCTCACTGCGTGCCTCCGATCAGTGGCCCCAAACTTGTAGACCGCCTGGATTCTAATCCCCAGGCACGGACACGAAATGTGCCGCCCGAATCTTGACACTACCGGATTCGCCGCTTTCGCCGAAGAGCGAGACCTACAGTCAGTACCCTGCAGTTGTCTACAGGCTTGCGCGATCAGATTTGCAGAAGGCCACGCCGTAACGCGATCGTCACTGCATGCGTTCGATCGTTGGCTTGGAGTTTCTCCACCAGGTTTTTAATGTGAAAGTTAACCGTGGTCTCGGCAATCGAAAGTTGATCGGCAATCTGTTTGTTGCGATAGCCATCTCGAATAAAGCGAAGAACCTCCAACTCCCGCGTCGTAAGGTCCTCGTCACCCAGGTGCTCGGCGAGACGAGCCGCCACTTCTGGCGGAATATGCCGCCGGCCAGCGTAAACGGATCGAATCACGGCCAGGAGTTCATTTTTTGGCATGCTCTTAAGTATGTAAGCCGACGCTCCTGCCCGCATTGCCCGCTGGATGTCCCCATCACAGTCCGAGGTCGTCAACATGATGATATGAGCCCGTGGAAATTCCCCACGAATTGCGATAAGCGCGTCGGTGCCGTTGGTACCAGGAAGCCGGAGGTCCATCAAGGTGATGTCGGGTCGATGACGACGAAATTCGGCTATGGCTCCCACGGCATTCGACGCTTGGGCAACGAGAAACATGTCCTGCTGAGAGCCGATGATTGTAGCCAGTCCCTCGCGGAAGACCGGATGATCCTCCACACTCAGGATACGAATTGGCTTAGCCTGAACCACTAACATGCCTTCATTTGGCAATTGTAAACGAGGCGACAAAAACTAATATGTTGAACGCCGCATGGTTGTAGACCCAGTTCTATTCATCTGGACCGTTCGTAAGCTTAACCTTACTTAATACTCCTTATTAATTCAAGTGAATAAAGTACGACAAAGCAGGCTCTAGTTAACTGAAACCCTGTTGGCGACCAAAGGTCGCTTTGCTATCTGTCCGTTGATTCTGCCGATTCGGCCCCAGAGAGTTTTGGGCACAGAGAGGCCAACACATCTCATAGTTGGAACACTCCCGCAGCGAAGCCGCAGTCAAGGGCGACCATCGGGTGCCGCGTCAACTGGCCTGCCTCTCACTCCCAAGCTAAGGTACGCTGCTGCAATCACTTGGAATTTCTGGCGCGCTCGTTAGCTGGCAAAACGAGAAACCCCGGATTTCAAAAATAATGTAAGTCCTTTGAAATTTGGTGGACGAGATGGGATTCGAACTCACGACCTCCTCATTGCGAACAGCGGGGAAAATAAGCTAAGGCAAGGCACCACAATCACTTAGCTGTTTTCACAGTGCCCTGAATTGGCAGACCTGGCGAACCGGCTTTCTCTTTGTTTTTTCACTGCAGTTCGACGGTGAGAAGCCGGATAAAATCACTCGCGGTGCCTGTAACGACGACAAAGTTATTTTCGAGAACTCTCTGAATTGGACAACCCGGAGTTTTATTTTCGCGAAGCAGGGGGAGTACGAACATGGGCCTCCCCAATCCGGAGTCCAGTGGCGAACTATCGTGCGAGTGGCATGGTCTCGCGATTGAGAACTCGCTGTTTCGGACATCACTGCCAACCGCCGCCCAGTGCCAGGTACAATTGAACTAGAGAGTTCAATTCATTTCCTTGAGCCTGTGCCAACGTCAATTCGGCGGAAAAGGCATTCGTTTCATTCGTAAGCACTTCCAGATAGTCCGTGCTTCCGGCTTTGAAGCGCAGCTCCGACAAACGGGCTGCATCCTGCGCGGATTCCACCAGCAGTTGTTGCTGAATCCGAAACTCGCGGAACTTGCGATATGCAACCAAAGCATCGGATACATCGCGGAAAGCGCCTTGGATCGTCTGCTGGTAAGTTAATAACGCCTGCTCGTGTTGCGCATTTGCGAGACGAACACCAGATTTAAGCCTGCCCCCCTCGAAGATCGGTTGAGTAACAGAGCCAGCCAGGCTCCAGATGAGGGCGGGACCTTGAAAAAGATCCGTCAGCTTGGAGCTCTGGTAGCCTCCCGATCCAGTCAGGCTAATCTGGGGAAAATAGGCGGCTCGTGCGACACCGATCTGCGCATTCGCGGCGATGAGATTCTGCTCGGCTTCGCGAATGTCCGGGCGCCTTTCCAGAAGCGCGGAAGGAAGGCCAACGGGAACCTCGGGCGAATGCGGTTGTTCGGTGAGTTTCAAGCCACGCGGGATATCGTCCGGGTTGTTTCCAAGCAGAATACTGAGAGCATTTTCCTGGATAGCAATCTGTCTCTCCAGGTCGGGCACTTCCGTGGCGGCGGTGTACACCAACTGCTCCGACTGGCGCACGTCCAACAAGTTGTTAATGCCATGTTCTTCCAGGGTCTTGGTCAACTCCAGCGAATCCTGGCGGGAGGCCAGCGTGTTTTTCGATATCTCCAATTGGTAATCCAGTTGCCGCAACAAAAAATAAGAGCTCGCCACATTGGCGACAAGTGTCGAGATCACTTCCTTTTGTGCCCATTCGCTGCCAAGAAGATTCGCGCGCGCTGCTTCGGTCGCCCTTCGGTAGCGGCCCCAGAAATCCAGGTTCCAAGCCGCGGAGGCGGAAACCTGCCCTTGCGTGAGCTGATAGCTTGGGATGGGACCGACCTGTGGGTTCCCTGTGCCCGTGACATTTCCGCCCGCGCTCAAGGAGGGAAGCTGGTCGGCTCTGGTGATGCCCAACTGGGCCTGGGCCTGGAGAACTCGCGTGGCGGCGATGCGGACGTCGTAGTTGTTTTTGAGGGCAGTGCGGATTAACTCCTGAAGCTCTTTATCCTCGAAAACCTCCCACCATTTTTCGTCACCAAGCGACGCGGCACTTCGGCTGCCGGACGTAGCCGGGTTCGACGAGCCAGGAACCGGCGTAGCGCCTAGCTCCTCCGACGGATAACCTCGAAAGGATGACGGCGCGTTTACGGAAGGTCTTTTGTAGTTCGGGCCAACCGAGCACGCTGCGAGGGAGAGTACAGCTCCAACAGCCGACAGGGTCAAGAAAGCTTTTGAGCGGTTAGGCATAGGCATTGCCGTATTAATCTCCATGGTGTTCTTCAAGCGCATAGGCCTGCGCGCCGGCCGGAACTTCGGCCAGATGTTTCCGGGTGGACCGGAAAAAGGAGAAGCGGTCAAGCACGTTCTCCTGGAGTTCCTCGAGATACAGATAGATGGCTGGTGTAACGAATAGAGTGACAAACTGGGACACAATCAAGCCACCAATCACAACCAAGCCCAGTGGGCGCCGCGACGAACCGTCGGCACCGTATCCCAATGCAATTGGCAGCGCCCCAAGCAAAGCCGCCATAGTGGTCATCATGATCGGACGGAATCGTTCCATGCTGGCGTCATGAATCGCCTGATCGTCTTTGATGCCCTGTCGAACACGCTGTTCCGCAAAATCGACGATCATGATTCCGTTCTTCTTCACAATGCCCATGAGCATGAACATGCCGATGTAGGCGTACAGTGAGGCCTCTTCCCTGAAGAGCCAGAGAGTAAGCAGCCCCCCGAGCAGCGCGACAGGCAGCGAAGAAAGCACAGTAATCGGATGTAAGTAGCTTTCATAGAGAATCGCAAGAATCACATACATCACAAACACCGCAACCAGCATGAGAACGGCTAAGTCGGCAACCGTGTTCTGAAACGTTAGCGCCTCGCCCTGCAGGGATCCTTGAACCGCTGGAGGCAAAATCTGCTTGGCGGACGCTTGGACAAACTGAGTTGCCGGGCCAATGGCATAGCCCGGCTTCATGTTGAAGAACATGGTTACGCTAGTGAATTGATTGATGTGATTCACGGCCTGGGGACCGATGACCGGATGCGCGCTCGTCACCGCGCTCAGAGGAATCATTCGCTGGCCATCGTCGCTCTTGATGTAGAGCTTGCTCAGATCCTCGGGCCCCGCGCGCTGGTCGTCAGCCACCTCCAGAATCACCTGATACTGATCCGTGGGTTTCTTGATCAGATAGCTGTAATTCTGCGAGTAGGCGTCGTGCAACAGCGTGAGAATCCGCGTTTCAGAAACGCCGTAGAGCTTTGCTTGATCCCGCAGGATATCCACCTGCAAATTCGGGGTGTGGTTGTAGAGGTCGGAATTCACAAACAGAAATCCCGGATACTCGTGCATCTTTGCCATCAGCTTGCCCGCGGTCGCATACACTTCACCCGAATCGATTCCCGAGAGCGCAAAGGCAAATTGACCCTGCACGTTTGCTGTGGCGCCCGTGCTGATTTCAAGCGCCGGGTTCGGCTGCAAAAATGCCATCACACCAGGAATCGTGCCCGCGATTCCGCCCATCAGCTGACCTGCTACTTGCTGGATCGGCGGACGCTGCTTGGGATCCTTCAAAAATGCGATCAGGAATGCCTGGTTGGATCCTAAAAATGCGCTGTTTCCGCTCATCGTGAAAGTGCTGCGCACGGCGGGGTTGGCGTGCATGATCTTTTCCGCTTGGGTTTGATAAGCGTGCATTTGATCAGGAGAAGTTCCTTCCTGCGCGACGAGCACGCCGCGGATAAACGAACTATCCCCCACGGGCAGGAACGCTTTCGGCACAACATAGAACAAGTACGCAGTTCCGGCGAGACACACGACCCAGGCCACGGCGGAAATCCAACGATTTCGCAGAAAGAACCACAGGTAGCGGCCGTAGACATCCAGCACGCGGCGTTCTATCCCGCCAATCACCCGTTCCACCCAGGTTTTCGTCGAGTTTGCGCCGCGATTGCTCAGCAACCTGGAGGTCATCAGCGGCGTGAGTGTCAGAGAAACGACTCCGCTCGCGAGAATCGAAATCACGATGGTGATCGAGAACTCTCGGAAGATACGCCCCATCAAGCCGGTCATAAATACCAACGGTATGAACACGGCGGCCAGCGAGAGCGTCATGGCCAGAATCGTAAAGCTGATCTCTTTGGCCGACTGGAGAGTGGCATCGGTTGCGTTTCGGCCTTCCTCCATCAGCCTCACCGTGTTCTCAAGAAACACGATGGCATCATCGACCAGGAAACCGATGGCGAGCGTAAGGGCCATCAAGGAGAGGTTGTCGAGGCTGTAACCGAGGAGGTCCATGGCTACGAAGGTCAACAGCAGCGACAGCGGCAGCGCGACAGCGGGAATCAATGTATCTGTGGCGCGTCCAAGGAAGACGAAGATCACCATGACAACTAAAACAAAAGCGATATAGAGGGTAGTCCGCACATCATTAATACTGGTGACGATGGTTTGCGAGCGGTCGTAGGCCGTGAAGAGCACGACAGAACTCGGAAGTTGCTCTTGAATCGACGGCAACAGGTCGCGTACCGACTTGGCCACCTCCACCGCATTTACACCCGCCCGCCGAAAGACACCGATGAAGACATTTGCTCCCGGTTGTGGGTAGCCACGGACCCAGACGCGCATGTCAATGCGTTCGTCCTGCACTCCTTGCTTTGCGGTTGCCACATCTTTCAAGTAAACCGGAGCCCCGTTAGCCTGCCCGACAATCAGCCCATCGTATTGATCTGCTGTCATCAGCTGTCCTTGCGGTTGCAACAAGAAGCTGCGATGCGGACCGTCGAATTGACCGGCACCGGTATAAGCAGTACCGTTTTTGACCGCGTTGGTCAGATCTTCCAGAGTGATATTGCGGGTTGCCATGGTCGAAGGATTCGCTTTGATGCGTACCGCCGACTGCGTTCCGTAAATTGCAACCTGGCTCACTCCGGGCAGTATGCTGATCCGCTCGCCGATCTGGGTGTTGGCGTAGTCGTATAGCTGCCCCTCCGTCACTGTGTCGCTCACGATGGCGATGTACATGATCGGCTGATCGTTGGGGTTGGTTTTCGTAAACGTGGGAGGACTGGGAAGATCGATGGGCAGTTGCCCGCTGGCGCGCGTGATCGCGGCCTGCACGTCGGTGGCGGCGCCGTCGAGACTTTTCGAAAGGTCAAACTGCAGCACAAAGCTCGAGTGCCCTTGGATATTGTTCGAGGTGACCATCTCGAGTCCGGGGATCTGCATGAACTGGCGTTCGAGAGGCGTGGCGACGTTGTTCGCCATGGTGTCCGGCGTGGCGCCCGGATAGTTCACTTGGACCTGAATAACTGGGTAATCGACTGCCGGCAGGTCGCTAACAGGCAATCGGGTATAAGCAAATACTCCGAACAGGATGACGGAAACCGTGAGCGCCACGGTCATTACCGGCCGTCGAATGAATGGTTCAGAGAGGTTCATCAGCCACCCCCTTTTTCCGAACCAGCCGGCTTGTCTCCACCTGCTGGGGCTGGCGCCGAGGCACTCTGGACTTGCACCCTGCCTCCCGGTCGGACTAGCAAATGTCCAGCCAAAACTACACGCTCGCCTGCCGCAAGGCCTTTGGTTATGACGACGTCGCTGCCCTGGCGCTGGCCCAAAGTCACCGGCCTCAACTCCGCCGTGTCATCGGCCTTGACTACAAAAACGAAGGGTCCCTTCTGGCTGATCTGAGCGGCTTCATTTGGAACGAGCACCGCGCCTTTCTGTGTGTCCAGCACGAGCCTCACGTTGACGAACTGGCCGGGCCAGAAATGGCGATCGAGATTGGGAAGCGTTGCGCGCAGGTTGACGGTTCCCGTAGAGTTCTGGACGGAGTTGTCGAGAAATTCGACCTTGCCAAGACGAGCACTGTCTTCCGGATCGCTGGGAATGCGGACGAGCGCCTTGAGCGTGCCGTGATTCATCTGTTTTTGCACACCTGGAAGATCGTTTTCGGCGACGGTGAAAAGGGCATAGATCGGGTCGACACGCTGGATCGAGAGAAGCGAAGTCGTGTTCGCTTGCACGACGTTGCCGGCATCAACGAGGCGAGCTCCCGCGCGGCCGTCGATGGGAGAGTGCATGTAGCAATAGTCCAAGTTGATCTGCGCCGTTTCGATCGCTGCTTTTGCGGCTTCCACCTGCGCCACGCTCTGATCCACGGTGCTCTTTTTTGTGTCGTAGTCTTGCTTGGAAATGGCGCGGGTGCCCACAAGCTCCTGGTCGCGAGCGAATTGCACTCTGGCTAGTTCAAGTGCCGCTTCCGCCTGGGCGAGATTGGCCTTGGCTGAGTCCAATTGCGCCTGGAAGGGGCTTGGATCGATCACAAAAAGGAGCTGCCCTTTCTTGAGGTTGTCTCCATCTTGGAAGCGGCGCTCCGTGACTCGCCCGGACACTTGCGGCATCAGGTTTACGGATTCGAAGGCCGTGTTTCTGCCGATCTCGTCCAAATAACGCGGAACATCTTGAACCTGCGCCTCTACAACCGACACCAGCGGTGGCGGAAAGGCCGCTGTATTTTGGGCCTGCACTCTACCTCTGCCGCACGAAACGGAGCTCAGGAGAAGTGGCAATAGCAGCATCCAGGCAAAAAACCGAATGCCGAGTCGCGGCTCGCCCGTCGCTCTCGCTTGAATGCTTGATAAGAATCTTTCACCTGCGATACGCCTTGCGTGCCACATTTCGCCCCCCTTTGTCTCCATATTTTTTCCTCTTCAGTCGGAATTGCTCGTCGGTGCTCCGGAGAATTCCAAAAGGAATCAATCAAGGTTGTTAAATCCTGAGGAGTTGGGTCTCAGTGCTCTAGAAACAATACGTCGGAGTCATCCGAACCATTCCGCAAGATCGTGAACTTTTTCTCACACAATCTTTGCGCCGCATCATACAAACTTCCCTCGCCCTGCAGGACCTGCCGGCCTGCAGGAAAAAAGTAGACCGCTGGGTTTCCTTCTCCCAGCATTCCCCGTTCGATGCACCTCTCGGTCGGACTGGTACAGAGCGACCCTGCGCTTGGATTCACGCGACAGCGGACGAACCGCCACAGCTCCGGCACACGAGGCCCTGAAAGAGCGGACGCCGAATCTATCGGGCGTTCGCATCCGGCATCTCCCGCGCCAAGCAGGGCGGCGACTACGACCGCTAGCTTTCGCGAATTACAAATTCTTGCGTCAGTACTCATGCCTTCCTGCTACAACCGGCCACGCAACTGGTTATGTTTCGGCCAGTCACTGGCACCACGTGTCCTTCACCTTCAGCTCTGACGAGCCGCCTTAATCTCAATAAGGTGGAGACGCCCTCCGAATTAGTTAGATACAGGAGACTGTCTCCGGTTATATTTGTATGCATTCCTTCGCACGCATGTCACGCAGCGAGCACCACGTCAACTGCTCGATCGTGCGCGGCTTCCGGCGCAAGATCCCCTCGACTTCGGCGCTCGACTCGTCACCGGGAATCTCGGGATTGGCCGCCGTTCACTCGCGAAGTAGGCAGACGTTTCCAAAACTACTGATTTTTGACGGCCTCATCACCCACGCGCGAGGTGTATCTCGATCCATCCGCCCCGAGGAAATCGGACCGGGAAGAAACGGAACGTTGAGGGAAGAGAAGCCGTATGTTCATAGACTTCTATATTGTGAACATACGTGCTATGCTCAAAATGGGAGAACGAGCGTATGGCCTTAGCTAAGACGAGGTCCCACAAGCATTTTCAATTAGACGCGGGAAAGCTCAAGCGCGCCCAGAGGGCGTTGCGGG
>Ga0210405_10005587_pt1 | contig 11411 bp, 9 predicted proteins | sample IncBWH11MmetaG_FD_155492 | JGI IMG/M metagenome (GOLD analysis project Ga0210405, IMG submission 155492) | Forest soil microbial communities from Barre Woods Harvard Forest LTER site, Petersham, Massachusetts, United States - Inc-BW-H-11-M | ecosystem: Environmental > Terrestrial > Soil >... | reverse complement strand
GTCCCTGCAATATGGTCGAACGGAACCGTGGCCGCGAAGGTCGGCAGGTTGTTCTTGCGCGCCTGCGTAACCGCTTCGAAGCCAGAGGCCAGCTTGATCAGCGTCGGCTCGCTGAACGCCGTTCCGAAAAAGCTGATTCCCAAGGGCACACCGAACACCATCCCCGCGGGAACCTGCACGATCGGGTATCCCTCCGGCGCCGCCAGGCCCGAAGTCCCAAAGATGAAGTGATCGCCGTAGAGGAGATCGGTCGCCCATGCCGGGTTGTCGGTCGCGCTCACGATGGCGTCGAGATGGAACTGGCTCAGCGCCGCATCAATTCCATTCACACCGGAGGCCTGATCGATCGCGAGCGCCTGGTTGTAGGTCATGCCGCCAAACGCCGGCTGCGGATCATCCGGGCCCAGGGCCAGCGATTCGCAGAGGTCCCAGATGTCCTGATTAAAGAATGGTTGCTCGTCGTCCACGTGAGCGTTGTTGAACGCGATGGCGTCGGCCAAGGTTTTGCCGGCCACTGGCACCCCAACACGAGTGGCAAAGTAGTTCGCCACGTCAGTTCTGAACTCGAATGTCAGCACCAGGGTTTCGCCCGTCGCGGAGGGAAAGACGAAGCCCTCCTGGTCAAGATCGATGACCGTCGCGCCGGCCGCGGTAATGGCGTTGATCGCAGCCTCGAACTGGTCGAGCACCAGTGGCGGTGTGGGCACCAAAGGATCGAACCCGGTAAGTCCGGCGCGGGTTACGCCGATACGCGCCCCCTGCAATCCGCTCGGGTTAAGAAATTGCGTGTAGTCCGTCGGGATGGTGGTCGGACGGGTGAATCGACCCTGCCATCCCAGCGGCACGCCCGCAGTAGCCGGATCGCGTCCGTCGAAGCTAATGCTCTGCACAACCCCCAATGCGGTGGCTGCATCCGCCACCGTGCGGCCATGGGGGCCGAAGGTGTCTTGCGTGTGGGAAATCGGCACGATGCCTGCCCGGCTCGTCAGTCCCACCGTAGGCTTAATTCCAACTACGCCATTCGCATTGGCAGGACAAACAATGCTGCCATCCGTCTCGGTTCCGAACGACACGGTGGCGAAGTTTGAAGAAACCGCCGCGCCTGAGCCCGAACTCGACCCGCACGGGTTGCGGTCGATGCCATAGGGATTGTGGGTTTGACCTCCGCGCCCGGACCATCCGCTGATCGATTCAAAAGACCGGAAATTGGCCCACTCCGACAGGTTCGTTTTCCCAAGAATGACGGCGCCGCCCGCGCGCAGGTTCGCTGCGACGGTCGAGTCCCTCAAAGCGGGCGTTCCCAGAAGCGCGAACGATCCGGCAGTGGTCTGCATCTTGTCGCCGGTATCCACGTTGTCTTTGACCAGCACAGGAATTCCATGCAAGGGGCCGAGCACTACGCCGCGTTTGCGTCTTGAGTCAGCTTCGCGAGCCTCGGCCAGTGCGTCGGGATTCAACTCGATAATCGCGTTCACGCCTGGGCCACCTTGGTCGAGGTCGAAAATGCGATTGATGTAATACAGAGTCAACTGTTCTGAAGTGAGTGTCCCCGCTGCCATCTGTGCTTGTAACTGGGCAACGGTTTCTTCGTTGAACTGGTCTGGCACTTGCGCCGAGGTGTCTCTCGCGACACTACGGTCGGCTGCGCTGAGGGGAACGGCCAGCAAAGCCAAGAGAAAGAAGGTGCGAACGGCTGGGAGAGTCATATCTTTCCTCCTGCGGTAAGTTCGGGCGAGATATAGCGGGGGATGCTGTCACTGCAGAGTCAGATTGTCAAGAAGACAAAAGTAAAATCTTTGTCTCGTGGAGTCAGTGGGCGGCGGCGGCTTCCTTTCGGTCACCCAGTCCGGTACCCACATTTCAGGTGGGGGCGCTCGTTACGGGTTGAATGAATTTGGAGTACGTTGGAAAGGAGATTCTCGGGAAGTTGTGGCCGAATTGTTTGAGATCAAGGTGGGGCGGTCATGATCACTGACGTCAAAATCCCCACCTTAACATCGTAAATGGCACGACTCGGTCACCTCGGAGATAAACTGGCTTGCATGTTTCAGCGTTTGCGTGTCGCCCTTTTCTTCCTGTGCTTCGCGGGGGCTTTGTCTGGATCCGCGACGGCGCCAGCGGTGAGTTATCAATTAGTTCATGTGTATCCTCATGATTTCCAGGCGTTCACACAGGGACTGATTTTCGTGGATGGGCATCTTTACGAGAGCACCGGGTTGAACGGAAAGTCGTCGGTGCGGATGGTGGATCTGGCAACCGGGCAGATTTTGAAAAACTACGAGGTGCCGCAGGAGTACTTCGGTGAAGGGCTGACGGACTGGGGCAACACGCTGGTGCAGTTGACGTGGCAGGCGCAAAAAGGTTTTGTGTATGACCGCGAGACGTTCACACTGATCAAGACGTTCGCCTACGAGGGTGAAGGCTGGGGACTCACGCACGATGGCAAACAGTTGATCATGAGCAATGGGTCGGCGTATTTGCGGTTTCTCGATCCGAAAACGTTTCGTGAGACAGGGCGGATTCGGGTTACGGATGACGGGCATCCGGTAGAGAAGCTGAATGAACTCGAATATGTGCGCGGAGAGATTTTTGCCAACGTCTGGCAGACGGACAAGATTGCGCGTATTTCTCCGCGGACGGGAAAAGTGCTGGGATGGATCGATCTGAGTGGGATCATCGACAAGTCGCAACTGGGCGGCGATGCAGTCTTGAACGGGATCGCTTATGACGCCGTGGGGGAGCGGTTGTTTGTGACCGGGAAATTGTGGCCGAAATTGTTTGAGATCAAGGTAGGGCGGTAACTAGACAAAGGCCCACTTCTCGCAAAGTACGCGAGAAATGGGGCGCGCGACCCTCTATTTCCAGATTCCGGTGATCACTTTGGCTGCGCCGTCTCCTGAATCTGGGTGGATTGGATCGAGGTTGAAGTTGTCTTCGATAGTTCGCAGAACACTGTAGTGGTTATAAGGGCCGGCGACTTCCTGAGGCTTGACCATCGCTCCCAGAAAAACCGTGTAGATTCGCTCGGGCTTAATGTTTCCTTCTGATTCGTCAAAAGTCACAATCACCAGTGTGCGCTTCAGAGCTTCGTCTTTGGGGAGCCAGGTCTTGTCGTCGAAATGGAGCCAAGTGGTGAGGAAGTTGCGCAGCCAGTCCGCGGAATTCTTGAGTCCGACTTGCGGCTTGGACTTGGGATCGTGTCCGTCGTCGTCGAGATTGGGCGTGTAAAACATGTACTCGGGAAGAGGATTCTTCTGCGGGTCGGCGATGAAGTTGCCAATATCGGTCACGAAGGCGTTGTTGTCTTCGTGGGTATCGACTCTGACGACTTGATGAAAGGTCTTCGTCTGGATCGCGTGGAAACTCAGGAAGGGCGTGTGGCGGCGCACGTATCGTCCGTGATCGCCGAGGAATGGTCTCTGCGCGTCGGGAGCGGCGGGGTAATCTTCCGCGTAATTTTTCCAATTGAGCAAATCGGCGATGGTTTTGTGCTGTTTGTCGTCTTTGAAGTTCTTCTGACTATCGCTGAGGAGTTGTGGGCTATGGGTTCCGAAGTCGCTGCCCGCGATCATGGCCAGGTAGTTGGGATAAGAATAGTGATAAAGATTTTCGAAATTGCTGAAGATCGCGCCCTTCTGCGCGAGGCTTTTCAGCAGATCGTTTTGCATGGCGGATTCGTAGTTTTGGTTTTCGAGAACCACGATGAGGACGTGGTCGAAATGCTTGGGGGTCGCCGCGGGGCTTTGCGCGTAGGCGAGAAGTCGCACAAGGCAGCAAAGAATGGCGCTATAGGCAATTGCGCGGGGCCGGGGCGGCATACATCCTCCAAAGTCACGGAATCGTACTGGTGAGAGGCTCACAACGAACCGCGGGTTGTAGAGGCGTCGGATCTATCCTTATAAGTCAAAATCCCCACTTCACGTCGCAAAAAGCGCGACGTGAAGTGGGGCACCCTCGGTTTCTTCCTGGTTGTATTTCTTCCTACTACATGGGCTCGGTGCGTTTGCGGAGGAAGGCTGGGACGTCCAGGTCTTCCTGCTCGAAGTTGGCAATCATGGCATTGCGCATGACGTCGATGGATGGTGATTCGTTCTGCACTGGCGCTAGGCCGGCGGACGGGGCCGGATGCGCCTCCTGCATCACGCGCGGAGGTGGAAGCGGATCGAAGTCGGGGTCAGGCTCGGGTTGGCGAAAGTCGTCATCGCGCGTGACCGTGAACGTGCTGCTACGCGCGTCAGCCTGGCGGCGGCGAATGTCGGAGTCTTTGAATCCGGTGGCGATCACCGTGATCTTCACCGAGTCTTTGCACTTTTCGTCGAGCACCGCGCCGAAGATGATGTTGGCGTCTTCGTGGGCAGCGCTCTGGATGATGGAGCAGGCTTCCTGTACCTCGGCGAGTTTCAGTGAGGCGGAGCCAGTGATGTTGATGAGAATGCCGCGGGCGCCGTCGATGGCTCCGGCTTCAAGCAGCGGCGAGGCGATGGCTTTCTGGGCAGCTTCGGTAGTGCGGCGCGCTCCAGCGGCGCTGGCCGTACCCATGACCGCATAGCCCATGCCGGCCATGATGGCCTTCACGTCGGCGAAGTCACGGTTGATGATCCCAGGGATGGTGATGATGTCGGAGATGCCTTGCACGCCTTGACGAAGGATGTCGTCCGCGATGCGGAAGGACTCAAAGAATCCGGCGTCTTGGGCGACAGCGAGCAGCTTCTCGTTGGGGATGACGATGGTGGTGTCGACCGAATCCATCAGTTCCGCGATGCCACGATCGGCCTGATGCATGCGGCGTTTGCCTTCGAAAGCGAAGGGCTTGGTGACAACGGCGACAGTGAGCGCACCCATTTCGCTGGCGAGCGAAGCGATGATGGGAGCGGCTCCAGTGCCGGTGCCACCGCCGAGTCCGGTGGTGACGAAGACCATGTCAGCACCCTCGAGGGCTTCGATGATTTTGTCGGAGTCTTCGAGTGCGGCTTTGCGGCCGACTTCGGGGTTGGCTCCCGCGCCCAGCCCGTTGGTGAGCTTGACGCCCAGCTGAATTTTCATGGGGGCGCGCGACATGCGCAGCGCCTGGAGGTCGGTGTTAGCGGCGATGAATTCAATGCCTTCCATGCCGGCGTCAATCATGCGGTTGACGGCGTTGCCTCCGCCGCCGCCCACGCCGATGACCTTGATTTTGGCGTCGTTGCGGGCTTCTTCGTTAAAGCTGATGCGAATGTCGGTGTCTTCGTGTTTTTTCATGTGAGCCGCCTGAATTTATTTTTCGTGCTCGTTCGTGTTTGTCTTTCATCTATGACTGGCGCGCCTCAGCGGCTAAAGCCGGTCTTAGTTCTTAGCTCTGACGGTATGGCTGAAGCCATACCCTGATACGAGTCTTTCGTGACATCAATGTCGGCCTCGTTTCGAGCCGGTTTCCCATCCGCCCCCTAGGCTCCCTTGCCTGCCAGCATGGCTTTCAGGCGGGAGCTCCAGCGCGGATCCTGAAAGCCGCGGGCTACGCGGGCCCGGTGTCCGTAAAAGATCATGCCCAGGACCGTCGCGAACTCGGGCTCGGCGAGCGTCGAGGGCATCTTGGCCAGTGGAGCAGGCCAGGAGAGCCGCAAAGGACGCCGCAGCACGGAGTCGGCGATATCCAGAATTCCCGGCAAGCGCGAGGCGCCTCCGCTCAAGACCAATCCCGCGACGCAGAGCTCGAGCATGCCGGCGTGGCGAAGGTTGTCACGCAGCATGACAAACAGCTCGTGGGCGCGGGGCTCGAGAATTTCTCCCACCATGCGCTGGGAAATCAGGCGCGACGGGCGATCGCCGACCGACGGCACCTCGACCTCGTTGCCTTCGGGGATCATGGTAACGATCGCGTGTCCGAAGACTTTCTTAATTTTTTCCGCTTCCGCGACCGGAGTGCAGAGGCCGACCGCGAGGTCGCTGGTGAAGTGGTCTCCGCCGACGGGAATGACGGCGGTGTGCGCGACAGCGCTGTCCTGAAAAACAATGATGCTGGTGGAACCGGCGCCGATGTCGACCAGGCAGATGCCGAGTTCACGTTCGTCGGAGCGAAGGACAGAGTCGGCGCAGGCGAGCGGTTCGTAGACGGTGTCGTCGACGTGGATGCCGGCGCGATTGACTGCAGTGATGACGTTTTGCGTGGCGCTCGCGGCTGCGGTGATCATATGGACGCGAACTTCCAAACGCGAGGCCACCATGCCCAGCGGATCGTGAACGCCGGCCTGGTCGTCGAGAATGAACTCCTGGGGGAGGAGATGCAGGATCTCGCGGTCGGCGGGAAGCGGGATGGCGCGGGCTTTATCAACAGCGAGACGGATTTCTTCCCGCGTGATTTCACGCGAGCGATTGCCGAAGGTAATGCCGCCGTGGGTGTTTATCCCACGAATGTGGGCGCCAGACACGCCTAACATAGCGTGCTCGACGGGCGCGCCGACGGCGTCTTCAGCTTGCTCGACGGCTCTTTGAATCGAGCTTACGGCCTTGTCGAGGTCAACAATGATGCCTTTGCGCGAGCCACGCGAGTCGGCGATGCCGTGTCCGCGATAGCGCAGGCCGTTGTCGGTGATTTCGGCGACCAGCGCACAGGTCTTGGCGCTGCCTACATCGATCGCCGTCAGCAGATGTTCGTACTGATTCGCCATGCTTATTGGGGTTCCTGATTCTTCGTAATTTCGGGACTCGGTTTATTCGTCTTAACGGCGCTAGGCTTCGGCGTAGCGCTGGCTTTGGCCATGGCCGGATGGGCAACTGGCTTCTTCTTGGCGACGATCTTCTTCTGCGCCGGCTTCGCCTTCTTGGTTGCTATTGCTTTCGCAGGCGTCTTGGGTGTCATCGTTTCGTGGGTCACCAGCGCGGCCGGCTTTACTCCGGCGGAGAGCGCCGCTTTGGTCAGTTTCGGCGAGAGAGCGGGCGGTTTCGCCGCCCCGCGGAGATCGGGGTTGACGATGATCTGGCGGTCGTATCGAAGATCAACCGATTCGAGCTTGTCGAATTGCTGGCGCCATTCCTGCAAATGCGTTTTGTAAATCTTGTAGCGATCGAGATAGTTCGACGACCCTAAGTGGACCAATACCGCACCCGTCGGATCGTTCGCGAGCACTTTGACGTCGTCGGGATCGGAGAGGTCGACTTCGCTCAACTCCTGAGAATAGTGCGCGCCGCTCGCATCGAGCTGGCTGACCAGGTCGTTATAGATTTTCATGCGCGGACCGCGGGTGGAGAGCGGCTCACCGGCGTTCATCCCCAGAATTACGGGGAAAGAAAACTTCTTTTTGCCCGGCGACGGGAGCTCCATCAACGTCCCCGCCTTATCAACCAATTGAATCTTCGAGCCGACGCGGGCGAAGGCAATCGGGGTGCGCTCGTGGATTTCCACTTGAATGCGGTTGGGCACGAAGCGCATGACGCTGGCGGATTCGACCCAGGGAATCTGCTCGAGTTGCGACTGGCGTTCGCTGAGAGGAACAAAAAAGATGTTGCGGCCGATGTCACCGCCCATGACTTCCATGACTTGCGATTTGCTGACACTGTCAAGTCCGGTGACTTCGATGTCGTCGCTCGACTCGACGCGGAAGCGCCACGAGTGTTCTCCGTAATGGTATGCGGCGGCGGTCGCGACGGAGCCGAGCAGGAGCACGGCGGCAACGATGACAGCCCAAGTGATGCGAGTGGCGGTTTTTTTAGGGAGTGAACCACGGCGGACGGAGACGCGCTTTTGTCCGCGTAAGAAGGGCGATTCCTGTTCCACATCCAGATCGAGAGCGCGCGGGTCGTCAACTTCTTCGCGCACGGACTCTTCTGGTTGCGAATACAACTCGTCCTGCGAGATGGTAGGAGACTTCCGCGCCATCATTACAGGTCAGTTGTCGTCAGTGAATCGCTGAGCGAAATTACTATAACTGCTTTTTGAGGGCGGAGGGAAGAAAAATCGGAGTCGGACATCAGGCGTCAGGCTCAGGGAAAATCCTGAAGCGCTGAGTGCGCAGAGATCTCCGCAGACGACTCTGAAGAAACTCTCGCTCGCGAAGGGTCCTGACGCGTGGAGCCTGACGCCCGATGCCTATCGCTCTGCTACCTGAACGACTACCCTAGGGCAGGCGACGCGGATTTGATGCATTTGCTGAAGGGTCATTGCGCGCATGTCTTCAGCTTGTACCCGGGCTTGAACGCGGACCATTTCGACCTGGTGACGAGCGAGGTTCGCCTGGACTTCGCCGAGGTGGGCTTGCATGCGTCCGAGAGTGGCCTGGGTGCGTCCGACATTGCTTTCGCTCTGGCCAAGCATGACCTGAGCCATGGCGAGGTACTGTTCGGCGCGTCCGGAGAGGCGCTCGGCGGTGGCGACGGAGCGGTCGGAGAGGTTCCGTAGCCAGTCAGGGTTGCTGTTTGCCAGCGAGTTGCCGAGTCCGAGGGCCAGAACCGCTACTGCTACCGTATATAACGCTTTTTCGGATGCCATACAGTTGCTCCTCACCAAAATCGCTTATGCCAAATAGACGCGGCACCCTGGGAATCGTTAGGGGTGTTTTTGTTAAATGTTGTAAAAGGTGGAAATGCTGAAAAAACTTAATGATGCCACGGTTTTGCAGGCGGTGAAGACCGGGGTGGCCGGAACGGCAGCGTTCTATATTTCGGGACTGTTCCACCTGCCCCAGGGATATTGGGCGACCATGAGCGCGTTTATCGTGCTGTGAGGGGACTTATACCAGCTACCAGATACGCGCAGCGCAGGACGATCTCCTGCCAAAGTCAGATCTCCTTTCGTAGAACTTTGGTAACGTTGACCATCATAGGAGTGGCTGTAATCCTCTAAAAATGCCGCCGCGGGAGAAGTCTGTCAGGCAACGCCGTCCGCCCAGGATTCGTGTGCCTAATCAAGAGCGGGCCATTTTTACCGTGGATGATCGAAAGTTTGTCGGCGTGATCCAGCGTCTGTCGGAGACCGGCGGTTCGGCACTGCTTTCCAAAGGACCGATTGCCAAGGGGACTTTCGGCGAAATGGATTTGCGGACGGTTTTTGGCAAGGTGAACGCCCAGATCGAGTTTCTGCAGACTGGAGCCGATGGCGTACCCCTGGCGCAGGCGTTTCGCTTTCTTGGCATGGACGAGGTCAGCACCAAACGCTTCCAGGCAGCGGCCAAGCAGATGCAGAGCGCAGGCTTTGCGGACGTCGAAGCGAAAGCAGCGCCGGTGGGGGTAATGGAAAGCTGGGGCAGGTTGCGGGACAGTATTCGCCAGCTTTCGGATGTGGTCACTTCGGCGCGGCGATCAAGATCGAAAGTCTGAGCCTTCCAATCTTCTGGACGACGCGGCTTAAAGCCTCGCCCCTTCAAAACTAGCTGGCGTTTCCAGGTTCGTTTGCAGCTTCTCTAAAATCATCGGCCCCAATTGCGAGACACTGCCTGCGCCCAGGGTCAGAATCATGTCTCCGGGTTGCGCGACCTCACAGATCGCATCGACTCCTTCGGCGAATGAGGCGACATAGCGGGCGTCCTGCTCTCCGATGGTGCGGATTTCTTCAGCCAGCGCTTCCGCGGTTATGCCTTCTATGGGCGGCTCGCTAGCGGCGTAGATGTCGAGCACAAATAGCGTGTCGGCGTCGTGGAAGGCCTGGGCGAATTCTGCTTTCAGATCTCGGGTTCGGGTATAGCGATGCGGCTGAAAGATCACGTGAATTTTCTTGTATCCACACTGTTTTGCGGCGGCAAGCGTGGCGCGAATTTCGGTGGGGTGATGTCCGTAATCGTCGATGACGGCGACGCCTGCGGCAGTTCCCTTCAACTGGAAGCGGCGATCGACACCGCGGAAGTTCTCGAGCGCGGTGCGGATATCGTCGGTTTTGATGTCGAGTCCTACGCCCACAGCGACAGCAGCCGTGGCATTCAGAACGTTGTGCAGGCCGGGAACATGAAGGCGGAAATCGCCGAGATCGTCCCCACGGTAGGAGACATGGAAGCTGTTGACATGAGCGTTCACACCGGAGGTGCGTTCGGTTTCCTGGGCGCGGATGTGGAAGTCCGATCCGCGGCGGGTGCCGTAGGTAACCACACGGCGTTGGGCTTGAGGCAACAGGCGTCGCAGCAGAGGATCGTCGTTGCAGGCAACGACCATGCCGTAGAAGGGCACGCGATCCATGAAGTCGAGGAAGGCGTCTTTGACGTCGCGCATGTTGCGGTAGCAATCCATGTGCTCGCGGTCAATATTCGTGACAACCGACAGGATGGGCGAAAGCTTAAGGAATGAGCGGTCGCTTTCGTCGGCTTCAGCGACCAAGTATTGCGACTTCCCGAGGCGGGCGTTGGAACCCATGGCGTCGACGCGCCCGCCGACGACCACGGTCGGGTCGAGGCCTCCGGCGGCGAGAACGGCAGCGACCATCGAGGTGGTCGTGGTCTTGCCGTGCATGCCGGCGATGGCGATGCCGTACTTCAGGCGCATGAGTTCGGCCAGCATCTCGGCACGCTGGATGACAGGGATATGCAGATTACGGGCTTCAGCGATTTCAGGATTGTCTTTGGCGACGGCGGAGCTGGCGACCACGACTTCTGCTCCGGCAATGTTCTCGGCCCGATGACCTTCGAAGGTGGCCGCTCCCAGGCTCGCCAGACGCTGCGTGACAGCAGAGCTTTTTAGATCGGAGCCCGAGACTTTGTAGCCAAGGTTCAGAAGCACTTCGGCGATCCCGCTCATGCCGATGCCACCGATGCCTACGAAATGGATGCGCTGGATTTTCGCGAACATTTTGAACTTCTTCGCCACGGATTTGCGCGGATTTTCACGGATTCAAACAAAAAGCTTAGAAAAATCCGTGTGGATCAGCGATTATCCTTGGCTGCTTTTCCCGCTAATTTTGCTGCCATTCTTGCGATGTCGCGGGCGGCGTTGGGATGCGACAAACGACGCGCGGCATCGGACATTGATTGTAGCCGCTTTGGGTCGTTCAGGAGTTTCGCGACCGCATCGATCAAAGATTGGCTGCTGAGATTTGGTTCTTCGAGCATGACGGCGGCTCCGGCTCGTTCCAGGGCCTCGGCATTGCGCTTCTGATGATCGTCGGCGGCGCGAGGGAATGGAACGAAGATGGCTGGTTTCCCTGCCGCGGTGATTTCGGCGACGCTGCTGGCGCCAGAGCGGCAGAGCAGCAGGTCAGCATCGGCGAAAAACTTGGGCATGTCATCGATGAACTTGAAGACTTCGATTGATGCGCCCAACTCTTTGTAGGCGGCGACCGCGTCATCGTAGTCACGCTGTCCGGTCTGATGAACGATGTGCAGGCTTGGGCTGCGAGACAGCAACTCGGCTGCGGATTCCATCACGGTTTTATTGATCGCGTGCGCGCCCTGGCTGCCACCGAAGACCAGCAGGGTCGGCTTCGAATGCGGTTGCGAGATGATTTCAAAAAACGCCTG
>Ga0210405_10005586_pt1 | contig 11412 bp, 10 predicted proteins | sample IncBWH11MmetaG_FD_155492 | JGI IMG/M metagenome (GOLD analysis project Ga0210405, IMG submission 155492) | Forest soil microbial communities from Barre Woods Harvard Forest LTER site, Petersham, Massachusetts, United States - Inc-BW-H-11-M | ecosystem: Environmental > Terrestrial > Soil >... | reverse complement strand
AAACCGAAGAAGAGGAATTGGTGATCGTGGGGGAGGAGCCCGAGGAAGAAGCGGCGGCTCCCGCTCCGAAGGCACCAAAACCGGCGGCCAAGAAACCGGCCAAGAAACCGGCCAAGAAGGCGGCGAAGAAAGCCGCGCCCAAGAAGAAGGCCAAGAAATCCAAGCCCAAGAAAAAGGCCGCGAAGAAGAAAGCCAAGAAGACGGCCAAGAAGAAAAAGCGGCGGTAAGTTGGGTCGAAGTTCAGGCGATGCTCTTGCCGTGAAGGCTGGGACCTGGGTCCTGGCCTTCTCTTTTTCCGGAAGGTCATCTCCCGTAGTGGAATTTGGCCCGCCTCGCTGGTTTCCCAAGTTGAATGCGCGTGTTCTCGATTCAGGAATAGACCTGATTCTGCGGGACGCAATGCTTGCCCGAAGTGGCAACTACTACTAAGATAAACCCGCATGTTGCAGGCGCTGGAACAGATACGCCGGATGCGGGGCGGCGCGCAGTCACATCTGATGCGCTGCTCGGACGGCTACTACTACGTGGTGAAGTTCCAAAATAATCCGCAGCATCGGAGAATCCTGGTGAACGAAATGCTGGGAACGAAGCTGGCGGCGAGGCTGGGCTTGCCGACGGTACCGGTGGCGATCGTGGAAGTGTCCGAGGAGCTGATCCGGCTGACGCCGGAGCTGGCGATGGAATTGCCGCGGACGCGCGTTCCGTGCCAGCCGGGGTTGCAGTTTGGGGCGCGGTATCCTGCTGACCCCCGGCGTTTGACGCTGCACGATTTTCTGCCCGACGAGCAGCTGCGGGAGGTGGAAAACCTGCACGAGTTTGTGGGGATGCTGGTGTTTGACAAGTGGACCTGCAATACCAACGGCCGGCAGACGGTATTCTTCGATGAAACAAAGGAGACGCGAGGCGAGGCGGCGGTACGCTACAAGACTCGAATGATCGACCAGGGCTTCTGCTTCAACGCCGGGGAATGGAATTTTCCGGACGCGCCGCTGCGCGGATTATATGCCCGCAATCGCGTGTACCAGGGCGTCACGGGAATGGAGTCGTTCGCGCCCTGGCTGGAACTCCTGGAGAACCGTTTGACCGAGCGGGCGCTCGACGAAATCGGCCGGGAGATTCCGCCGGAGTGGTACGAAGACGATTACGACGCGCTCATGCGGCTGCTGGAACAGCTTCATCGCCGCCGGCCGCGCGTGGCGGATCTGATTCTGGAGGCCAAAAAATCGAGTCGCCAGCCGTTTCCCAACTGGATGTGAACCATGACGGACACCGCTAGCCAACAACCGAATGCCGGGCCGGGAAGCGCAGAACGAGCCTGCGCGTACCGCATCCTGCGCTACACGCCGAACCTCGTCCGCGATGAGTGGGTGAACATCGGGGTGCTGCTGTTCGATCCACAAACCGGCGAGCGCCGCCTGCGAATGATCGAGGACCAGGAGGAATACACTCGCGTGCGGCGTCTTCACCCACAGGCGGATGAAGCATTGCTGCGCGCGTTGCGCGAGCATCTGGAAGACCGGTTTCAGTCGGGGTGGTCTACCTCCAACGGCGGCGGCGTAAACCCCGGTAACTGGCAGCAGCTTCTGGCCAAGTGGGATGAGACGCTTTCGAACGCGCTGCAGCTGGCGCCGCAGAAAGGTGTCTTTGCTGCGGACCTGGACGCGGAACTCGAGCGACTCTACGCCGATCATGTCGCTCCGCAGCGCGCACCGAGCCGCGTAGGCGCGCCCGGTAGCAGGGCCAACTTGAGATCCTATTGTTCACAGGTCTTCCGGCAGGCGCGGCTGTGGGATCGTCTGCAAAAATCGGTGCGTGCCGAGGAATTTACGTTTCCGGGAGATCCCATGCGCCTCGATTACAGCTACCGGCGCAACGGCACGCGCGGATTTGTGCAGACGCTTTCCGTCACGCGCGCGCCCGCCGACGCCAAGCTGCTGGCGTACACGGCCGAGCGCATCACTGCTAAGGCTTCCCTGAAGACGGAGTTCGCGGCGGTCACCGACGTCGAACTGAAGATGGAAAACGACCGTCACCGCTTCGTGCGCGATACGCTGCGTGACGCGGGCATCGAGCCCGTTCCGTTGGAAGGATTCGCGGTGTGGGTAAACAAGCTCAAACCGTTGCTGCAATGAAACTGAGAAAGCATGCCAGGCTGGGTCACCGGCGGTATGCTCTTTCTTTGAAGCTGTTCGGCGCTGTACCTTCTCCGTGTTTATTCCTCCACAGCAAGGACCAGCAGCGTTGCGTCATCCTGCCAGTGATGTCCGCTAAACTGGCCCACGATCTCCAGAATTTTCATCTGCAATGCATCAGCGGTCGATGCGCGATGCTCGTTCAGCAATTGCAGCAGGCGGGCTTCGCCGAACTCCTCGTCCGCGGCATTGCAGGCTTCGGTGACGCCATCGGTGAACAGGACCACGCGATCGCCTGCGGATAATTGCGCTGATCCCAGCTCATACGTTTGGCTCTCGAAGACGCCGAGCACTGCGCCACCCTCGCGCAAGCGTTCGTGCGTGCCATCGGCGTGCACCACGAAGGGCGCGTTGTGGCCGGCGTTTACATAGGCCAAACGGCGTGTGGGTCCCTCAAGTTGCGCGTAAAAAAAGGTGATGAAGCGGTCGCTGGCCGTGTTCCGGCAGATCAGGGAGTTCAGCCGGCCGCAGAGCAGATCCGGCGCGAGCGTGGCCGAGGAGAGACCGCGCACGGCGGCCTGCAGATTGGACATCAGCAGCGCGGCGGGCATGCCTTTTCCCGCCACGTCGCCGATGCAGATGCCCAAGGTTTCCCCGTCCAGCGGGAGAATGTCGAAATAATCGCCGCCCACCAGCCGGGCGGACTGCCACGCGCTCGAGATTTCATATCCGGGCATCTGTGGAATCTCGCGCGGCAGCAACTTTTCCTGGATGGCCTTGGCTTCGGAGATTTCGCGCTCCTGCTCCTGCTGATGCAGCAGCGCTTCTTTACGCGCGCGGGCTTCTTCGGCTTCGCGGCGGCGCGCCTCGCGGCGTTCGCGTCCCAAGCTGATTTGCTTCTGCAGAATCTCCAGAAGCCGCGTGTTGGTCCAAGGCTTCTCCACGAATTCGCTGACGCCGAATTGCATGGCTTCGACGGCCAGGCCTACGGTGGCCCACCCGGTCATAGCTACCACCGGTGGACGGTCTTCGAGTTCCTTGAGGCGGCTGAGCACATCGAGGCCTTCGCGTCCCGAGGTGGTATCCCGCGCATAGTTCAGATCGATAAGGAGAACGTCGAACTCCTGGTGGGCGACTGCGGCCAGCAGGTCCGCGGGTGAATTGACGGTTTCGATACTGTAGCCGTGCCCCTTGAGCAACAATCGCAGAGCGTCCAGGACGTCCTGCTGGTCATCGGCGATAAGAATTCTCGGCGGCATCGTTTCACAGTCCCAAGAGACTTCGAGAGTGGTGGTCACCATGGAGGCTGCTCCCTGCGTCTCTACGTGCGGGCTTTCCTCTCGCCTGTGGGTACTGAAAGGCAGCCGGGCTGCCACCGCCGCATCCAAATAACATCTTTACTGTGAGTGGCTTAGACGGAGTCCAGGAGGAAAGAAACGCCTTCGTCTGGCCACTACCGGGAACGGGCGTTCCAATTTCGGACACCAGCATAAAGCGTGCGTGCTGGCGTAGTGTGCCAAGGTGCCAGAAAAAACAAAACCCGGCACGTTGGCCGGATTTCGTTTCACAGGCTGGTTGCCCGCGAAGGGGCGCTCCCTTAGAGAACGGGCTCGTTCCAGTTTTCGAGCGTTTCCTTGACCTTGTGCAGGAACTGGTGGGCGATGGCGCCGTCCACGACGCGATGGTCGTAGCTGAGCGTCACGTAGCACATCGAACGGATGGCGATGGAGTCGTTGATGACCACCGGGCGCTTTTCGATGGCGCCGAGGCCGAGGATGCCGACATTCGGCTGGCTGATCACCGGCAAGCCGAAGAGCCCGCCGAAGACGCCGGGATTGGTGATGGAGAAGGTTCCTTCCTGGACTTCCTCGGGCTTCAGTTTTTTCGAACGCGCGCGCTCGGCGAGATCGTTCATGGTGCGCTGGATGCCAAGGATGTTTTTTTCGTCGGCGTTTTTCACCACCGGCACGAGCAGGCCCCAATCGAGGGCCACGGCGATGCCGATGTTGATTTCCTTGTGCAGGATGACATTGGTACCGTCGAGTGAAGCGTTCAGCGTGGGGAAGGCGCGCAGTCCCGCGACGGCGGCCTTCACGAAAAAGGGCATAAAGGTGAGCTTGGTCTCGTAGCGCTTTTCGAATTCGTCCTTGGATTTGGCGCGCAGCGAGGCGATTTTGGTCATGTCAATTTCGTCCACGGAATACACGTGTGCCGAAACGCGCTTGGACGCCACCATATGTTCGGCAATGCGCTGCCGCATCGCGCTCATGGGCTGCACTTCGTAATTGCCGAAGTACATTTTTTCGCGTGGCACCGCGGTCTCCAGCACTGCATGCAGCTGCCCACCGGAAACACCTGGCGGCACCGAAGCCGTTGCGGGAGCAGGAGCCACTGGACGCGAAGGGGCGGCGGAAACAGCGGACGCAGGCGGCGCGGCGGCTGGAGCGCCCCCCGCGGCGATCAGCGCTTCAATGTCCTGCTTGCTGATGCGTCCGCCGGCTCCTGTGCCGGTTACGGCGGAGAGGTCGATGCCGTGCTCCGAAGCCATGCGGCGGACGAGCGGGGAGCTGTGAATGCGTTCGCCGGTGGAACCGGAAGAAGCCGATGAGGGAGTAGCGGCCACCGGCGCAGAGGGAGCGGGAGGCGCGGGCCTGGGCGCGGCCGCGGGCGCCGGAGCGGCTGCGTCAGGAGCTTTGGCAGGGGCGGGTGCCGCTGGCTTCGCCGGTGCAGGCGCTGGGGCCGCAGCGGCAGAGCCGGCCGCGTCAATGACACCGACAATGGTCTGGATGGGCACGGTCTGGCCTTCGCCGACCTTGATTTCCTTCAACACGCCTGCGGACGGCGAGGGGATCTCCGCGTCCACTTTGTCGGTGGAAATTTCGAAGAGCGGCTCGTCGCGCTCGACTTTGTCGCCGGGTTTCTTCAGCCACTTGGTGATGGTGCCTTCGAAAATGCTTTCCCCCATCTGGGGCATTACGATGTCGACTGCCATTTTCCTTCTCCTTAGAATCCGGTGCTTCCAGAATTCCGTTCTCAGTTGTCGGTATTCAGTGGTCAGTGAGAAGATCCATCAACGGAACGCATACTCTTCTCTTTACTGAGCACTGACAACTGTCTACTGAACACTCCCTCAATACCGCGCTAAATCTTTCGCGGCGGAAAAAACTTTTTTCGCGTTGGGCAAAAAATACTCTTCGAGCGTCGGCGCATAGGGCACCGGCGTATCGAGCGAGGTCACGCGCAGCAGCGGGCCGTCCAGATCGCTGAAGGCTTTTTCGCAGAGAAGCGCGGCGATTTCGCCGGCGATGCCGCCGGTTTTGGTGTCTTCATGGACGACCAGGCATTTGTTGGTCTTCTTCACGGAATTCAAAATCGTTTCTTCGTCGAGCGGCAGGAGCGTGCGCAGGTCAATCACTTCAGCCTCGATGCCTTCCTTGGCGAGGGCTTCGGCGGCTTCGAGGGACGTGTGCATCATGGCGGCGTAGGAAAGGATGGTCAGGTGTTTTCCTTCGCGGCGCACGACGGCTTTGCCGATGGGCACGGTGTAGTCGCCGGCGGGAATTTCGCCCTTGATGCGGCGGTACAGGAATTTGTGTTCGAAGAAAAGCACGGGATTATTGTCGCGCACGGCGGCCTTCAACAGGCCTTTGGCATCGTAGGGCGTCGAGGGATAGATGACCTTCAGGCCGGGCGTATGCACGAAATACATTTCCGGATTCGCGGAATGGAACGGGCCGCCGTGGACGCCACCACCGGACGGGCCGCGGATGACCATGGGCGCCGGGGCGTTCCAGAGGTAGTGGCCCTTGGCCACGAAATTGGTGATCTGGTTGAAGGCGCAGACGATGAAATCGATGAACTGCATTTCGCAGATGGGGCGCAGGCCGAGGTAGCTCATGCCACAGGCGGCGCCGATAATGGCGCTCTCGCTGATGGGGGTGTCGATGACGCGTTCCCAGCCGAAGCGCTCGAGCAGGCCTTCGCTGGTTTTGAACGCGCCGCCGTAGACGCCGACGTCTTCGCCGAGAAGAACCACGGCGGGGTCGCGGTCCATTTCCTCGAACATGGCTTGCTTGATGGCTTCGAGGAAGGTGACCTCTGCTCCGCCGCTGGCGGGACGGTTGGTCTTTGTTCCGTTTGTTCCGGCTACTTTGGTTTCGGGCATGGCTACCTCCGCGCCTTTCGCGAAGCGCTTGCGGCAGCGGCTTTCACGGTTTTCTTCGCGGCGGTTTTGGCGGCTACTTTTGCAGCGGGCTTGCCACCGTTGGTGGATTTCGTTTCGTTTGCAGAGATTCCTCCGGACGGATGCGTGTCGCCGAAATGAATCGGAGCGTTTGCGCCGCCTGAAGATTTGCCTGAGCCGAAACCGGGGACGGTCCATACTGCCTCGGCGCCGGATTTCGGCGGGGTCACTTCGGAAATGGGGCGTTCCCATTTCGCCTGGATTTTGTGGCACTCGTCGCCGGTGCAGTAAACGCCAGTATCGGCGAGTTCCGCGGGAGGCATCGGCGAATTCTCGGCGAACTCGCGCTCCGCGGCGAGGAGTGTGTTGATTTTATCCTCGATGTCTTTCTTGGATTTGGCGTCGAGGAGTTTTTCGCTCACTAGGAATTTTTCGTGCAGGGCGATGGGGTCGCGCGCTTCCCAGTAGGCGCGCATCTCCTTCGGGACGTACTCGGCGGGGTCATGCTGCGCGTGACCGAGACGGCGGAAGGTCTTGGCTTCGATCAGGATGGGGCCTTCGCCGGCGCGCGCGCGTTCAACCGCTTCCTTGGCGGTGGAATAAACCGCGCCTACGTCGTTGCCGTCCACAATGTAGCTGTCGATGCCGTAGGCTTTGGCGCGGTCGGCGAGATTTTCGAGCGGCACTTGTTTGCGGACGGGCGTGGAGTAGGCCCACAAATTATTTTCGAGAATTAAAACGAACGGCGCTTTCTGGACGGCGGCAAAATTCAGGCCTTCGTGAAAGACGCCGGTGGAGCTGCCGCCGTCGCCGATCCAGGTCATGGCTACGATTTTTTGGCCGAGGTAGCGGCCGGCCATGGCCACGCCTGCCATCACCGGGATTAAATCGCCCAGCATGGAGATCGGGGAGACGATGTGGAGGTCGTCGAGATCGCCGAAATGACTGGTGCCGTCCTTGCCCTTGGTGGGGGAATCGTATTTGGCCATGTGCTGCATGAAGATGTCGCGGGGCTTGACGCCTTTTACCAGCAGCGCTCCGATGTTGCGGATCATGGGCGCCAGCCAGTCCTTTTTTTGCAGGGCGTAGGAGGTGCCCACGGAAATGGCTTCCTGGCCGAGGCTGGAGTACAGGCCGCCGACGATTTTGTTCTGGCGGAAGAGCTTCACCATGGTGTCTTCGACGGCGCGGTTCAGGCGCATGTAGTAGTACAGGTCCAGGTGCTGCTGGCGTGTCAGGTCTTTCTTCATTGTTGCTCCGGTGGGCAGCGTTTTTGGCTGGCCCGCCTATTACAACTAGCTCTTCGGAGGACAGACAGGAGTGTCTGTCCTACGTTTACGCGGAGGCGGCTACGGGCTGCTCCGCGTGCTCCAGTTGCTCAAGAAAATCGACGCGTGATACTTCGCGCGTCTCTAAGCCGAATACTTCGCCAAAATATTTCACGACGCGCTGCGCGACTTCCTCGCGTTTGACGCTGCGGCCCAACAACTTTTCCAGCGAGGTGGGCTTGCGGTCGGCGATGCCGCAGGGGACGATTAAGTCGAAGTAGCGCAAGTCGGTCGAGACGTTGTAGGCGAATCCATGCGAGGTGACCCAGCGGCTGAGGTGCACGCCGATGGCGGCGAGTTTTTCTTCGGTTGCTGCGGCCCCGGCCCAGATGCCGGTTTTTCCGGGGACGCGGGCGGCGGTGATGCCGAATTCCGCGGTGACGCGAATCATGGCTTCTTCGAGCATGCGCACGTACCAGACTACGTCGCGGCGGATGGCGGCCAGATTCAGGATGGGGTAGCCCACGATCTGCCCGGGGCCGTGATAGGTAATGTCGCCGCCGCGGTCGGTGGCGTGGAACTCGACGCCTTTTTGGCGCAAAACATTTTCGGAGGCGAGAAGATTTTCGCGTTTTCCGTTGCGACCCTGGGTGATCACGTGCGGGTGCTCGCAAAGCAACAAGACATCCTCGACCGTTCCGGCTTTGCGGGCGGCTACGATACGTTTCTGCAGGGCCCACGCTTCGGCGTAGCCGATCAGGCCCAGGTCGACCAGTTCGCAAGGAATCACGATTCTGCCTTTGACAGAAGGTGACTGGTGACTGGTGATTGGTGACTGGCCAGAAGCCACGCCGTGGAAAGTTTATCGATCATTCGCGAATGAATTTTCCCAGTCATTAGTCACCCATCTCGAGTCACTAAACGTTGATCTGCAGGCCGCGCACGCTGGCGAACGCGTCACCCAGGCCTTCCCAGACTGTGGGATGGGCGTGCACCATGTTCATCATGTCGTCGATGGTGCCTTCGAGGTTCAGGACGGTAGCGGCCTCGGAGAGAATTTCCGTGGCCAGCGGACCGATGATGTGAATGCCCAGCACTTCGCCGAACTTTTCGTCGGAGACGACTTTGATGAACCCCCCGTGATTTCCCAGAATGGTGGCCTTGCTGTTGCCCACGAAGGGAAACTTTCCTATTTTCACGGCGTAGCCCGCGTCACGCGCTTGCTTTTCCGTTAGTCCGATCGAACCAATTTGCGGTTCGCAGTAGGTGGCGTTGGGAATGCGCGTCTTGACGATTTGATGCGTGGGCTTGCCGGCGATGTGCGTTACGGCGATGATTCCTTCCATCATCGCGGCGTGCGCCAATTGGGGTAGTCCCGCGACGATGTCGCCGATGGCGTACAAACCTTTTTCGGCGGTTTCCATGTTCTCCCCGGCTTGCACGAAGCCACGGTCGAGCTTGGCCTTGGATTTCTCCAGGCCGCAATTTTCGGTCATGGGCTTGCGGCCGACGGCGAGCAGGAGTTTTTCCGCTTGCATGGTCTGCGGCTTGCCGTCTTTGTCTTTGAATGAGACCGTGACGCCCTTGGCGTCCTTCTTGACCGATTCCACCATGCTGCTGGCGAAGATCTGGATGTTCTTCTTGCGGAAGGTCTTGTCGAGCTCCGCGGAGATTTCTTCGTCTTCCACCGGCACTACCCGCGGCAACGCTTCCAGAATGGTGACTTGCGTCCCGAACGAATTGTAGATGGAGGCAAACTCGACGCCGACGGCGCCAGCGCCAACGATGATTAATGTCTTGGGGATTTCCGGGAGTTCGAGAATCGAGCGGTTGGTGAGAATTGTTTTGTGGTCGGGCTCGATGCCTGGCAGCGCACGCGCTTCGGAGCCGCTGACCATTAGAACGTTGGAAGCTTCGATGATATTTTTCTTGCCGTCCTTCTCGACGCTGACTTTGCCCGGTCCTTCGTACCGTCCCCAGCCCTGGACCCATTCCACTTTATTTTTCTTGAAAAGAAACTCGATGCCTTTGGCGTGCTTCTTGACGATCTTGTCCTTGCGCGCCAGAATATTGGCCCAGTTGATCTTCAGGCCGCTGACTTCGAAGCCCAATTCCTCGCCGTTCTTGAAGTGGTCGTAGACCTCGGCATGGTGCAGGAGCACTTTGGTGGGAATGCAGCCGACGTGCAGGCAGGTTCCGCCGAGATACGGGTCTTTCTCGACGACGACGGTTTTCAGGCCCAGTTCGCCCGCGCGAATCGCGGCGACGTACCCGCCCGGCCCACTTCCCACAATCGCTACGTCGTACTTTGCCACGCGCAGTCTCCTTCCGCAGGTGCCAGGAACCGGCGACCCGAACCCGAAAACCAGATGCTATCGCACCCGTGCCGCACTCGAAGCAATCGCGAGGGGTTCAGGCCAAGAGATGGGGCGTCCGTCGTTGCGAATGCGAACGCCATTCCATACGGAGAAAAAGCCGCCCGCGCGAACAGCGCAGACGGCTGCATCCCGGCAAACAACAAATTTTAACAGCCGCCCGTCCCCGTAGCAACCTCGACCGGGAAGTGGAAGAGCCTACTCACTTGGCATCCTCCCAGCGAGACTGAAGTGCGCGAGCGAGAAGTAGCAGAGGACGGAATCGTCGACACCAGGCGGAAAACGTGGGCGTCGCGAAGGCAAGGAGAATCGCGGTTTGCCCGCGCCGGTGGAGAGCGCAAGTCCGGCGTACCCTTCTGGTACTGGCCGCGTACTGGTGATGTGGCTATAGTAACCGATAAAATATCCCTTGCATTTAATTTTACTCATAGATACAGTCGCACTCCTAATATCAATGGCTCAACCTGAAAATGCCTTTGCGGACACCCCGGCCGCTCTAGCGAAGGGAGGTACCAGGGCCATGCGCATGAAATCCGGAGAACGCTGGCAATGCATGAATCCAGCGTGCCAATGCACCGTCTTGGTGGAAACCAGCAGTGAAGTGGAAGGAAGCAACCCGCACTGCGCCTGCGGCAGCGTGATGAAGAAGCCGTACGCGCCGCCCGTGTTTCGCTACCTCGACTTTCTAGGCTTTCCCGAGCCGGCCATCACCGCCCGCGGCTCGCACGAGGACTGAGCCATGCCCGCACGAATTCGCCATCATCGCTGGGACTTGTATCCTGCTAAATCGCTGGCGGTCCGCGGAGGACTCGCGCGCACCTTCGGAGGATTGGTCAGCTTTCTTGCCGTGACCTTCCTTTGCACGGGCATCTACATTCTCGATGATGCCTTCGCAAATCCTTTGGGGGCACAGGCAGTGGCCCTGATTGCCGCCGCGTGCATCATCGCGCTTGCGACCGTTCTTCTTTTCTACCTCCTCAAACCGGAAAGCAGGGCCAGCAAGGAAACTGCAAGGCAGTTGCATCGTGCGGTCCCGGGGCCCAAGCATGAGTTTTTCGAAAAGGTTCCGGTTAAGCCGCAAAATGAAGCTGACGGCCAGGAGTTAGTCTACCAGCGCGTCTACGTGGACCACTCGCGCATTCGCCCCTGACTTTGGCGTTTCGAATCAGGCCCGGGGAATGGCGGGGAAATAGCGCTCTTCCAAAATGATGCGGTGGTGGATTTGGTGGCCGGCGGTGATGAATGCCAGCGCGCGCACGGTGACGTCCTTCTGGCTGGCGACGCCGCGCCGAGGCCAGGCCTCTTCTGGAAAAGAGCGGAAGAGCGCGAGAGTCGCGTTTCGCACGGCGGCGAATTCCTCGGCCAAGCCTGCAAGTGTTCGTTCGGCGAACGCGCCGTTGCGCACGAAATCATCCTGTTCGAATCCCGGGAGCGGTGTTTGATCGCCCCGCGCA
>Ga0210405_10005585_pt1 | contig 11413 bp, 8 predicted proteins | sample IncBWH11MmetaG_FD_155492 | JGI IMG/M metagenome (GOLD analysis project Ga0210405, IMG submission 155492) | Forest soil microbial communities from Barre Woods Harvard Forest LTER site, Petersham, Massachusetts, United States - Inc-BW-H-11-M | ecosystem: Environmental > Terrestrial > Soil >... | reverse complement strand
GATCAAGGGATATGGATTCAAGTTCGAGAACGCCGCCGCCATGTTCTTCAGCGACGTCGTGCTCAAGGGCAGCGGGAGATGGAACTGGAATGTGAAGGGATTCGGGAACGGAACGGTGGATGCGGGCCAGCTGATCCTCGAAGCTCTGTCAAGAGATCGGTATGGAATCGCCATCTCGAACGTGCACTATTCCCGCCCCGAAGTGAAGGCAGTGTCCCTGGGCGCGGCAGAGGGAGGACCCTTTGTGGCGCCCACGAAAGAGAACATCCTGAACCGGACATATCCGCTGACGCGCGTGGTTTATGCATTTCTCAATCGTGCGCCCGGCAAGCCGGTGGATCCCAGGGTGGGAGACTTCCTGCGGTACATCCTGAGCCGTGAAGGCCAGCGGGACGTGCTGTCCGAGGGGGCGTACCTTCCGCTCCCGGCGCAAATTGTCGCGGAGCAACTGAGGCGGATTCGATGAGAGCGCTAATCGTATTTTCTCTGGCTCTCGGCCAAATGAGCGCGCAGGTTACCGGCGGGACTATCCAGGGAACAACCACAGATCCCTCCAGCGCGGCGATTGCCGACGTTCAGATTTCCATCCTCAACGTTGAAACGGGCGTGGATCGGATCGTCACCAGCAACTCTCAGGGATTTTACTCTGCGCCCAATCTACCGCCTGGATCTTATCGGATCAAGGCTTCCGCAACAGGATTCTCGGAGGCAACCGAAAACGTCACGCTCACGGTGGGTGCTCGGATTACCGCCGATCTGGCGATGAAGGTCGGAACGGCGAGTGAGCAAATCGAGGTAACCGCGGCTCCGGCAGGCGTCGACCTGGCTTCGTCGACTCTGAGCGCTACGGTGACCGGGAAAGAAATCGTCGAGTTACCGCTCAATGCCCGCGATTGGAGCGCGCTGGCGACTCTCGAGCCCGGCGTATCCGGGGTTCGCACCCAGCCCGGCTTGGCCATCACCAACACGAGGGAGAATCGTGGATTGGGCAACAACCTGACCATCGGCGGCAACCGGCCACAGCAGAACAACTACCGGCTGGATGGAATCAGCATCAATGACTATGCCAACAGCGCCCCGGGCAGCGTGCTTGGCGTGGTCCTGGGCGTGGACTCGGTGCAGGAGTTCTCCGTCATCACGAGCAATGCAACTGCCGACTACGGCCGCAGCTCGGGTGGTGTGATCAACTCCATCACACGATCCGGAACGAACACCTTCCATGGCACGGGCTATGAGTTCTTTCGCAACAGCGCGCTCGACGCCCGGAATTTCTTTGACGGGTCAACCGTTCCGTCGTTCAAGCGAAATCAGTTCGGAGCCTCGGCTGGCGGGCCCATCGTCAAGGGCAACACTTTCATTTTTGCCAACTATGAGGGGCTTCGCCAAGGGCTCGGCCAAACGTTGGTCAATACCGTCTTGTCCCCCAGCGCGCGGCAAGGACACTTGGTGTCCGGTGACATAGCTATCAGCCCCGCCGTTCAGCCGTATCTGGGCCTCTATCCGCTGCCGAACGGCGCCATCACCGGAGATTCCGGACTATTCAGCTTTGTGGGCAGCCAGGTGACAAACCAGGATTACGTCACCACCAAAGTGGATCACGTGTTCAGCGCCAAGGACAGCCTCGCCGGAACCTATCTGTACGACAACGGCCAGACCAACGGGCCGGACAACTTCGATAACACCATCCTGGGCGCGAAGACCGTGCGTCAAGTGGCGACGCTGGCGGAGACTCATATCTTCGGGCCAACTGTGCTGAACACCCTCCGCATTGGGTTCAGCCGCGCCGTCGCCGAAGCGCCGCAGGGTCTGAAAGCGCTGAACCCGCTGGCAGCCGACTCGTCGTTGGGATTCTATCCGGGCCAGGTTGTAGGACAAATCACCGTCACCGGCCTCGCGAACTTCCAGGGCGGCGTGGGCTCGATCGGTGAATTCGACTATCACTACAACTCGGGCCAACTGTACGACGATGCGTTCGTCACCAGGGGCGCCCATGCGATGAAATTCGGCGTGGCATTCGAAACGATTCAGTCGAACGAATTGGGAGCCGGCGCGCAGCAGGGCAACTACACGTTCGGCTCCATCGCGGCCTTCTTGACGAATAAGCCCACGTCGTTCAAAGGCCCGGTCGGAAACTCTTCCACCGTGCGGAGCATCCGCCAGCGGATATTTGGAACCTATTTCGAAGACGACTGGCGCGTAAGACCGAACCTGACGGTGAACATCGGAGTGCGATATGAGATGTCCACTGTTCCCACCGAGGCCCACGACAGATTGACCAATCTCGTCAACCTGAACAGCGTGCAGACCCAACTGGGCTCTCCTTATTTCAAGAATCCGACGCTCTTGAATTTCGAGCCTCGCGCCGGTTTCTCCTGGGACCCCTGGGGCAATGGCAAGACCGCTGTCCGCGGGGCTTTCGGAATGTTTGACGTGCTGCCGCTGCCCTATCTTTTCGAGCTGAATACGCTGCAGTCGGCGCCGTTCTACGCGCAGGGCAGCGCCTCCAAGCTGCCTGTTGGATCATTTCCAACCGGGGCCGTGTCATTGCTCTCGGCGAATAATCTGCGATACGGCTTCATCGAGCATAATCCGCACCGGGACTACGTGATGCAATGGAATTTCAATATCCAGCGGGAGATCGTGAAAGATCTCACTCTACTGGTTGGCTATGTGGGCTCGCGGGGCGTGCATCAGCCCTTTCACGTCGAGGATATCAATACCGTGCAACCCGCGCGCACGCCGGCGGGTTACTTTTGGCCGACGCCGGTGGGGAGTGGAACTCTGCTCGATCCGCTGGCCGGCCAGATCACCGCGGTCCTTTGGCAGGGAAATTCCTTCTACCATGCGCTCAACGCTAAGCTCGTCAGGCGCATCAGCCACGGCTTGCAGATTCAGGCGTCGTACACGTGGGCCAAGAGCATCGATACCAGCTCGGCGTCCATCACCGGCGACACCTTCATGAATTCCATCATCGATCTTCCCTATTTCGACACCAGGCTGACTCGCGCTCTGTCGGATTTCGATGTCCGACACAACCTGGTGGCCAGCTACACCTGGGAGCTTCCCTCTCCGCCCAAGTCGCTGACCCTTGTTCACGCTATCGCCGGCGGCTGGCAATGGGGCGGCATCTTTCAGGCGAGCTCCGGATTGCCGTTGTCGGTAGGAATCGGCGGCGATGCGTTGGGCTTGAACAGTGCCGTTACCTTCGATTTTCCCGACCGGCTCGGCACTCCAGGCTGTTCCTCGGCCGTCAATCCCGGGAGTATTTACTACATCAAAATTTCATGCTTTGCCTTCCCCAACCCGGCCACGCGGCTGGGGAATGCGGGCCGCAACATTCTCCCCGGACCCAATCTCTACAACGTCGATACATCGCTGGTCCGGAACATCAAGTTGACGGAGAGAGTCAGCGCGCAATTTCGCTCGGAGTTTTTCAACGTCTTGAATCACACCAATTTTTCCGACCCGATACGAGCGAACGTGGCCATCTTCAATCAGACCGGAGCCGTAGTTCCGACCGGCGGACTGATCACATCCACGGCAACCACTTCGCGTCAAATTCAATTCGGCCTGAAGCTGATCTGGTAACATGCGCAAAGCCATCTTTAATACCCATCTGTATGCGGCGTTGATCACCGGCGCCATCCTGATTGTGATCGCCGTTACCGGTTGTTTGCTCGTCTTCGAGCTGCAGATGGATCGCTGGCTCGATCCCAAGGTCTCCTATGTCCAGCCGCAAGGCGAACCGGTTCCACTCACCAGGATGCTGGCTCGACTGCAATCGGCATATCCCGGCCAGAAGGTCACGGAAATCAATTTTGGCGAACCTGACAGCTCAGTGATGGCCAGGATCGGCGGCCATCGGGTATTTGTAAATCCCTACACCGGCGAAATCATCGACTCGCGTTCGGGTGAGCCCGCTTCCTTCCATCTGCGCCATTTGCACCGGGAGCTGATGGCCGGCAAAACGGGAAGCCTGATCGTGAATATCGTGACGTTCGCGCTCCTGCTCCAGAGCCTTTCCGGCCTGTACTTATGGTGGCCCCTGAAGCGGACGACGGTGAAGCTGAACGCGTCCTGGCGCAGGATCAGTCTCGATCTCCACCACGCCGTCGGATTTTTCTCCTGCGCTTTCATTTGCGTGCTCAGCGTCACGGGCCTGGTGAAGGTCTACGGAGATAAACTGCAACCGCTTTTCGACCGCGTCACAGGTTCGCCCACCATGACGCGCGACCTGCCTTCCAAGGTGAGCCCGGCTTCGACAATCACTATCGACGATGCCGTCGCCATCGCCAGAACCCGGCTTCCGGGCGCAAGGCTGGCCCGCATCCTTCCGCCAAAAGATAAGAACGGCTCGTTTGTTGTCCACATGAAATTCCCAGACGATTCGACCGTGCCCGGACGAAGCTGGGTTGTAGTCGATCAGTACAGCGGCTCGGTCTTGTCGAGCCTGGATGCGCGCACTGCGCCTGCCGGGAGCAGGATTCCGATTATTAATCGTGAGGTTCACGTCGGCGGCATCTACGGAGTACCGACGCGGATCCTGGCGTTCCTGGCAGGCCTGGCCGTTTTGCTCCAGACCGCAACGGGCTACCTCCTATGGTGGCGAAAGCTCCCCAGGTCCTCCGGAGCTCGCCGGCAACGTCGCCACGAAAGTGGTGCCGCTGGCGTCGGAGCGCTCCAGGGAGAGGCTTCCGCCGTGAGCCTCGGCAATCGATCGGGCGATGGCTAAACCTAGCCCGGCGCCGGCTGCCCGTGAATCGGCCGTGTCCGCCCGGAAGAAACGCTCGAACACGTGGGGCTGGGCGTCCGCCGGAATACCGTTGCCGGTATCGGAGACCGAGACCAGGTATGAGCCGTCTCGGCGCTGCAGGTTCAGCGACACACTGACGCCGCGTGGAGTATACTTGACCGCGTTGTCCAGCAGATTGGAAATCATCTGCCGCAACAGATCTTCATCGCCGTAACAGGGTGATTCCGGCAGCGGCGGCAGATGCACGGTGATATCCTTCGACGCTCCCAGGACGCCGGCGGCGCGAGCCATTTCACCTATCAGCTCGTCCAGATAAAACGCATGTTTCTGCAGGGTCAGGCGTCCGGCATCGGCCCGCGCCAGCTTGAACATGTCGTTCACGATCCGGGTCAGGCGGCGGCTTTGTTCGTCAATGATGGTAAGCGCACTGCGATACTCCTCTTCCGTGCGCCGTTCCTTCTCTAAAGTCACCGAGGTCGCGGTGCGGATCACCGACATTGGAGTCCGCAGCTCATGCGATGCATCGGTCATGAATTGGCGCTGCATCCCAAAGGCCGAGCTCAAGCGGGACAGAAGATCGTTGAACGCGCCGGCAAGCCGCCCCAGCTCATCGCGCGGATTGACCACCGGAAGGCGCTGGTCGAGATTCTCCGCGCCAATACGGAGGGCCTGTTCGGACATGGCGAGCACGGGCGCGAGACTCTTACGCGCGAGAAACCAGCCGCCGAATCCGGCCAGTAGCAGTCCCAGCGGCACAGCAATCGACAGGACCAGCCGGTCGGTATACAGCTCGCCCAATAGCGGCGTGAGAGACCGGCTGGTGACAACGGTATAGGTTCGACCCATCGGTTGCAACGTGACGCGGACCGCGGCCAGGCGGCGAAGCTCGCCTTCGCCTCCGGCCGCCCGCACCGTGTCCAGGTAAACAGCGTCGCCGCGCAGCAGGTCACGCCGCGGCAGCGCGATTCGTTCGCTCGCGCCCGCTGGTTTCTCGGCGAGCAAATCGTCCTGAGCGTCGAAGATCGCCAGGGTGTGGTCGGGGAGATTCAGAGTCTTCACGGCATCGCGAGCGGCCAGCTCATCGAGGCCGCTCTCGCTCAGCTCTTTGCCGAGAATGGAAACAGTGGCGCTGCACACGGATTTCAGAATTCCGTCCGCCCGCTCATAAAAGTTCTGGCGCAGCAATACATAGAGGCCGGCGCTGAGGGTTCCCAGCAGGAGCGCCAGGATGCCGACGTGCCAGAGAGTCAGCCGCACGCGAACCGAATCAAACATGCGGAGACGCCGCCTCGGCGGTCAACACGTAGCCTTCGCCACGGCGCGTCCGGAGCAGTTTCACCTCGTGCCCGACGTCGATCTTGCGCCGCAGACGCAGCATATACACTTCGATCAGGTTGGAAAACGGGTCGAAGTTTTCGTCCCAGGCGTGCTCGGAGAGATCCTCTCGCGTGACTAACTCGCCCCGCCGCCGGGCGAGGTATTCGAGTACCGCGTACTCTTTTGCAGTCAGCTCGATGACCTGCCCGGCGCGAGTCACCCGCCGCGCCTTTACGTCGATACGCAGATCCGCGACCTCGATCACTTCGGTATACGCCAGGGGGCCGCGCCGCAACAGCGCTCGCACGCGCGCCAGCAGTTCACGATACTCGAAGGGTTTGGTCAGGTAGTCATCGGCGCCGTGATCGAGGCCGGCGATGCGATCCTCCACCGTGTCGCGCGCCGTGAGCATCAGAATCGGAATGGAGAGGCCGGACGCCCGCAGCTCCCGGCAAACACTGAAGCCGTCCTTCCGCGGCAGCATTACATCGAGGATGATCAGGTCGTACTGGTTGACGCTGGCTTTGTAAGAGCCGTCCTCGCCGTCCATGGCGACATCGACGGAGTAACCTTGCTCTCGCAGCCCTTTGGCAAGCATCTGCGCCGCCGCGGGCGCGTCTTCAACCAGGAGAATCCTCAGGGTCCGATCCCTCTGGTGGGGATTGTACCGCTGTAGGACAATAGAGTGCTTGCCTCGATCTGCCATCCTTCGACTCTCCGTAGCCGCGGCTTGTATTCTAGTGGGCGCTCCGATGGAGGGCAGGTGCGCCGATTCTAAAGCCAAGTTTCGCCTCGCGGTCGGCTCCAAGCCCGGCAACATCGTGTATCTTCAAGTCGACCTCGCGCGTGCGCTGGGTTACTTCGCAGAGGAAGGGCTCGATGTCGATTTCGAGTACTTCGCAGGGGGCACGCCTGCCGCCAAAGCCCTGGCGTCGGGCCGCGCCGAGTTCTCCGGAAACTCCATCGACCACACCATCAAGCTTCGGGCCGAGGGCAAAGACCTCAAGATGGTGGCTTCCTTCACTATCCTACCCACCGTGACCCTGGTGGTCCGCAGGGATTTGAGAGCACAGATTCGATCGATCAAAGACCTGAAGGGCAGACGGCTCGGCGTCACTGCGATCGGCGCCGGGACACACGTGTTGGCCGCCTCGATCCTAAAGAAGGCCGGTTACTCCTTGGCCGACGTTGTGGTGGTACCGGTTGGCTCCGGAAAACCGCTCATCGACAAAATGAAGCAGAAAGAAATCGATGCCGCCATGGCCACCGACCCTACCACCACGGAACTCCTGATGGCCGGCGAGGGCTCTCTGCTGCTCGATATGGTGACCTTCGAGGAGACACAGCGGATCTTCAGCGGTGAATATCAGTTCACCGGCGTTTTGACCCGGCAGGATGTGATCGCAGCGCATCCGCAACTGGTGCAGAGGGTGGTGAACGTCTTTGTCAAGACGAACCAATTCATTGCCAGGCACAGCGCCGCCGACATTGCAGCCCACCTGCCTCCGAGTATCGTGCAGGATCGTTATATATACGTGAAAAGCCTGGAACATTCGCGGCCGTCCCTCTCCAGGGACGGCATGGTCACGCGCAACGGCGTGGCTAACAATCTTCAATCGCAAATCACATTTGCGTCGATCCAGCCGTCCGCCGCTTTGGATCCTACAACCTCCTTCGATATGCGTTTTGTCTTGAAGGCGCTTGGCCGGTAGTATTCCGCATGAAACGCGCCACGTATGTTCATACGCCGTTCATCTGAAACTCGTGTACACTTTTGAACTGAGTTGAGGAGGCGCGGCGTTTGAACAGACTTTGCTGCGGAGCTCGCGGTGCTGGGCGCGCGCGAGTGACGCCTTTTGCATCCGTCGAGCTGCTTCGGTGCCGCTAATGTGTTTGGCCTGGCGGTGGAGCAATTCCGCACTCACGCCGTTTTTTGAATATTGCTGCCAGTCGGCCAACGAAGTCAGTTTCTCGAAGGATATCTGGTAATCGTCGCGCCGGTAAACACGCCTCTTCTTGCCCCGCGCCCGCGTCCGATCGAGCTGCGCCTTGAAGTGACCGGCCTATCGTCCTTTCATCAGGGCCGGTCTACCGAACTTCGTCTCGTCAATCGGGACATTCGTCTGCACTTCCTTCAGCTCAATCGAATCCCGCCCATCCAGCCACGCGAAGGTCCAGCGAAAGGGTATCTTAATTCCACCAACGTCGCGATAATCGCCATAATCAATCTGCGTGGGAACGCGGCCGATCGGCGACTTGCCATAGCGCACCTCCCGAACGAGCAGGCCCGACAGTTTGTCGAAGTATAACGTTGCGATAAGGCCTCCGGGGCCGTTTCCCTGGAGCACTTGGACCTCACGATTTTGCCCCACCACCACGTTCGACTTCTGCAAGGTTTGGCTGGACGGAGCAGGCAGATCGTCGATTGTGGTCGGCGAGCTGACCCGCCAATTGGTGAGAACTCGCTTGATCTGCCCTGGAAAGGACAGTTGCGCGTCCAGCCTGGACCCGTCCAGGTCCCCGCCACTCAACTGGTACTCCCCTAAGACTGTGAGCGGCGTCTTTATCCAACCGGCGCGGCCGTTGAAGGTCCTGATGCTGTCTCCCCGGTCCGGGTTGTCCTTAAACTCGATGAGCATGGATCGCTGATCCGGAGCTTTCGCAAAAATTTGGACCTCGCCTCCGCCCCCGAAGCCCCCGAACCCCAGGCTCGTCCCCTTGCCGACAAAGCTGGTGAGGCTGGCCAGCCGCTCGGCCCCTCCGGCCGCCTGAATATATTTGTCCAGAATCTGTTCGGCGGAAGGCATTCCGGGCGCCTGTGTGAGGATGTCATCCATCTCCAGGGCCGGAGAGCCGTACACGATATCCATCGCCGGCGTAACCGAGGGGCGGTCGCGGCCGCGATGGCAGGTCCAGCAGGTCACAACCTGGCTCCCCCCAAAGTTGTCGTGATTAATAGTGGACACCATCTTCACCATCTTGCGCGCGATAATCTTTCGCGGAGTGTCGTACGCCCAATCCACCTTGTCGGTGCCGGCCCCGGTATGACATTCCGAGCAATCGAAGCCCAGGGCGGCCGACATTATGCCCATCGTGCCCATGAAATCGTCCACGGGAATTCCCTTCAGGGCCTGGATGTTTTTGAACGCTTTTTCCGACGTCAGCGGTCTATCTTGCGATGCAGTCTGGCCGCCCGCGGACCCCACGCCTATCAGCGACGCGACCGTCATTCCAGCGATCGCAAGGATCATCCCATATAGCCTCATTTTCTGTTTTGGCTCCGTTCTTATGTGCGTTGAAAAAGACAATCGACGAGGCCGGATTCACTTCTTTTCGGATCCATCGGGGCGGTTGGGATCAGCCCCAGGGGCAGACCCGCCCATAAACAGTTTTCGGCCGTCGGTGAACGTTAGATTGGCGCCGACCCCGCGATTCGCCCCATCCTTGGCCTGATAGCCCTCGATGATAATCTCCGTTCCCGGCGGCAGAGAATTCTTGGTGAAGCCTAACCTCAAAAGAGAGTTGGGGCTGCCGCCTTCGATCATCCAACTGGCGACCTTGCCGTCCTGGCCCTGCACGTCCACGTGAATCCATGAATGGGGATTTACCATCTCCCATTTCGTGACGGTTCCCCGCAATTTGAGCGGCTTATTCACATCGAATTCCGCCCCGAATGCGTGATGCGCCCACACCGGCGCGGCCACGAGCAGTCCGACAACGGCAGTCATAACCGATAGCGCTTTTTTATTGATCACTTTTGACTCCTCTTGGCGGCTTCTTCAGCGGCCTTCTTCTCCTCGGCGCGAGCTCCGCTGAGGTTATTTGCCAGGCCGTAATTACCCTCGTGACAGGCGAACTCAAATATCGGTCCCTTGGTCTTCACCATCGACTGCTCCGCTTTCCAGGGTCTTGTCCAGGTTGCCGGATCGTCGACCGTGAATTCGTAGAGGATGGTGTCCTCGTCGACGCGTGTGAAGCGTTCGACCACGTGCAGATTTTCACTGGATCCTCTGAAGTTAGTTTTATCGGTGAAATTGGTTGTGTCGACGACCAGCGTGTTGCCCTCCCAGCGGCCACGCGAGTCGCCCATCAACTGGCGGATGTTGGGCCCCAGGTGCGGACGCCCGTCTAGAGGTATGATGCGCACGTCGTGGATCTCCTCCTGGAGAATGGCCACGTATCCGGGACCTTGCTGAAACTGAATATTGCTGTTGTAGGCCTCGGGAAGCATGGGCGGTCCCGCGCCAGGCATTACGATACAACGCTCGCTCAGGGAGCGGCTTTCCGGTCCATCGAAGGGGCCACTTCGTTTCCTCGCCTCGGCGCGCGCGGCCGCTCTCTTCTTGGCTTCCGGCGTCAGCGGCGGAACTCGCCCATCTGGCGGATCCACAATCAGCGAAGTTCGTCTGCTAGAGGCGCGCTTGGCCTGGAGCGGGTCCAGTCCGTACTGAAGAAAATCATAATGCGCTTCCGTTCCGGCGCTTGCTCTGGTGCGGGGTTGGAGCGCTTTCTCATTTTCCGCCTGCTCGTTTTCCGTAAGAAACTCGCGGCCGGCAAGGGCGGCGGGGCGCTCCAAGGGAGTAAGAGTCGCATTCGACCAGACTCCCTGCAGGTCGGGCTGGCCATCCGGCGTGCGTGGTTGGCTCCAGGTCTTCTTGGCTTGGCCCTCGACTCGGAGCGGGGTCATTAACGCGAGCGCGATCAGCACGGTCATGGCGCCCATCGAACCAGCCAAGCCGCGGTTCACTCGCGTCCTTCCTTTCCCTGATTCATTTGCTCGCTTTCTTGCGAAGATGGCCATAGATAAGCTCTTCCGACAACTCTACACACTTAAATTCTAAAAGTTGCGCATTCTTCTCGACACGACGATAGAGAGGCATACTCATCTTCCAAGGCCGCGTAAACACGTTTGGGTCTTCGATGGTGGCCTCGTAGAGGATTGTATCAGGGCTGCGGGGAGTGTAGCGTTCGACCACATGCAGGGCGTCGCTGTGGAAATTTCCTGCGCGATCGAACCAGGTCTGGTCGTTGAACCCAGTCACATCGACCACCAAAGTGTCCCCCTCCCAACGGCCAGCCGACCAACCCATCCAACTGTCGGTGGGGCTGGGACCGGGATCATCCATCGGGATGGTCCGAACCGCGCCCGCGTACTGATAAGCGATCATGATGGTCTTCGCGCCCTGAATAATTTGAAACGGGTGGGGCATATACGCAGCGCGCGGCACGCCCGGCAGGTAACACCTGATCTCCGGGTCGCGGGTCCACCGATTCGCGAAGTTCTCCTTCTTCTTCGCCGCCGCCGCTGGCAGGTAAGGGATCTCATCTCCCTCTACTACGCCT
>Ga0210405_10005582_pt1 | contig 11416 bp, 10 predicted proteins | sample IncBWH11MmetaG_FD_155492 | JGI IMG/M metagenome (GOLD analysis project Ga0210405, IMG submission 155492) | Forest soil microbial communities from Barre Woods Harvard Forest LTER site, Petersham, Massachusetts, United States - Inc-BW-H-11-M | ecosystem: Environmental > Terrestrial > Soil >... | reverse complement strand
TGGCTTCATGCCACAGGAAATACCAGTCGTACAATTGGCCCCCGTTGCGAAAAGAAGTTACTAGCCCGATGACGATCAGGGCCAACACACCGAAGATTGCCGGTGAGGACCAAAACCGGCTGACCCGTCTTCGCGTCAGGAACGTCCCAAATTCGGCCACCCGGCTGACAACATTCTCGCAGACTCGGCTCGGGATGTCGCTCAGGCGCGCCATTCCTAACTCTGGTTGGTTCCCGTTTTTCACTTTCAACTGTTGCACGTACGACTTCGGCCACCCACCGAGTTGCCACTCTGCCGTTTGCCGGTGTTGGGCCCACATTGTCCAAACCAATTGCGTGATCAAGCCTAACGCTAGCGGAATAATGAACCACTTGATCCGCCGTCGCCCCAGTCGCTGATCGACCAAGATGGACGCAAAAATCCATGTCATCAAACCCAACAGCAGCGTGATGCCCGCTGAGCGGACCAGCACCGCCAAAACAAGGGCAATGGTAAAAGGCAGCATCCAACCGATCCGAGTCCTCCAAGGGCTGGGGCTCTCGATTTGGAGAGCCAGCAAGAGCGCTAGCATGCTGAGTAACAGATACGGCATGTCCGAGAAGATGAGTTGGGTTGTGAAACTGAATAATGCCGGCGATGATCCCATCAGGAGGCAAGCGGCCGCAGCCACCACGCGGCCTTCTACTCTTCGCAATAGTTGGTATGCCGTGATCAAACCTAAGGTAGTGCAAACTGCAATCACATGGAAAAGCACCGCGGGGCTAAGTCCAGCGAACCAGCCAACCACTGCCAGAATCAACGGAAAGCCAGGAGGCAAGGTTGTCTCCGGCAAGAAGTTGAATTGATACGAGCCTTTCTCAAGAATCGATCGGGCCAAGTCGGAATACATTACATCATTCATGAAGTCCGCAGCTCGCGGGTAGGAATTGAACTGCAACACTCCGAGAAGCAGGATGAAAATGTAGACCACGATGTCAACGGTCCAAGGGAGCGAGCCCGCGCTCCGCTGACTCCGTACCAGTCGCGAGAATCTGAGAAGCTGCATAGATACCAAGACAACAGCCAGGTCGGCTACTCTAATTGGAATGGCCCTTGAGAATGCCCAGTTACGGCACTCGGTGGATCGGCAGCTTGCGGAGCTCCGCCGCGGGTCGTTCCTGCACCGGCCACGTCAGCGACAACAGACAGCAGACCCTTCTGACGCAGCACCTCCGCCGCATCGCTGATCACCGCGAAGGGGAGACCGGAACGCTCAGCAATATCCAGCAGAGAATGTTCTCCATCGGAGAGATTCAATACCCAAAGCCGCCCGGAGATCTCCGCGTCGACCGCGTCACCCCCCGTGGACCGATAGAGGTTTCGCCTACCCAATTGTGGTTCACAGTAAGGATTCTGGTTGCAATAGCGACGGTTGCTCTCGAGCACGTCCAGAATGGCGACGCACACGCGAAGAGATTCAGCCAACTGTAGGGGCTGGATAAAGTCAAGATTATCGGCTGAAGTGTGATACTGCGGAAAGCTCCCCCAGACGCTGCGCATCAGGCAGCCGACAGGAAGATTGAAGCCTGGAGAGCAGTACTGCCGCTCGTCATAACCGTACGGACTAAATTCCAGAATCTCCGAGTTCTCACTGAAGTGCCGGAGAACGTGCGCAGCGGCGCGGTCAATCTCGGCGTTTCCGCGGCGGCTCTTCTTGTAGTGGAATCCACCGGCGTCTCCAATGCAAGTCAACACCAGGCCGTGGCGAATTCTCTTCGCAGTGTCGCTGTTTCGAGCGAGCCAAGTGATAGCCCCAATCGTACCGGGAATGAACAGGAACCGATACGAGTAATGAAGGTCCCGTTCCGCGAGAAATCGGGCTAGGAAGGCTGCCACGGTTAATCCGGAGAGATTGTCGTTCGCCAATGAGGGATGACACGCGTGGCACGAGATTAGAACTTCGTCGGTTGAGCGGCCAGGCAAATAACACTCGCCGTAGGTCAACTGGCCGTCTTCGAGAGTCGAGTCTATGCATACTTCGTAGTTGCCGTCCTCGAGTGACAGCATCTGTTTGTGCGACAGGCAAAATCCCCAGTTCTCCTGATAGTACGACGTCCGGTAGGGGATCCAGTCCGGATTCTCGGGCAGGGTGAAAAGATGCGCCTTGAGTTCACTCAGCGGCATGGTGGCATGCACCGGAGCACTGTAATTCATCACGTGCAAGTTGCATTGGAGGAAGTCAACAACCCGCCTCCCGCCAGCATCCTTTATATAGGCATCTCGAATATTCCACTCTTTGGGCACGGTCCAATCAAAGGCGGGTGTTCCCGTAGGCACTTCACAGGTCTGCAGCGAGATCCTGTTTTGGATCAAAGCCAAAGTTCGGCGGATTCCATCGCCGGTGATGCTCCTGCAGATGGGGTAGAGTTCCGCCGCGAAGCCGTGCAATTCCCGGCCGATTTCTGCTCGGTTCTTCTGGTCGAGTTCCTTCAGCAGGCGCATTGCACTTGTTCGAAGTTCGGGTACGTCCGGTCCCGCTCGGAAATCACTTCCACTTCGCTGGGCCACACAATCTGGAAAGCCGGATCATCCCACCGCACTCCCCTAGCCAATTCCGGATAGTAGGATTCCGATATTTGATAGAAAACCTCGGTCTCATCTTCCATCGTCAAGAAACCGTGCCCGCACCGCTCGGGTACGTAGGCCATGTTCCGGCCCGTGGCTGTGAGCACTACACCGATCCAATCTTTGTAGGTGGGTGACTCTGGCCGGAGGTCAACCACCACGTCGTAGATTGCTCCTCTGGTGCAGCGTACTAATTTGGCTTCTGGATAAGGGGCCGTTTGATAATGCAGGCCGCGTAGCGTGCCCTTTCGCGTGCTGAACGAGATACTGCATTGGAGCAGCCTTGGATTCAATCCGTGCTGTTTGAATTCCTGCTCGCACCAAGAGCGCGCAAAAAATCCGCGTTCGTCCAGCTTCGCCTCAACGTGAATCTCGAAGACGTCTGGTAACTTGGTTTTATGAAATGTCATGCCTATACACTACAGTCTCTAGTTCGTGACGCTGAATCGGACCGCGTACTATGCGGCGCTCCCAGCGAATCGAAACGAGCCGCTTGACAATATCGACTGTTTTTCCACATAAAAGGTGGAACAGCCAGGAATCCACACAATAGCTTGGTTCATCAGGATGATAATCAACCGAGATCTTTGTGGACGGGAAGACTTGCTAGATAGACTTCCTCGTAGGTTGGGGCTCCAGGTGAATCTCGAATGCATCTAAAGCATGGTTGTGACATGCTATCAGGCGATGTGGCGATAAAGGAACTTTCCCACTGTGGCCAGGCATCTAGCGGGCATGTGGCTGAATAGCGTTCCAGCTACCCGGCGTTTCCAGATACTCTCTGAATCCGGCTTGGGTGCATCTGCTGGGAATCTGCAGTAGGATAATACAGAACGGGTCGCCTTCCAATGTTCCTTGAACGCGACAAGTCCCAGATCATCGCAGTCAGACCGCCCCATGTCCAGTTCTTCCAAACCGCAACTGATCGCATCTTCGATGGCTCGCCAAAGAAGATAGGGCATCGCTCCCAAGTTATGAAAACGCGCTTCAGAAGCGCCGTATTTATACGTTAAGGTCTTCCCGTACTGAAGAGTCAGAATCCCAGCGATCGGCCGGCCGTCTTTAGACGCATAGCGAATACTGGCGGACTCACCTAGGCAGTCAATAATACAGCGAAACCAACTCACCGGCTGAGGAGGAAGTCCCTGCCGGCGGCGAGTCTGCAAAACCAGGTTGTAGAACTTACTCACTGTTTCGGAATCCCGTCCTACTGTGATCCCTATTCCTTCTCTCTGAGCGCGCCGGATCTTTCTTTGAATGCAGTCCTTGTGAAAGCGGCGGAACACTTCGGTTTTCCCGGGACGAAGGTCTAAAAGATGGAGATAGGATTTCTGGCTGGTCTGAAAATCTGACTTAAGCCCCGCGAGTGCGAATTTCGGTCGGAGTTCAACGTATCTGCATCCTTCTGCATTGGCCCGCTTTTTAAGTCCGGCCATAAGGCATCGGAGTGCTTCCGTGTTTTCGGCGAGCGGCTCGCAATGATCGGAGAATGGCAGTGAAACGAGGCGTCGTCCAGTCAACCAGCTATGCACGCGGCAAACTACCAAGCCATTACTCAAATCCTCGCTCGGAGAGGCGGTTGTCAGAGCTAGGGCCTCGTATCCGTAGGCCCGCCGCAACACTTCTAGCCATGCTGGCGTGTGAAATATCGTGGTATGGGGCTGGCGTTTGATGAACTCCGACCAGCGCGGATCCAGAACAGGATCAATCTGATGAGCGGTCATACAAGTGCAGAATTCTCAAAGGGAATCGCAAAGGTGGATCGGGCAGCGGCTCGTTTCATCAGACTGTACCTTGAGGTTTCACTCATTGGTAGAAATCGGTCGATAACCTAAGTGTGCCTTTTTGTCAAGGGCCCGCTTATAGGCTGCAAGCAGATTCTCGATGGAATACTCCCAAGCCAGTTCTTCTCCAACTCTCCTTCGTCCAAACTCACCCATTCTTTTTCTCTCGTCAGGATTGTCGAGCAACCAGAGGATCTTAGCTGCGAAATCCAACACCTGGTTTTTGGTGTCGGCATACAGAGATGCTTCCCTGGCGCTGAATCTGCCCTCCTTCAAATCGAACTGGACGATCGGCTTACCCAAAGCCATGTATTCCATGATCTTGATCATTGTGGAAATATCGTTCATTTGGCAGGGCCGATCCGGATTCACACAGACATCAGCCGTCGAGAGAATCTCCAATAATTGCTCAGTGGGAATCCTTCCTGTGAAGTTGACCATGTCGATGACATTTCTATCTTTTGTCATTTTCCGGAGTCCAGCCAATCCCGGCCCTCCACCGATACAAGTGAAATGGATGTCATTTCGTCCCAAGCCCTTGATGTGCAGCGCGACGTCCAAGAGAATATCCAGACCCTCCTGGTCACTCATGTTGCCGACATACCCGACGAGGTAACGCTTGCCGTATTTCAGTGAAGAGTTCGGCGGGACGGCTTTGAAAGTTCTTAAATCGGGTCCGTTGCGGACAATGAACACGTCCTCTGGATCGAGGCCGCCTCTGGTTAGGGCGAGATCTTTATAACTGCTGTTGGTACACATGACGATGTCGCTAAAGCGGTAAGTCAACCTCTCAAGTAAAAGCTGGGCCTTGTAGAGGTTTCCGTTCTTGCCATATTTCGATAAGTACAGCTCCGGGTTCGCATCATGATGGTCGAAAATATACTTGATCCCCAGAAGCTTGAACGGCAAGGCGATCAAGAAAATGTCATCCGGAGGATTACAGCCCTGAATGACATCGAATCCGTGCCATAGAAATATCCACCATGTGTACAAGAATTCCCAAAACAGTGCGGAGCCGTATTCGTAAAGATACCCCAGGGTAGTGTTCCCTTCTTTTGGAATGGGGTGTCGGTAGATATGAATCCCGTCGATAACTTCGTACCTTTGCTCGTAGCCCTTACCTCGAGGGCAGAGTACGGTCACTTGATACCCATGCTTGCGAAGAGAGGAAGCCTCCTGCCAAACACGCATGTCAAACGGGACGGGTAGGTTTTCAACGATTATTAGAACCTTTTTTTTCACAACCGTGACTTATCGACCTACAAGGATTTGTAGAGTCCAGCAAGCGCGCAAAGCATCGTCGCCTGTCCCCAGTGCAGAGTCGGGGTTTTGTTGAGCAGCCATCGTGAATATCGGCGATAATAGAAGTAGCCACTGGAATCTTGCATGTTCTCGATCGCCCACTTGGCGATTGTCAGTGCTAGCTGTAAGCTTTCCGGATCGCGGTCTTGAAAAAACACAAGCGTGTCGATCGCCTGTGAGCTGCACTGAATGTCAACAGGAAGTGTCTTGTGGTTGTAGTATCTCGGAGTCCCGTCCGCTAGAAAAAAGGTGCTCTTCCAGTACTTGTATCCTCGCATTAGGTTCTGATCGAAGCGGTTATCCCTAGTACTGTCGCTGTAGCATTTGAAACAGTCCAACACATACGCGGTGTGAAAATTGTCGACCCAATGAAGATTGGCCGCTTCACCGTAATACCAGGAAGCATCTTGTCTCTGATACTGAGCGGTATAAAGCATCGCTTTCTCCGCCAGCGCCCGATACGACTCGTTTCTCGTGTACTTGTACGTGCGGGCCAGTAGACTCGCACCGAGCGTATTGGCGTTGTGAATCTGCTTGTTATGGGTCGGAATATAGCTGATGCAAAGCGCCTCTCCATCCGCGAACGTGTCCAGGTCGCGTAGTATATGTTCGCAGGAGCTGACAGCGCATTGTAGGAAACCATCCTTCTGGAAGTGCTCGTGCGCATCCACGAACGCGTGACCGATGAGTGCTGTCCACACTACGGTAGGCACCCCCTTGGGGAGATAAAAGGTGCGCGACTGGTAATCGAAATGGTTGCCCCAGCATGCCCCGGAGTATCCTGGCGACTGGTTTTCAATCAGCCACTGCAGCGTAGACTCCGCCTTGTCTCGCCAGATCGTATCTCCGGTGGCGTCATGCATGCGCATGAAGCCTCTCGCCAGAAAACCCATGCCCTTGGTGGAACGGCTCTTGGAAATTCCCAACATAGGGCGCAGGTTGATGGGAAACCGGCGCACTCCTTGTTGGAGCACCGTCTCCAGGAACTTGTTATGAAAGGTGAGCGGACGCAGAAGTGTCGCGTTCAGTCCGTCAAAGGTATCATAGGCTCGGTATTCGTTCTTCTCCAGCCAGTCGGATAAGCGGCAAATCGATTCGTATAATTGATCCTTGAGACCCTTGCTCCCTTGAAATCTGGGCTGTTTACCAGCAAATGCCGCTATACTTGCCATTCCCGCTCCTCCGATTGGTAGTTCGTACGAGATCCACCAGAACCTGGTCTTCACGTAAACGTTCAGGTACGGTCCGGAAATCCGGATCCTTCGTTCCGATCACAACCGTTTGAGCGTGATCCAGAACTGCATCGATGCTGGGGACCATGAGCCTGGATATGTGCGGAATACGGTTTAGGATGAAGTCCCGGTTAGCGCCAACTAGGCTAGCTACATTCACGTTCTTATCGTAGAGGCGTAGGTCATAACCCTTGCCTATGAGACGTTCAGTGACCTCGATCAAGGGGCTCTCCCGCAGATCGTCGGTTCCCGCTTTGAAGCTGAAGCCCAATACACCGATTCTTTTGTTTCCGTTTTCCATGATCAGGTTCAGGCCCTTGCTAACCTGCATTTCGTTGCTCAGCAAGATGGAATTAATAATCGGAAGCTCCAAGTCGTGCATCTTGGCCTGATAGGCCAGTGCTCGGAGGTCCTTGGGCAAACAGGAGCCGCCGAAGGCAAACCCAGGCAGAAGGTAAGCGGGAGAGATGTTGAGCTTTTTATCCTGACAGAAGATTTCCATGACGTCATGCGCGTCGATTTCGAAGGACTTGCATAGATTTCCGATTTCATTGGCGAAGCCGATTTTGAGCGCATGCCAACTGTTATCGACGTACTTGACCATCTCGGCGGTTTTTAAATCCGTCCTAATCAGCGGTGCATCGATTTTTTCGTAGAGGGAGGCCAACATGTTGCCACTGGGTTGGTCCAACTCTCCGATGACCGTCTTGGGTGGGGAATTGAAATCCTTTACTGCCGAGCCCTCACGCAGGAACTCCGGGTTATGACAAACACCGAAATCGACCCCGGCCTTCTTTCCAGAGTACTCCTCCAAGATTGGGATGACCGTGTTGTGCATGGTTCCCGGCAAGACGGTGCTGCGGATCACAACCGTATGGCGCGTGGCGCTCTCTTTGAGCGCGTGACCGATCTGCTCGCAAACGCGCCGGATAAATCTCAGGTCGAGGTTGCCATTAGGCTGACTGGGGGTGCCAACGCAAACGAAGGATAGCTCTGTTTCCCGGATGGCGTGGGCCACGTCGTTGGCGGCGCGCAGCCGGCCCGCCCGGGCAGTCGACGAAATAATCTCGCTAATGTCGGCTTCGATAATCGGGGACTGACCATTGTTTATCAAGTCGACCTTGGTCTGAACCGGATCGACACCTATAACCTCATGTCCCGCGTTGGCAAGACATCCCGCCGATACGGTACCAACGTAACCTAATCCGAAAACGCTGACTCTCAAGATTTTCCTTTCACTACTCGCCTCCGCCGGTTGTCGGTGTCCCGGCCCACTCCTCTAAACTCGGCTTCTGGATGAAGCCGTTCTCACCAGAGAAAAATCTGCGGCGAATATCATCGAGGGAATGGAATACGTGACAAAAAGGCTCTTGTGGTTCACATTGCGTGCGTTCGGACGACAAGAGGATCTGTGTGCGAACTCCCGCCGCGGAACCGGCCTGGATGTCTGAAAGCTTGTCTCCAATGAGGATGCTTGATACCATATCCAGATTCCAATCTGACTCGGCGCGAAGCAGCATGCCCGGATTGGGCTTCCGATCCGATGAATCATACTTATACTTGCCGACACCTAAAACGGGATGGTATGGGCAGTAGTAGAGTCGCGTAATGTGTACTTTGTTCTCCTTAAATTGGGCAATCATCCAGTTTGTCAACTTGAGGAAATCAGACTCGGAGTAGTAACCTCGCGCGATTCCAGCCTGGTTGGTAACCACGATGATGAGGTAGCCCAACCCTTGAGCCGCACTGCACAACTCGAAGATCCCCTGCTTAAATTCAAAGGCTTCGCGACTATGCACGTGCCCGCTGTCCACGTTGATTACCCCATCTCGATCAAGGAACAGCGCCTTATTACGACCAACGCTCATGATCAAGATATTGTGGCGGAAACAACCCTGCCAGCTTCGACGATTGCACCCTCAACTGCATCACAGAGCGCGTGCCCTGCCAAGATGTGACACTCCTGAATTCGCGGCGTTTCATTGGACGGAACGTCAATAAGGACATCGACCAAACCCCGCAATTGACCGCCCGAGGCGCCAGTAAGGCCGATCGTAAAAAGGCCGAGCTTGCGTGCGCATACGAGGGCTTCCACTACGCTTCGGGAATTGCCAGACGTGCTGAGGCCGACTGCCACGTCGCCCGGACAGCTCAGGGCGCGGAGTTGACGAGCGAATACCTGCTCATAGCCATAGTCATTGGCGATAGCCGTGACAGCGGACGTGTTCGTGCTCAGCGCAAGCGCCGGAAGCGGTTCTCGTTCTCTGATGTAGCGCCCTACGAACTCGGCAGCAAGATGCTGCGCATCTGCAGCGCTTCCACCATTACCAAAAAACAATGCCTTATGGCCCGCCCTATAGGCCGCAATGAGGGCATCGGCGGCAGCCGTGAGAGCCGGAAGGCACACTTTCATGAATCGGCCGTGCACTTCAAGGCTGCACTCGATGTTCTGCCGCAGGACGTTTACAGTCAAGGTCGGCATCTTTTGACCCAAGGTCGCCGTGCTCACGCGCTTACCTCCAGTTGCCGTACTTGAGTCGCATGCCCGTCAGATGCGGTTTTTAAACCAAGCCGCGTTCTCCACCATTCCACCATGTCTCGAATAGTTTGAGTCAAGCTTATTTCTGCCTCCCACCCACTGCAGCGCCGAAACTTAGTGACGTCACCCGCAATCACAGGCTCGTCACAGGTCCGTAGTAATGTCGGATCCTCCTGAAGGCTGAAGGGCACGGTGATATGAGGCCGGATCGCTTCAATTAACTCCGCCCCGGAATATATCTGCGTGCTACCCACGTTATAGACCTCGCCCTGCGTGCAGCGCTCCGCTGCCAACCAAAGGCCACTCACCATGTCGCGCACGTCGATGATTGCGCGTCGGCTTGTCAAGTTACCGACGATCATTGGAGACCGCCGGATCCCCAACTCGATCTCGACGGCTCTCTTCGTAAAGTCAGAGCAGACATCATCTCTCTTGCCAGGGCCGGTTGTGTTGAATATGCGGATTCGAACCGTCGGAATGCCATAGTTCGCATGATACTGCGAGGCCAGGAAGTCCTGGGCCACCTTGCTGACACCATACGGATGCAGCGGACGAAGCGGGTGCTCCTCCCGCACGGGCAGATCGGCGGCTGCAACCAGGCCGTATTCGGCGCTGGAGCAGGCGACCACCACCATCGGTTTGATCCCCGCTGCCCTGACGGCCTCGAAAACGTTGATCGTGCCGCCCGCATTGATCTGCATCGTATCGAGCGGCCGGACCATGGATACCGTTGGGTAGCTCTGGGCAGCCAAATGGTAAATCTGTTGCGGCCGGAAAGCCGCAATGACCTTCGACACGTGCGCGGCTTCGCGCACGTCGCAACGCTCGAAATCGCCCGCCCAAGTCCCTATTTCAGGATCCTTATGATCCAGTCCAAGCACGGAACAACCCGCGTCCGAGCAGTGGCGAGCGAGATGTCCGCCAATAAAGCCGCCCGCACCCGTAATTAATACATTCATATTCGATCTTCCTCCCTAGTTCGGCAGGCTGCGACTTCAACATTGGCTAGGACCTTCTGTGCCCTTTGATAGCGATCCGGCGTACCGATATCTACGCATTGACCCGAATGCACGAACGCCTTGACACACCGGCCCTGACGAATCCATTCGGGAAACAGCTCCCGCTCGAGCGATATCTGACCGTTCGCTGGAATCTCGAACAGCATCTTCCGTGATAGCCAATAGATCCCGGCGTTTAGATGCCTCGCAGAAGGCAAGCTCTCCTTTTCCGCAAATTGCACCAAATTCCCATTAGTGTCGACAAGGACCGATCCGCAATCGGAACGCTCGTCCACAGGGACTACAACCACGGACAAATCAGCCTTCGATTCACGGTGGGCGGCCGCAAACTTCCCCAAATCGACATCGGTGTAGCTGTCACCATTCATGACCAAACAGGAAGTTGATACAACCCGCGTGGCGGCGTTCCGCAGCGCTCCGCCGGTTCCAAGTGGTGACGATTCGTTCGAATACGCCACGTCCATCCCCCCAAAAGCTTGCCTGAAGTGAGACTGGATAGCGCCCGCCTCATATCCGGTTGCTAGAATGACGCGCTGAAATCCGTGACGCTGCAGCTGCCTTAGTAGCATTTCGAGAAACGGACTGCCAGCCACCCGGGCCATTGACTTCGGACCATCTCCAGTGATCGGACGGAGGCGAATTCCTGCACCTCCGCACAAGATAACGGCATCAGTCACGCCACTACGAATTCGTCTTTTCTTCGCCATGCTAATTCTTGGGCTGGGGAAAAAATCTTGCTCCTGCGATATAAACCGCTTCATTTCTTAAACTTGCAACACGACAATTCAGTTCTGTAACCCCTAGTACTGCGAAACGGCTCGGTCTAAAGATCTAGCAAGTTCTGGACGATCTCTAGTATGCTTGAAGCGTGTGGCTGTGCGATCCGAAAGACCGGGCGTATGCTCGGATGGTTCAGTGATTATCCGTAGGAGGTAA
>Ga0210405_10005580_pt1 | contig 11419 bp, 8 predicted proteins | sample IncBWH11MmetaG_FD_155492 | JGI IMG/M metagenome (GOLD analysis project Ga0210405, IMG submission 155492) | Forest soil microbial communities from Barre Woods Harvard Forest LTER site, Petersham, Massachusetts, United States - Inc-BW-H-11-M | ecosystem: Environmental > Terrestrial > Soil >... | reverse complement strand
GTGCGCCTGGCCGATCGCCAGCTTTGATGCATCGTTCATGCTCACGTGCTGTACAGCTGCCAGAGCTCCGCCCGGAGCGCGCCCGCTGCGAATCCGGATGTCGCCCATGTGGCTGACGTCGAAAACACCCACACCTGCGCGCACAGCTTTGTGCTCTGCCACCAATCCGCCGCTTGCGGGATACTCGACGGGCATATCCCAGCCGCCAAAATTGACCATTTTCGCGCCTAAACGGCGGTGCACCGCGTTCAGCGGCGTCTTGCGAAGTTCGGTGATGGGAGGAGTCGTGACTGATTCCATTCCATGTGCTCAAGCAGAAATTGATATTAACATGCGCCCAGAAACGCGTCAAAGAAGGGCGCCACGCAATGAAAAAGCCGTCGCGCGCGACGGAACGCGGCTGGCTGGAGTAAAGGCGGCGGGCTGGTGTAGAGACCGGCAACCTAATGGAAGAAACGCGGCATGGCCCCGCCGTCCGGCTTGCTGGCTTCAGGCAACGTCAGGTACAGTTTTCATGGAGGCTCCCATGCAGGCTCCTGTAGTGTGCGTTCAATGTGACAAGCCGGAAGGCAGTTGCAACTGCGAAAAGTATTGCACGATATGCAAGGGGCAGATCAACGTGAAGCTCTGCGCTGACGGCTTGTATTATTGCCCGGACTGCCGGGAAGCTTGCGATGTCTCGCTCGCGAGCAGCCACAGTGACCGCTGAGGCCAAGCACATTGAGATGCAGATTGACGTCGACGCGCGGCTGGCCGCCGCTGCGGGCGGCGCCGCGCGTTACTTCGGGGAGTCTGCTGGCTTATCGAGCAACGAGGTTGTCGACCTTCAGAAGTCCATTGTCACTGCGTGCGAGGAAGCGTTTGAACACATGACCGGCGATCGCCCTCACCTGACTGTGACGCTCACACATTTTCCGGACCGCATCGAAGTCGCTATGTCTCACGAAGGGGGAGCGGATCCGGCAGTGGGTCTGGACCGAATCGCAGGTTTTGCGAACCAGGTCGGAAGCTCAGGTGGCTTGGGCGGAGTCGACCGCATTCAGTACGAGGCGCACAACGGACTAGCCATCACGCGCTTGACGAAGTATTTGGGCCATCCGCCTCCGATCGCATAGATCCTTCTAGAAAACAAGAGAGCCGGGCACAATGCGTGCCCGGCTCGTTGTAATTTTCTCGAGGCAAACTATCGAAACTCTAGATTTTACATTTTGAAAGAGAACGTGTTGTGCTTGATGAGCGAGGTCATCTGATCATCGCTGAGCGACATGTGCAAGGTCACGCGGTCGCCTCCCGGTGTAATGCGTACCTGATCGAGTAACTGTGCGAGGTCCGGATTGTCTTTTTGCGCTTGATAACGCTTATAGAGGAAGCCCGCCTGAAGCAACTGGCCCAGCGTGTTGGCGTCTTGGGTTGAGCCGCAAATGGCCTGGATTGTTGCATCCAGGTCGCTGCCTGCTTCGACATTGATGATGGTGTTCTGCATGCGCGTCACGAGTTTCGCGGCTTCGGGGAATTGTTCGATCTCCGGCGCGAGTTGCTGAATAGCGAGGCGAGTGTAAGCAGGATTGGTCACCAGCCAAACGGAGCTCCCTGTGTTAGCTTCATTGATTAGCGACGCAAATTTGTCGTTCCTCAGAAGACTGTCCTCTTCGCCGAAACGCACGCCAATCATTTTTTCCAGGATGCTCTTGTGCCCGTAGGCGGCAGTGCTTGGATCGATGAATACGAAGAAGAGGTCCGTGGCGCCTGTTCCGGTGCCAAAAGCATAGAGAGTGTAGCCGTGGAAAGTCGACGTGGGCAGCTTTTGGTTCTTGAAATAGGTTGCGGTCGAGTCTTGATTGAAATTGCCGATCGCGATGCCCACCATCTGTTCACCGCTGGGAACCGCGTCCGAGCCGGTGCCCTCAGCCTTCGAAGTCATTCCCTCGGCGACCAGAGCCCAGGCGATTTCATCGACCTGGCTGTTCGGATCATTGCCCGTGGAAGCTAGAAATTTCTCGAATTGCCGGAAGCGCTCCGGAAGCACTTGCTCTTGCAATTGCGGAAACCATTTCAAAGAGCGAGCTTTCTTCATGTCGGCGTAGCCAAATTCGCCGACGTCTTTGGGGAACATTCCAATCTTGTCAGCACTCAGGCGGCCGGCTCGTGCAGGCTTGGGCAGCGTCAGCGCCACTCCAAGCAAGAGTCCGATAGCCACGAGTCTGGAAATTGCCGTTCCAAGTGAGGTCGCGCGTCTAGTCGTGGGCAGTTTCATAAAGTGCTCCTTTCAAAGGCCGGAGGAAGATCCATTCTACGCGGTCGTCGTGCGCGGTGCATTCCCCAATCGCTCGCGGAGGGACGCGATTTTCACGCGCATCTGTGCAACGTAGTCGCTGTCAGTAATGCCGTCGAGATTGATCTCGACGTTGGCTAAAGCTCCACGCGCGCCTGCCGCGGCCATATAGCGTGCGACTTCTAAGTCTGACCTCATGGATGCCGCCGCGATAGCACCCAGTTGTCCCAACCGTTCGAAAAGGGCAACGGCACTCTCCGCCACCTGCAACGGAACCTCCGACGCGCCCTTTGTGGCGGCTTGAATCGAGGATTCCCGTTTTTGCAATTCTTCGGCGCTGCCTTTCGGCAGTTTGAACGAGGCCATTACTGCGTCGTAGGAAGCGGCGTCACGGTCAATCGCTTTCGCAAGTTCCTCGGAGATGTTGCGCAAGGAGTCCAGCTCCGCCGACAGTTGATCGACATACGCCGCCTGAGACTTCTTTTTTCGGGAGAGCCCTGCCACCATCTGGCCAAGCGAAGCAGCCAAGCCGCCAGCAAGTGCGGAAACGCTGCCGCCTCCGGGGGTTGCCGTCGGCGCGGCCACAGCTTCCAGGAACGGTCGCGCCAGGCTGGCGAGTTTGCCTTCCTTGCCTGATTCGAGCGGCGCTCCGCTGAGAGCATCGGCCAGCTTATTCTCAAACACCTGCGCGGGAGAGAAGCTCTCCAGTTGCAGAAAGAAATCTGCGGCCATTTCAATCGCTTTCTTGGGAATCAGGCCGACGATTTCGCTTCCGACGGGTGTGGCGCCGTAGCGTTCAGCCTCGCGCTTGACCATTTCGTAGACGCGATGCATCGGCGTCTGCTCGAAATCGGTGAGGTTGATGGAGACTTGCGCCAGGTTGCGCGCCTTCAGTTCCACTCCCATGGATTTGACATGGCGGAGACCGCCCGACGAGAAGCGGATGGCTTTTGCGATTTTATTGGCGATGCCGACATCTGAGGTATTGAGATTGACGTTGTAAGCGATCAGAAATTTGCGCGCGCCAACTACGGTGACACCCGCGGTCGGGTGAAGCTTCGGCTCGCCGACGTCTGGCTGGCGGTCGTGATTGTGCTTCATCTCCGCTTGCAAGCCTTCAAACTGCCCGCGGCGTATGTTTTCGAGATTGCCGCGGTCGGGACGCAGCGCGGCCGCTTCGTAGAAAAACACGGGAATTCTGTACCGCGCCCAAATTTCGTGGCCGGTGCGCCGCGCGAGCGCGACGCAATCTTCGATGGTGACGCCTTCGATCGGAATGAACGGGACGACGTCTGTTGCGCCCACGCGCGGGTGAGCGCCGGTGTGTTTCGTGAGATCGATTAATTCCATGGCTTTGCCGACACCGCGCAGCGCCGCCTCCGCGACAGCATCCGGCTCGCCCGCGAGCGTAATCACGCAGCGATTGTGGTCGGCGTCCATTTCGCGATCGAGCACGTAAACGCCGGAGACGCTGCTCATCGCCGAGACGATCGCGTCGACTTTCGCAGGGTCTCGTCCCTCGGAAAAATTCGGCACGCACTCTATCAGTCGTTTCATTGCAAACGTATCCCTCGCGTCTCACCAGACCATCATAGGAGATTTCGTACCTCCAGAGCCAATTGCGCCCTGCGAGAAATGCTCTTGGCTGTGCAACACTCTGTCCAAGGATTATTTGGGAGGTTTAATAAAAGGGCTCGGCGGAGGATATCTTTTGTCACCCGCTGGCGGCATCGGACGGAAATCCTTGCTCACCCGCGGTAGCGCAGGCGGAGTGTATTTCTTTTGGGGCATCGCGGCTAGCGGCTTTTTCTCTTCTTTTTTTGATGCCGGTGCGCCCTTCGTGTATTGCACAATCTGCCTGCCAAAAAAGATAATTCCCACAACCCATAGCCCTACCACGACGGATTCGTCCCAGCGTAGCCCGAACGCCGCAAGAAAAAACGTGACCACGGCGAACAGAATTCCCAAAAAGGGATAAAAGTGCTCCGACAGCAAAGACTTCTGCTCTGTCCTCTTCACTTGCAGGATTTTTATCTTCTTGACCGGTTTCTTGCGCGGGTTAGAGTGTGGTTTTGTTGGCGGCATGGACCACGACACCCCGCTTCATGGTCAACCAGCAGGTGTTCATCCCAAAATAATAAGGAATTTCGCGGTAATCGGCCACTTCGAAGACGGCCAGGTCCGCCAATTTGCCAACCCCGAGGGAACCGATGCGCTTTTCTCGGCGAAGGGCGTAAGCCGCGTTGATGGTTGCCGCGGCGATGGCCTCGGCGGGCGTCATCCGGAGTTGCGTACAAGCCAGCGACAGGATCATCGGCATGCTCACCGTCGGGCTGGTGCCGGGATTGTAGTCCGTCGCCAGTGCCACAATGGCTCCCGCTTCGATTAGCTTGCGCGCTGGCGCGTATTGTTTCAGGCCAAGATGGAAATCGCACCCGGGAAGAAGTGTCGCCACGGTCTGTGACTTGGCCAGCGCCGCGATGTCGCTGGAATTGATTTGCTCGAGATGGTCGCAGCTGGCTGCGCCAAGTCTCACCGCGAGTTGTGCGGCCCCCGTGCGCGTAAGCTGCTCGGCATGCAGCCTGGGCGCCAGGCCGTGGCGTCTGCCGGCTTCGAGAATGTGCTTGGCTTGCTCTCGCGTAAACGCCCCACGATCGCAAAAGACGTCGCAGAACTCCGCCAGCTTTTCTTGCGCCACTTCGGGAATCAGCTTTTCCGTGAGCAGCTCGATATATCTATTAACGCCCTGGGGCGCTCCACGAAACTCCGCCGGGACGACGTGCGCGCCGAGAAACGTCGAAACGATGTCGAGAGGCTGTTCAGCGGCAAGTTCTTTGTGCAAGCGGAGAATTTTCAATTCGCTTGCCACATCCAGGCCATAGCCGCTTTTTGCCTCGATCGTCGTTGTGCCATAGGCGGCGAATTGTGTCAGCGCACTGCGCGCCCGCAGTTTCAAGGCCTCCGATGTCGCCGACCGCAGCTTTTTCACGGAGTTCAATATCCCTCCACCTTTGCTTGCAATCTGCTGATAGCTAGCGCCGGCGATTTTTAGCTCATATTCTTCCGCGCGGCTCGCGGCGTGGATCAGATGTGTATGCGAATCGACGAAGCCCGGCAGCAGGATGCGGCCGCCGATATCAAGTTTTTCTGCGTTGGACGCTTCCGGAAGCGCCTCTATCTTCGCGCGCGCTCCTACCGCCGCGATCCGACCATCATGCACCAGCAGCGCCCCGTCTTTGACGATGCCAAGATTGGCAAGCGCAGCGCCGCGACGTGGACCGCTGCCGCGCAGTGTCAGGAGTTGCGACGCGCCCGTAATCAGGAATGAATTAGCCAATGCCCGGGTATTATGCAGGATAGAGGACAAACGTGCACAGGGTAGGAAAGGCATTCCCGCCTGTCTCTTCCTTCAGTGATGCCTACGCCAAGAAAAAAACAGACGGATAAAAATGTCTGTCCTACTCAGGCGTTCTTAGCCTGTCCTTTGTAGGCCGCCACAAACACCTTTTGCACAAATTCCTGGTACGAAGTCGGCGTCGTATTGGCAGCCGACCGGGGCTCGATCATGCGCATATAGCCGTTATTGAAAGACTCGGCCATTTCGCAGAGCAAAGTCGCCAAATTCTTGGACATGCCCATCTGGGTCATCGCTTGGATAACCTGTTCCGTGGGCAACTGAACATACGTGAGATCGGGTTTTCCAATGCCCGCCCCCGCGATCTTCGCAACTTCCAAATAGGTGATGTTTCGCTGACCCTGCAATTCGCGCGTCTGCTGGCCTGAGAAATCGAGTTTAAGCAGAGCTTCTGCTGCAACGGCGCCGATATCGCGAGTGGCAATCATGGCAATCGGCAAATCGGCGCGGACGGGACCACCCATCATTCCAAAATTCTTGATAACTCCAACCTGCGCCAGCGTATTTTCCATGAAATAACCAGCGCGCAAGTAAAGTGCATTTAACTTCGGGATTTGAGCAAACCTTTGTTCCATGACGTAAAGTCCCACAACCGGGCCCGTCTTGTCCGGTTTATCAGCGCCAACGCTGCTCAGCGTGACGGAATGCGTGACACCCGCGGCTTCGAGCGCTTTCGCGATTGAGTTTGTCGCTTCATCTTGGTGGGCTCGATAATGCTCGCTGGTTAGATCGGGCGGCAACATAACATAGACTGCGCGCGCCCCCGTGAAGGCTTTTGTCAAAGCCGCAGAATTCGCTACATCTGCCACAAATGCTTCCGCACCCTTATTGACAAACCGCAAGAGACCCTCCTTGCTGCGTCCAACGACGCGCACTTTTTGGCCTTTGGACAAGAGAGTTTCGGCGGCGACACTTCCCGTATTTCCTGTGGCTCCCAAAATGACGTACATGTTTTCCTCCTGCTAAGTTGTTCTAACGACGATGCGGGGCCTGTCGGGGAAGACCCTCGCTACAGCATGGGGATTTTAACGCCGGTCTTTTTCGCGAATGCAAGCGCCTCTGGATATCCAGCATCCACGTGACGCGCAACGCCCATGCCAGGGTCGTTAGTCAACACGCGTTCGATGCGAGTCGCCATCTCTTTCGTGCCATCCGCAACAGTAACTTGCCCGGCATGCTGCGAATAGCCGATGCCCACCCCACCTCCATTGTGAATCGAAACCCACGACGCGCCGCTGGCGGTGTTCACGAGCGCATTCAGAAGCGGCCAATCGGCAACAGCGTCGGAACCGTCGAGCATGGACTCGGTTTCGCGATAGGGCGAAGAAACCGAGCCGCAATCGAGATGATCGCGCCCCATCACCACCGGCGCTTTCAATTCGCCTCTCGCGACCAGTTCATTCAGCGCCAGCCCGAATTTGTCGCGCTCACCGTAACCCAGCCAGCAAATTCGCGACGGCAATCCCTGAAACTTCACGCGTTTCTGCGCCAGCTTGATCCAGCGGGTTAGGTGCTCGTCCTGAGGAAACATTTCGAGAACAAGTTGGTCGGTTCGTGCGATGTCCGATGCTTCTCCGGACAGCGCCGCCCAGCGGAACGGCCCTTTGCCCTCGCAAAAAAGCGGCCGAATATAGGCCGGAACAAATCCCGGAAAGTCGTAGGCGTTTTTTACGCCGTGTTCGAACGCGAACGTCCGAATGTTGTTACCGTAGTCAAACGTGACCGCGCCAAGCTTCTGCAAATCCAGCATGCCCTGGACGTGCTGCGCCATTGCGGCAAGTGCGTGCTTCCGGTATTCCTGCGGATCTTTTTTGCGCAGCTCGAGCGCAGCCTCGAGCGACATGCCATTTGGCACATAACCGCCAATCGGATCGTGTGCGCTCGTCTGGTCCGTCAAAAGATCAGCAACAACGCCGCGCTTGGCAAGTTCTGGAATCAAATCGGCGCAGTTACCAACCAGCCCGACAGAGGAAGCTTCGCGCTTGCGGACGGCATTTTTCAGGATGCGCAGCGCCTCGTCGAGGTTTGTGACCATGACGTCGCAATAGCCGCCCTTTACGCGCCGCTTGATGCGTTCCGGGTCGACGTCAATCCCGAGAAACGCTGCGCCATTCATCGTCGCGGCGAGGGGCTGGGCGCCACCCATGCCCCCCATTCCGCCGGTCACGACCAGTTTGCCCGCAAGGTCGCTGCCAAAATGTTTTCGAGCTGCGGCAGCAAATGTTTCATAGGTGCCCTGTAAAATGCCCTGCGTGCCGATGTAAATCCAGCTTCCTGCGGTCATCTGGCCGTACATCATCAGTCCGGCGCGGTCGAGTTCGTGAAACTTTTCCCAATTGTTCCAGTGGCCGGTCAAATTGGAATTACACAGAAGGACGCGCGGCGCATACTCATGTGTGCGGAAAACGGCGACTGGCTTGCCCGATTGCACCAAGAGGGTCTCATCCGACTCAAGTGCCTTAAGCGACCGCACAATGGCGTGAAAACAGTCCCAGTTGCGTGCCGCTTTGCCGGTGCCGCCATACACCACCAAATCTTCCGGCTTCTCGGCAACCTCAGGGTCGAGATTGTTCATCAACATGCGCAGAGCCGCTTCCTGCTGCCACCCTTTGCAAGAGAGCGTCGTGCCGCGCGCAGCGCGAAACGGCCCCCGTGACAGATTCGCTCCCGTCTTTGTCCCTTGCACCGTCGTACTCACGCGATATGCTCTCCGCCGCCCATACTAACCCACACCGCCCGCTGCCGCCTACTCGCTAAAAGGAGACCCCGACGCCAATTGGAGGCCATTGCTGGACTCTCTGACCGGCACTCCCGCGCATCCCGAATATCCGTCGGCGCATTCCACCTACAGTGGGGCCGCCGCGTTCATTCTTGCGGCCGCGTTTGGAGAGAACACCGCCTTCAGCCTCACCTCCGAGATACGTCCAGGTACCCGTTCCTACGCGAGTTTTTCCGAGGCCATAGCGGAAATCGCCGATGCGCGAGTTTTTGGCGGCATTCACCCCCGAAGCAGTTGCGCCCGCGGGAATTCGCTGGGTCGCGCAGTCGCGGATGACGTGTCGAGACACGTGCTGCGGGGGCGAGGCGACGATCAAGGCGATCAATAGGTCTCGATTCAGAGGTTTTGCTAACTCCAGGTATGAGCGGCTATCCGCGCTCTTATCGCAACCGTGAGGTGTAGACAACTAAGTCTTCACCTCATTGTCTTGCGCGAGCCTACAAGCAGTATCCGCTCGGACACGTAGCCAGGCACTCGTCGAGGTGACCGCTTCACACCAGCTTTGGGAAGCGTCTCGGGCTGGCGCCCGGACTACGGGCTAAACTGAAACTGGCCCACTGCACGACCGGCCGGCGTCGATGCGTCCGAGCATAAATGCCATAGAATCAACAGTTGAAGAGCTATTCCGTAAGACAATTAGGGGGATAATTGCCTTCCGTAAATGCTGATTCTAAACATCTTATGGGCGGCGTAAGTCCTTTACATGCAACATTTACGAAAACCGGGGGAGGGCCGGCCCCAATGTCAACCAAGCCGTGCCGAAAAACGGAACCCAAAGGCGCGCAATCATGAACCGTCAAGACGACTAAGGCCCGTGCGGGAGTGGACTTTCAAACCCTAACCTGCCCTCAGGCACGTTGCGCCATTCGCACGCCTACGATACAGTGACACTTTAGACATGAACTACGGCACCCTCCCCTCACGATTGTTAAACGCTCTCGACTCTCTGCCGAACCCTCGAGCGCAAATGTTCCGCGCCACCGATGGATGGAAGCCCATCTCCTCCGAAGAATTCTTGCGGCGCGTCGCGGGACTCTCCGCGGCGTTTGTCGAGCTTGGCGTGAAGCCGGGTGATCGCGTCGGCCTTTTCGCAGCGAACCGCCCGGAGTGGCATACTGCCGACTTTGCCATTACTGGCGCTGGCGGCGTTACCGTTCCCATCTATTTCAACGAATCGCCGGAGCGCATCGTCTACATCCTCAAGCATTGCGGCGCGAAATTCGTCTTCGCCGCGGGGGCCGCCCAAATGCACAGGCTGCAGGCAGTTCGCGCACAACTTCCCGAATTGGAGCAGATCATCCTCGCTGATTGTGGCCCTGATCTGCCGGCCGATTGTTTGCGTTACGAGACTCTGATCGCCGCTGCAGGCGGGGCTGAGGTCGCTTCCTACCGAATGCGCGCCTCGCAGGTCCTGCCCGGCCAGCTCGCTTCGATCATCTACACCTCCGGCACAACCGGCGAGCCCAAGGGCGTCATGCTAACGCATACGAACTTTTGCTCGAACGTTACGGACTCTTGCGCCAACGTCAAATTCGATTCAAAAGATGATGTTGCCGTCTCCTTCCTTCCGCTTGCGCACGTGTATGGCCGCATGCTCGACTACGTTCATCTTTTCCACGGCATTACGATCGCGTACGTCGAAGCGGTCGAGCATGTCGCTCAGGCCCTCTTGGAAATCCGCCCCACGCTGCTTGCCGCGGTCCCGCGGGTCTTCGAGAAAATGTATACCCGGGTCGTAGAGCAGGGAAGCAAACAGACAGGCTACAAACGAAAGGTTTTTGACTGGGCGATGGCAGTCGCGAGCCGTTCCGCATTGTGGCGTTCCGGCGAACAGAACGCCAACTCGCAAGTAAAGCTTGCCTGGGGGCTCGCCGACAAGTTGGTCTACTCCAAGATTCGCGAGGGAACTGGCGGAAAGCTGCGGCTCATTTTTTCCGGCGGCGCACCGCTTGCAAAAGAACTTGCGGAGTTTTTCTGGGCTGTGGGTGTTCCGATTTACCAGGGCTATGGCCTGACCGAAACCGCCCCGGTTCTGACCTCTAACTATCCGGATAACAGAATGGGCAGTTCCGGCAAACCGATTCCCAACGTTGAACTTCGCATTGCGGAAGACGGCGAAGTCCTCGCCAAGGGGCCTTGCGTTATGCAGGGTTATTACAAGAGCCCCGAAGCGACGCGAGAAGTGCTGAGCGCGGACGGCTGGTTCAGCACCGGCGACATCGGCTATCTCGACAAAGACAACTATCTATTCATCACCGACCGGAAAAAAGACCTCATCAAAACCGCCGCGGGGAAATTCGTCGCTCCGCAACCGATTGAGAACGCGCTAAAGACTAGCCGATTCATCCTGAACGCCGTAGTGGTAGGCGATAAACGCAAATTTATTTCCGCGCTGATCGTTCCGAATCCCACGACGGTCGCGGCGAAAGCTGCCGAGCAGGGAATCAAGTTTTCTTCGAACAAGGAAATGGCTGCGAATTCCTTTGTGCGTTCGCTTATTGAAGGCGAAGGGAAGCGCCTGACAGCGAATCTCGCGCAATACGAAACCATCAAACGCTTTGCACTTCTGCCCGAGGACTTCACCTTCGACAACGGCGGCCTGACATTTACTCTGAAGCTTCGCCGCCGCTTCGTCGAACAACAATTCCATGACGTGATCGAGAAGCTCTATGCAGACGTCTCCGAGCCCCGCCCCATTTTGCAGGACTAATCGAAGCGTTTTTAGTTTGTAGGGGCGGGGCTTGTTTACCCTGTAAGGGCCCCGCCCTTTGGCAAGTGGCGAGAAGTACAGGCTAGATCGGTTTTCCGTCGGCGTCGAGCAGCCGAATCTCTCCGAGTCCCAGCTCTTTAATTCCTGCTTCGATTTTCGCGCGATCGCCAACGATCACCCAAATCAAATGATCCGGGTGCACGATGGCTTTGGCTCCTTCTTCGACGTCGCTCGTCTTCAACG
>Ga0210405_10005579_pt1 | contig 11421 bp, 5 predicted proteins | sample IncBWH11MmetaG_FD_155492 | JGI IMG/M metagenome (GOLD analysis project Ga0210405, IMG submission 155492) | Forest soil microbial communities from Barre Woods Harvard Forest LTER site, Petersham, Massachusetts, United States - Inc-BW-H-11-M | ecosystem: Environmental > Terrestrial > Soil >... | reverse complement strand
TCGAGGCAGCGCGCGCGATGGGAGAGGCGGCGGCGAGCGGGCAAGAGCTCGGAGACCTGTTCGAGTACAAGCTAAAGGACAAGGTGACGTTGAAGAAAAATCAGTCGGCGCTGGTGCCCATTGCGCAGACGGAAATCGAAGCGGAGAAAGTTTCCCTGTGGAGCGGAACGTCCGGCTCGGGGCGGCCGTTGCGCGGCCTTTGGCTTAAGAACACCAGCCCGCTTACTTTCGATGGCGGCAGCTTCAGCGTGCTTGAAAACGAAGTGTTCGCAGGCGAAGGGCTGACGGACCCGATTAAACCCGGGGAGCGACGGCTGCTCTCCTACGCAACGGACCTGGGCTTGCTGGTGGAGGCGCAAACAAACAGCCGGCCGCAGCATGTGACGCTGGCCAAAATTTCCAAGGGGATTCTCACCCAAGTGAGCCGCTTGGAAGAACGCACGCTCTACACGGTGCACAATCAGGACGCCGCGATGCGGACGCTGGTGGTCGAACACCCGGCGCGCGTGGGATGGTCGCTCGCTAAGGGCGCCAAGGAGCCGGAAGAGAAAGCGCCAGGGATCTATCGCTTCCGCTTGGAAGTTCCGGCGAAGGCCACGGCGTCCCTGCCGGTGGAAGAGGCGCGCACGCTCGATGTCACCTATTCCATCTCGGATCTCAACACGGACCAGATTGAACTGTTCGTGAAGACCAAGACCATCACTCCGGAGATGGCGCAAGCGCTGCAGAAAATCATGGACCAGAAAGCGGTGGTCGCCAAACTCGAAGAAGAGATGGAAAACCGGCAGAAGGATATCGACCGGATTGTGGAAGACCAAGGCCGGCTGCGGGAAAACATGAAAGCCCTGCGCGGGAGCGCCGAGGAAAAGGCGCTGCTGCAGCGCTACACCAAGCAGCTTGACGAACAGGAAACGCAACTCGAGGCGCTCCGGAAAACCATCCGCGATACGGAAGCGCAACGCGACAAGGCCAACGAGCAGCTTGAAAAAATGATTGACGAACTGCAAATTGAGGCGACGCTGTAGAGAAGAAAGCACCGTCTGGCGAAAAGAATCTTGGCGCGGAAGCTGGCCCCCCTCCCCCTGTTTTTTCATAAGTGCGGATTCTACAGGACTTAGTGACTTGTGACTGGCAACTCGTGACTGGTGGAAGAAAGAGAGCCGAGGGTGTGAATGGTGACTGGTAATGGCGATTGGACGGCCGGCTAGATTTTTCAATTCCTGCTGATCCTTCGCTACTAACCTCTCCGAAGTAGAATGTCTCAAAAGAGCACAGACTGAAGTCTGTGCCACGAAGAAATTGGATTTCCCGTACGTATATTCTGGTATTGACAATATTCTCTAACTGACATATAGATGCCTCCGTGAGTAAGCCACAGTTTCGTTACTCACACCCTAGCCAATCTACAGGCGAGTCGGCGGTTGTTTTTCCAGCCGGACCAATTTAACGGAGTCCCCCCGTGCCAAGATTTGTCTGTCAGTCTGCCACCTGTCGCCGTGAGGCTACACTCCAACCCAGCAACGGAACCGGACAAATCTCAAATCCACGATGCACCTGTGGGTCGGAGATGAAGAAAGTCTATACGAAGCCTGCCTACTGGGAACTCACTAAGGCCGAGGCCGAACTGCTCCTCGGCGATGACGAGCTGCAATCAATTCGCAAGCTGGGGGGCCAATGAGAAGAATATCGACGGCCTTCGAAATCATTTTATCCGCAGCTCTTTTGGTCCTTGGACTGTTCATGCTGTACGAGGGAAGCTCGAACAAGTCAACGAGTATGCCTGCAATCTTGATCGGAGGCGCAGTCTGCTTTACGGTAGGCGTGATGACGCTATTCTCCGCCGTCAGGTCCATCCTTTGGCATCGGCGCATGGTGCGAAATTCACTGAACGACGATCTGGACAGCGCGGCTCATGGGGACAATCGCGGCTGACCCGTGCCGGTGAAGGGCGATTACGATTCCAGACAACTGCTTCCGAAACTCCTGAAACCGTATCCATGTCCCAGGAGTCACACTACTAAGGCAGTCCACAGTGGCCACCCTAAAACGGCCACTTAATCTGAGAGAAACCAATAGGGAGGCGGACAGACCTGGGCCGTCTCCCTATTTACTCACGCTGCGCAATCTTTTCGCGGTACTTTCGGGACAGTCGCGTCAGCTTCGCGAAGCGCCACAATCGACCACGCTTCTTTGTAGCGGACAAAAGCCCATGCCACGAGGTTTCCAATGAACGGCGCGAGTCTTCTTCCCTCACTCTCGCCACCGACGTGCCATGCGGGGCTGCTGCGCTGCGGCTTCTCTAAACGCCGCGTCGGGAGGCGCTTTGGCGCTATGCCGTGGCTGGTGCGTGGGCGACGCCGGCTAGGCCGAAGACGCGCTGGTAGCGGGCGATTTGGTCGGGAGGACCGAGTGTTTTTTGAAAGTTGTCGGAGAGTTTTACGGCGGGGTGGCCATCGGCGTCGTTGAGTTTGCAGACGAGATTTACGGGATCGAAGGCGGTGCCGCCTTGAGGATTGCAGTTGCGAAAATCATTGGTTAGCAGGGTGCCCCAACCGGCGCTGAAACGGATGCGGCGTTCGGGAAGCCATTTGCTCTTATCGAGGAAGTCGCTGGCTTGCCTAAAATCGGCGGGAGAGGCGCCGTTGCGAATCGTTCCTGAAAAATAGGCGTGCAAGCCCAGAATCGTGTCCACATCGAGAGAATCGGAGGCGATGAATAGTTTTTGCCGGGGATCGCGCTTTCTCTGAGTAAGCCAGGCAATGTATTCGTCGCCGGCGAGGAAAGGATCCTTGCTGTCCGCGCGCTGGCCGGTCCAGTCCGCCGCCCAATCGGGAGCATTGCGGAGAAACTGGGTGGTGCCAAAGGTATCGGGAAGCAAGATGAGCAACTCGCCTTGATAAGTTTGCTGCCAGAGATTGAGCAAGCGGTATTGCGAGGTCTTCAGTTCTTCGTCATCCATGGCCATGGCTGCCAGGGCCATGGGCAACTCGTGAGCGTTTGTGCCGATGGCTTCCAAATCGTGTTTATAGGCGAGATAGGTGTTCGAGGTTCCGGTGAAGCTGCTGCCGAGCACGTCGCTCATGGCTTTTACGACGTACTCTTGCCACAAGAAACTGTGGCGCCGGCGCGTTCCAAAGTCGCTCAGCCGCAATCCTAGCGTGCCGCGAAGCCTCTCCATTTTTTCCCAGAGTTTGGTTTTGGCGCGGGAATAGAGAATGTCGAGCTCGAATTCGCTGAGGCGCTTGAGGCTGGCGCGGGTCTTGAGTTCGCTGATGGCCGAGAGCGCGTAAATCTCCCACATGGTTGTTTCCGTCCAAAGGCCGCGAAAAGAGAGGGAGAACTGGCCGTCTTGAGTCGACAACTCATAATCAGAAAGACAGAAGCCACGTTCGAGCCATTCGAGGAAAGCGGGTTCAAAGATGCCGCGGCGTCCATAGAAAGTGTTGCCGGCGAGCCAGATCAGCTCGGATTTGTGAAAACGCAACTTTTTCGTTTGTTCCAACTGGGCGCGAAGCTCTTCGAGGTCGATCACATCGGCGAGGCGGAGGTCGGGGGAGCGGTTGATAAGCGAAAACGAAGCGGTGGTTTTGGGGAACTGCTTCCAGATGAACTGGAGCATGAGAAGCTTGTAAAAATCGGTGTCGAGGAGGGACCGCGTGATGGGGTCCAGCTCCCAGTTGTGGTCGTGTGCACGCCGCGCGAGGTTGATGATCACGATGCCACCACTTTACCTCACTGCAAGCGTTCTTCAGAAACAGGGCTGATTGGACGGATCAGCAAGATTGCCAAGGTGCGATACGGAATCGCGCGGATCGAATCAGACCTGAAGGACATCGCCTTCGCGGGCGACGATTTCGTAAAGGACCGGGTTGACGAAAAAACCGAGGACCAGGCGCGAGACGAGGCCGGCTACCACGACGATGGCGAAGGGCTTTTGCGTGTCGCTGCCGACGCCGGTGGACATGGCGGCGGGGAGCAGGCCCAGGCAGGCGACGAGAGCCGTCATCATAATGGGGCGAAGGCGAAGGAGCGAGGCTTCAAGGGTAGCGTCGCGGACGGTTTTGCCCTCGAGGCGGAGCTTGTTGATGTAGCTGACAAGGATGACAGCGGTTTCGACGGAAACGCCGAGGAGAGCGAGCAAACCGAGGATACTCGAGACGCTGATGGGAGTGTGGGTGATCTTGAGGGCGATGAGCGCACCAACGGGCTCGGTGAGGATGACGCCAAGAGCGATGGTAATGGGGAACTTGAAATTGCCGTAGAGCGCGAAGAGGATCATGAAGATGAGCAAGAGCGCGAGCGGGCCAATGATCACAAATTGGGCCTTAGCTTCAAGAAGCTCGCTGTATTCGCCACCCCAATCGAGGCGATAGCCCTCCGGGAGTTTGACGGTCTTTTTGACGGCGGCCTGGCCGGCATTGACGATGCCTTCGAGGTTGCGGCCCTCGACGGAAAACTGAATGCCAATGTAGCGGGAATTGTTCTCGCGATAGATGAAAGAAGCGCCGGAGCTTTCCTTGATGCTGGCGAGCTCGGAGAGGGGGATCTGCTGGCCCGCAGGAGCGGGGACGAGCAGATCGCCGATGTCGCGGGCGCTGGAACGGTATTGCGGCTCCATGCGGACGACGAGGTCAAAAAGTTTTTCGCCCTGAATGACTTGCGTTGCGGCCTGCCCTCCGATGGCGGCTTGCACGACGGCTTCCACGTCGGCGACGTTGATGCCATAGCGCGCGATTTTGGCGCGGTCGGCGTCGATAATGAGGCTAGGCTGGCCGAGTTCGCGGACGACGGTGAGCTCCTTGAAGCCGGGGGTTTTGTCGAGAGCGTTGCGAATCTCGACGGCTTTTTTTTCGAGGACCTCGAGATCGGGGCCGAAGATTTTTACGGCTAGCGAGGATTTGAGGCCGGTGAGGGCTTCGTCGACGGCGTCTTCGGCGGGCTGGGTATAATTGAAAATGACGCCGGGATAGGATGAAAGTTTCTGGTCGACGTCGCGAGTAAGTTCTTCCTTGGTGCGAATGGAACCGGATTTCCACGAGGCGTCATCGTAGGGCTTCAATCCAACATAAAACTCGCAATTGAAAAAGCCGGTGGGGTCGGTGCCGTCATCGGGGCGGCCAAGCTCCGAGCCGACGACAGTAACCTGTGGGTATTTCGAAAGAATGTCGCGGACTTGTGGAGCGAATCTGGCGGCCTCTTCGAAAGAAATGGTGTAGGGCATGGTGGCGCGAACCCAGAGCGCGCCTTCATCGAGGTGAGGCAGGAATTCGCCGCCGATGAAGGGCAGAAGGAGAAGAGAGGCGCAAAAAATAACGGTGACGACCAAGAGAGTGAGTTTGGGATGGTTGAGGCACCACTCGAGCTGTTTGCCGTACACATTGCGGACGTGGTCGAAAATCCGATTGGGCTTTTCCTTGACGCCGCTCTTGAACCAGTAGGATGCGAGGACGGGGACCAGTGTGAGCGTTAGGATGAGGGCGCCAATGAGGGAGAAGGCCATGGTGTCCGCCATGGGATGAAAAAGTTTACCGGCGGGTCCGGTAAGGGCGTAGATGGGAAGGTAGCCGGCGATGATGACGGCAACGGAATAAAAGATGGGGCGATCAACGTCGCGAGCGGCCGCGCGAATGACGTCGTTGATCTTGTATTCCTGACCGTGGCAGAGGCTAAGCTCGCGGTAAATATTTTCGACCATCACGATGGTGCCGTCGATGATGATGCCGAAGTCGATGGCGCCGATGGAGAGCAGGTTTGCAGCTTCGCCGGTGGCGTGGAGAAAGATGAAGGCGAAGAGAAGAGCGAGAGGAACGGTGAGGGCGGTGATCACGGCGGCGCGGAGACTGACCAGGAAAAAGATAAGGACGATGAGGACAAGGGCCATGCCGCGCAGGAGGTTCCATTCGACGGTGCCAGTGGTGACTTCGACGAGATTGCTTCGGTCATAGTAAGGGCGGACTTTGACATCAGGCGGGAGAAGATCACGATTGATCTCGACGGTTTTTTTCTCGACGCCCTCGAGGACATTTTGCGTTTGCTCCCCGCGACGCATGAGGATGACGCCTTCGACGGCGTCGGGGTTGTCTTTCCCTTTTTCCCCTTTCTCTCCCTTGTCCTGAAAGCCGAAAATGCCGAGGCGCGGCGCGTTGCCGACGACGACGCGGCCAATGTCTTTCACGCGGATGGGTACGCCGTTCCCGCTGCCGACGACAATTTCGCCGATGTCTTCGGTGGTTCTGACGAGGCCGAGGCCGCGGACGTAATAAAACTGGCCGCCCTGAGAGTAGAAGCCGCCACCAGTATTGGCGTTGTTGGCGGTAAGCGCGCTGAGAACCTGAACGACGGGGAGGTGGTAGTTGTAAAGCTTAACGGGGTCAAGGAGTACGTGATACTCCATGGTGGGGCCGCCGAAACCGGAGTCATCGGCGACACCGGGAACGCTGCGATAGGCGCGCTCGATAATCCAGGCTTCGAAGGTGTGAAGCTCCGTGGGGGAGCGATCGGGGCTTTCGATGACATAGCGGTAAACGAGGCCGCTGGGACTGAAAAGCGGCGCCATGCTGGGGACAACGCCGGTGGGAAGCGTGGCATCACTAAGGCGCTGAAAAACAAGTTGACGGGCGAAATAGGAATCGACGCTTTCATCAAAGGTAAGTCGAACATCCGAAAGACCGTAAAGCGAAATGGAGCGCATGAATTTGAGGTTCGGCGTGCCATTCATGGCGAGCTCGAGAGGAAGAGTGGTGAGGCGCTCGACTTCTTCGGCGGCGTGACCAGGCCATTGGGTGATCAACTCGACCATGGGAGGAGACAGGTCGGGATAGGCGTCGACGGGCATGCGGCGGAAGGATTCGGCACCAGCGACGATCATCAAGAGAGTAATCACCAGCACGAGGAAGCGCTGGCGAAGGGCGAAATGGACTATGTGATGGATCATTATGAGTTCACTCAGCCGCGTCTCCCGTTAGTGCTGCAAAGAATTCTTGAACTGCAGAAAAAGGCTACCGTCGCCGACCACGTGTTCGCCTTCCTTCAGGCCGCCGGTAATTTGCGTGCGGCCGCCGTGGCTGTCGCCGAGCTGAACCAAGCGGCGCGCGAACTCGTTCTGTTTTGTAGGTGATTGAACGTAAACAAAGGGCTCATTTTCGGTGCCGCGCAGAACGGAGGCGTCCGGAACCGTCAGAGCATTGGCGATGGAGCCGGCATTGACGGTGGCGGTGACGTACATGTCCTTCTTTAGCTTATTGCCAGGGTTTTCCGTAACGATGCGGGCCTGAAGGGTGCGCGTGTTGGGATCGAGCGCGGGGGCGATGTAGGAAATTTTCCCGTGAAACGTGTCCGGATAGGAGTCGGTGGTGATGTCCACGCCATCTCCGGGGCGCACGTAAGCGACTTCCCCCTGATAAACGTTGACGAGGACCCAAACGGTGCTCATGTCCGAGATAGTGAAGACCTGTGTCGTGCCGGCCTGAAGCAATTGGCCGGGTCCGACGAGGCGCTCGACAACTTCTCCGCTAACAGGGGCGAGAACAGGAACTTGCGAAGTAGTTTTCGGAGCGCTCTTCTCGAGCGATTCAGGATCGTTAATGCCCAGAACGCGAAGAGCGTCTTCGCTGGACTGGAGATCCGCCTGAGCCTGATTGCGCGTGGATTCGGCGGTTTGAAAATCGGCCTCGGCGATGGCGCCATGACTGAGGAGATCTTGCGCGCGAGTGTAGAACTTGTCCGCGAGGAGAAAAGCCGTGCGGGCTTTGAGGTAAGCGGAACGGGCCGCAGAGTAGTCCGGGCTGTTGACGGTGAGGAGCGGCTGGCCGGCGTGGACGTATTCGCCGGGAAGGACGAGGAGTTCACGGACGGGGCCGCCGATGGCGGCGAAAACCGGGGTGGTCTTAAAGGCGTTGTAGGCCACCGCGCCGGTGAGCCGGAGGACGCGCGGGAGGGCTGCTTTTTCGACGGAGACCACCTGGACGTGGGCCATCTGTTCCTGAGGAACGGTGAAGAGTTCAGCGGTTTCCGCTTTCGATTCGCTGGAGGAGTAGGAAGTCATCTTGGATTCGGAACCGCCGGCACCGCAGCCAGCGAGCGAGGCGATGAGAAAGCCGGTAGCGATAGCCGAGGCTGGAAAAATCAAGACACGAAACCGGATTTTTAAATTCATGGCAGATTCCTCGTTCCTACGGCTTGGCGCATCTGTTCGAGCGCGGTCATGTAGCTGGCAAGCGCCTGGCGGTAGGCAAGCTGGTTGGCGCGGTAGGTGCGTTCTGAGTCGAGAAAATCGAGCAAACTAGCGGCGCCTTTTCTGTAGGCGTACTCAGTGATGTCACGCGATTTCTGGGCCTGGTCTACGTACCCGCCGCGGTAGAGCTGAATGATTTGATCGTTGGAGCGCAATGCCTCGAAGGCGTCGACGACGTCAGTGAGCACTTGTTGGGCGGCTTCGCTTTGCAATTCCTGGAATTGAGTAATGGCGTAACGGGTGCGGGCAATTTCGCCTTGATTGCGGTCGAAAATGGGGAGATCGATATTGAAAAAGAAGGTGCCGCTGTTGACGCCGGCGACGTGCGAGTAATCAAAGGTAACGTTCAAGTCGCGCTTGCCGTTGGCCTCTGCCAGCGACTCCTGGCTGTGAGCAGCGGTTACCCCCAATTGGGCAGCCTGCAGATCCGGGCGGGTGCGAAGGGCCAGCGCTTTCAGGTCGTCGAGACCCGCGTGAACGGGCTGGTAGTCGAGAGAACCCTCAACGTCATAATTATCGGGAACGGATTCGAACCCGAGGAACTGGCGAAGGGAGGCAAGCGCCTGGACTTTCGAGAGCCTGGCCGCGAAAACATCCGACTGAAATTGCAGCAATTGCAATTTGATTTTGAGCAGGTCGCCCTCGCTCATGTCGCCGGCTTTAAAGCGGGACTCGCTGATATCCACGGTCTTCTGAAAGCTGTCGTAGTCTTGCTGGGCGAGATCGAGGGTGGATTGCGCGAGCAAAACGTTGACGAATTGCTGGGAGAGATTGAAGGTGAGCTGGCGCTCGTTGTCGGTCACTTGAGCCCGCGTGACGGCGGTCTGATCTTTTGCGGCTTGCAGGCGATGCTGACGCTTGCCGCCGCGTTCGAAGAGGTAGCCAATACCTATGTCGAATTGCGCCTGGTTTTCGAAATAATTCGCCGTAAAGTTACTGGGTTGAAAAATGGGAAGGAACTGCGTATCCCATGCCAAAACGGGATTGGGGCGGAGATTGGCGGTGATCTCCTGAGCCTGATTTTGCAGGATGGTCGATTTCGCCGCGAGTAGAGCGTGATTGTGCTGGAGAGCAAGACGAATGGCTTCGTCGAGAGTGATACGCGTGGGCGGGGTTTGCGTGGTGTCCGCGCGCGGGGGCACAGCTTGCGTCGGGGATGCGGGGGGAGCAGGCGCGGGGTTCTGCTGGGCCAAGACGAAGACAGGCCAGGCCAAAAGCGCGGTGGCCAATGCAGTTCCTTTCTTCATGTTGATACTCCTCTACGGTCCCATACGATAGGGACAGGTCGCTGCAGTTAGGATGGAAGGGCCTAAATGGAGAAAAACGGAGAGCTACAGAGCCGGGGGCGCGCGAGGGGAGGTTGTGCGCTGAACTTCCACAGAGGGAGAGAGAATTTTCGCGAAAACTTCGAGCCGGTCGACCACGGGCACGACGGCCAGATTCAGAGTCGGAGTCGTCACCGCGGCGCCCGCCGTGGAGCAGAGCTGACAAGGATGCGAGCCGCTGGGGCCGGAATTCAGATCGGCACAAAAATGGAATTGCGCCGCCAGGAAGATGATTCCGAGCAGCACAGCAGAGACACGGGCCCTGTTAGGATTAGCGAACATCCTTCTTACACTAAGACGAAGCTTAGGCCGGAATGGTTGCGGGGTCAAGCAAACCAATAGGTTAAGGGTCAACATTCTGCATCCATTCAGGTGGCTGGGACGTCAAAGGTGTTACGCTACCAGGGAGAGATATGGAGCGGAGTAGAACTATCTTCGGACGGATCTTCGCGCGAAAAAGAGTGCGCCGGGCGGTGGCGGTGCTGGCGTGCGCCGTTTTGCTGTATTTCGCGGCGGGCGGCAGCCTGCTCCACCAGCATACGAATGGTTCCGAAACCGCTTGCCACATTTGCCAGTCGCTGCATATGCCGGTGCTGGCCGCGGCGGCACTCGACCTTGTCGCTGTCCCCGAGCTGATCGAAAGATATTCTTGGCTCCCGCAACAAGCCGCACCCACAAATTCGGTTTCTCTGCACCGCGCTTCTCGAGCGCCTCCTTCCGCGTAATTTCCATCCGTCGTTAGTAAATCACACATATGAGCGCTGACCCTTGGATGGGCCAGCGCGACCGCCATTTTTCAGGCGGCCTCTATCCACCACAACTACATAACCCGCGAAGGGATGGAGAAAAAATGTTAAAGCGTTTGGGGAGTTACTCGATTTTAGCAATCGTGTTGTTGTTTTCAGCGGCGGCCAGCTGGGCGCAATTGGGAAATTCGGGATCGATTGAAGGCGTGGTAAAAGATCAGTCTGGCGCTTCAGTACCAGGCGCAAAGGTGGAGATCGGCAATCCCGTTAGCAGCTTTCACCGCGAAGCGACCACGGACAGCGACGGCAGCTTTCGCTTCACGAACGTTCCGTTTAACCCCTATCACCTGGTTGTTACTTCCGCAGGCTTTAGTTCTGTCACCCAGGACGTGGACGTGCGTTCGACAGTTCCGGTCAACATTTCTATTGCCTTGAAGGTTGGTTCGACGGCGACGACCGTTACGGTCGAGGCAAACGGCGGCGACTTGGTTGAAAACGAGTCCACCTTTCACACCGACGTGGACCAAGGGATCATCGATCGGCTTCCGGTGGAGAGCCAATCATCATCGTTTACATCGATCGCAACCCTGGTTTCGCCGGGCGTTGCCGCAGACTCCAACGGGTTGATGCACGGTCTGGGGGACCACGCGGAGAATTCCGTCTCGCTCGATGGGCAACCAATCACCGACCAATTCAGCAAAGTGTTCTCGAACCAACTTCCTTCCGACGCGATTCAATCGATGGAAATTATCTCCGGCGCGCCGCCGGCGGAATTTGGCGATAAGACGAGTCTGGTGATCAAGGCGACGACCAAATCTGGGCTGGGGGTGAACAGGCCAACCGGCAGTATATATGCCGACTATGGCAGCTTCGGAACGAGCAACGTTGGCTTCAATCTCGCTTATGGAACCCAGAAGTGGGGAAACTTTATTTCGGCAAACGGACTCAACTCCGGGAGATTCCTGGATCCACCTGAATTTCAGGTGATTCATGCAAAGGGCAATGAAGAAAACATTTTTGACCGGTTCGATTATCAGTTTTCGCAGAAAGACACTCTGCACTTGAATTTGAATTATACACGCTCGTGGTTTCAGACTCCGAACTCGTTCGATAATCT
>Ga0210405_10005578_pt1 | contig 11422 bp, 6 predicted proteins | sample IncBWH11MmetaG_FD_155492 | JGI IMG/M metagenome (GOLD analysis project Ga0210405, IMG submission 155492) | Forest soil microbial communities from Barre Woods Harvard Forest LTER site, Petersham, Massachusetts, United States - Inc-BW-H-11-M | ecosystem: Environmental > Terrestrial > Soil >... | reverse complement strand
ACCAAACCATCCCGTCCGGGGTGATCGCAATTCCGTAAGGATTCGCCTCCGCTCCGCCCGGTGAATCGAACAATTTCACGCTTCCCGTCAAAGTATTCAGTGTGCCCAGATGCCCGCTCTTGAAATCAGTGAAGTACACCGTGTCATCCGAAGCGATGGCCAGCCGCCGCGGCCGAACTCCATCGGGAAGCGGATACTCCTTGATCGCCATTGTCTGCGGATCAATCGAAGCCATCTTGTTGGTGCCCAGCTCGCAGAAAATCGGCACGCCCTTGCTGTTGATTTGAATCCCATAAGGCAGCGCCGCCTCCGTCGGAACTTCCTTCAACTCGATCTTCCCGGTTTTCGGATCCAACCTGCCCACCATGTTCCCACCCTGCGCCGTAAACCACAAAATGCCGCGCGCATCAAACACCGCCGTGTGCGGATCATCCGCTTTCGCCACCGGCATTTTGTATTCCGTCACCTTGCCGGTCTTCGGATCGAGCTTCCCGATATACCCGCCGAAATTCGCGGTGAACCAGATGTTGCCCTCTTTGTCCGCCACCAGTCCGTGCGGCCCGGAGTTCTTTTCCGTCGCCAGCGGGTACTCCTTGAACTGGCCGGACTTCGGATCCAGCCGCCCGATCTTGTTCACCATCTGCTCGGTGAACCACAGCGCCCCATCCGCTCCCACCGCCGGATCGTGCGGGTGCGCGCCCTTGGTCGGCACAGCCCACTCCTGAATCGTTACGTTCAGAGCGCCCGCATCGGCGGGACCACTCGCGGAGCGATGGCTAGGCAACGCAAACGCGACAATCGTTCCCAAACATACGAAGCAAACCAGCGCAAAGATTCTCTTGGTCATGGCGTTCCCCCCTGATACGCATATGGATGTTCCGCCGGGCCGGCCCGGCACAATAGCCCACCATAAGCTTATGAGGGATTGATTCCAAACGGAATGTCAAATCGGAAAGTTGCTTCAGTCGGCGGCGGGAACGGTGCGGCGCAGCTTCGGCACCGGCTTTTCGAAATTCAAAACGCTGCTCACAAACTGGCTGAGCGTGCCACCCAGATGCCCCAGAACGCGCTGCTTAAGGGAAGTGTAGTCCTGCGTCCCGCAGAAAAGATCGCTCAGCAGTTGCCGGAACACCGCGTTGCGCTGCAGAAACTGCACCATGCGCGTCGTGACCGAGCAACCGAGAAACGACCCGCGATAAAAGCGGCGAACGATCCGCGCCGCAAATTCCAGTTCCAGCGAAAACGATGCCCGCACCCGCGAAGGATACAGCTCCGGGCAGCCTTCCGCGATCGAGCGGCCCAGCAATTCGCCCGAGCGCATCGCGTAAAAGAGGCCCTCGCCCGTCAACGGGTCCACCCACGCGGCCGCGTCGCCGCACATCGCCCAATTCCTGCCAATCACGGCGCGGTCGGAAAGCGTGCGCACCTGCGGCGAAGGCAAAACGTGGCTGTAAAACTTGGCGTTTTCCGTTGGGAATTTTTCCGCCGCCGCAAACGTGTGCAGGTGCGAGCGAAGTTCGTTGCTGGTATGCGCAGCCATGCTGCCGCAAATGCCCAGTGAAATATGGTCGGCCCGCGGAAACGACCAGATGTAGCCCTCGAACTCCGGCAAAAACTTGATGAGGATCTCTTCCGCGGTCTGCGGCACGAAATAGCCCTGGGTCATTTCCAGTTCATCCGCGGAAAGCGCTCGTGTGCCGGGCAGCATCTGGTTCCGCGCGCCGGAGGCCAGCACGACGAAATCCACATTGCGCCATTCGCCCTCGACGCAATAGCGCGGCTTGTCCGTCGAAGTGTCAATCTGCTGCACGCGGCGCTGATGCACTTCGCAACCCGCTTCACGCGCGCGGTCCAGCAGGAATCCGTTCAGCACCCGCCGCGAATAAATCACGATCGGATGCTTCAGGTCGAGCTTGGCGCGCTGGTTTTCCGCGCTGATGATCTCGACGTTGCGCACCAGTTTCTTCGGATGGGGATTGTCCAGCAGGAAAGGGAAGTGCTCCGTGGCCTTGTAGGTCAGCCCGCCGCCGCAGGGTTTCTCCCACGCCAGGTGCTCGTCAAAAATATTTACGGCGTGGCCCGCACGCGCGAGTTGTTCCCCGCACATGGCGCCCGAAGGTCCGCCACCGATGATGACAATCTCAGCCATTTGTTCGATCTAGGTGAACTATGTTCGCGCCTCCGGCGCAGGCGGGACAGGGCAACTCGCTGGGCGGCCGGCGGCTCCTAGGACAGAGGAAAGAGCACCAGGCAGAAGCCCGCTAAGAGTATAGCACCGAAGACCGCGGCGGCCGTGGCGGAAGCCGTGCGCTGGCGTACCAATCGTGCACCCAGGCGCATGAAGAGAAAGAAGAGCACGAAGTACGGTATCAGCAGCACAACCAGGATCTGCCCGCTGTGCAGCACGAACGTGCCGAACACAAGCACCAGCCACGCCAGCAGAATTGCCAGGTAGTCAATCCCCAGCCGTTTCCGGGGCTCAGCGACCGGGCCGAGAAGAATTTCCAGCGCATATAGAAAGACAAAAGCTGCAAAGAAAAAGAGCGGAAAGCGCCCCCACCTCTGCAATGTGAGCCATGCGCTTGTCATTGTCAGGTCGAACCATCCGGTAACCAGTAGGTGCAGGATCAGCGCCCCCACCACCGCGCCCAACAGCACACCCGGCTTCACCGCCAACTTTCTCAAAGCCAGCTTGGGGTGCAGCAACAAAAGAATTGCGCCCGCAAGCAGAAAAAAGCTCGCCAGATAGTCGCCCTCAAACAACCCCACGACGCGCAGCGGAATAAAGTGGCGAAGAATAAAAAGCACCGCAACGGAAACAAGCACCAGCTCAGCCAGAAATCGGACCGTCCCAGGAACCTGCGAATCGGCAGCGGCCTCTTCGGGTGAGACCGTCGCCAGCTCCCGCAAAAACGGTCCCGAGAGCAGCAGAATACCCAGAAATCCGAGTACCCCTCCGCACAGATAAAGCGAGCTCGGAAGGATCGCAGGATTCGACATGTTCAGCACCCGCGCCGCCCACGCTTGCGACATCCTCGCCGCGCCCGGCGAAAACAAAACGCTCACATGCGTTTGCCCTGGCAACGCATGAAACTGAATCGTGGGGTCGGTGTTTCCGGCCACCAAATCTTCTGCATTTGCGGCTAATCCCTTCGGCTCAAACTGCCCGGCGGTGATCAATGTGTTCGGCAGGATGACCGGCGGATTCTGAAACAACAATTTTTCCGGGGTCGCGCCGTGCGCCGCTTTCATCGGCGCCGGCGACAGCGCGATAACTCCCGCGGGACGAAACTCCGGCGCCAGCCGCAGCGCAATCGTTCCGCCCATCGAATGCCCGGCCAGAACGGTGCGATCCGGCACAATCAATCCGCGCGCCGACAATCCACGCAGAAGAGACCTTGCACAATCCTCGGCTTTCTCTGGACTAAACGGGCCGGACGTGCGGCCGTGCCCGGGAAGGTCTGGCACGTACACCGTCAAGCCCAATTCCGCAAAGCTGCGCGCCAAATACCGCATGATATATTTGTTCGCGGCAAGTCCATGGAAAAGAACCACGGAGCCCGGGTTCGCCCCCGCTGGCGCGTCGCGTTTTTGAATGATGCTCATTTCCACTCGGCACGCGCCAGCAACCGCGTTCACGCGTTTTTCCGTGTAGCCCCGCCCGCCCGCGTAGGTCCACAGCGCTCCCACAATCAAAAGGGCGATACCTGCCAGCGCCTGCCAGATCGGTTTGCGGCTCATGCGCGCCGCTCGCTGCGCCAGCGGCCTTCACAGTCGGCATGATAGAATTGAATTTCACACGGATTGGCGTTGACGCCGTCACAAGCGAGCATGGAGAACCTTTGCACCCCGCAGTTTTAACTCTTGAAGAACTCATTCTGCAGTTTGGCCCGGGGAAACGCAACGGCCGCCGCGTGGTCTTCACCAACGGATGCTTCGACCTTTTGCATCCCGGCCACATCAAACTGCTGGAAGCGGCCCGTGCGATGGGCGACGTGCTAGTCGTCGGCCTGAATAGCGACGAAAGTGTCCGCGCGCTGAAAGGCGCCGGCCGCCCGGTGATTTCCCAACAAGAGCGCGCGGAAATTCTGGCAGGCTTCGAATGCGTAGACGGCGTGATCGTCTTCGATGAGTTGACGCCGCAAAAAACCGTGGCGGCGCTGCTGCCGGATATTCTCGTGAAAGGCGGCGACTGGCCGGGGAACCAGATCGTTGGGCGCGAAGAAGTGGAAGCGGCCGGAGGAAAAGTCGTCTTGATTGACGTCGTCGAGGGCCATTCGACCACGGAAATTCTGCGCAAGATACGCGCCTAACTTAACGATTTGCTTTTCGCGGTGGCGGGCAACAGGGGAATCGCCTGCGCCGCAGTCAAAGTTTCGCAAGCAGCATGATACTGCCCGCGGTTCGAGAACGCTTGGAACGCCTGCTGCGCCACCCCTCCTTGGATGGCGCGTTGGGAGAACTACGCGCGGGCGCCGGCCTCGTGGGCCTTTCCGGCCTTCAGGACGTCGCCAAGGCCCTTGCCGCGGCCTACTTCACCCACGAATTGCGCCGCCCCGCCTTCTTCCTCACCGAAAATAATCGCCGCGCTGAAGACCTCGCCGAGAGCGTCCGCTTCTTCGCCCAGATTTTCCCCGGCGCAACCGGCGGCGTAGCCGTCCTTCCCGCCTTCGACAACCTGCCTTGGGACTCGCAAGCTCCCCACGCCGACATTCTCGAACGCCGCGCCGCGACTCTCTATCGGCTGGCGAACGGCGAAGTGTCGCTCGTGATAGCGCCGATGGCGGCCGCGCTATGGCGCTATCAGGATCCCTACGTCTATCTGACGCTGGCGCAAATCCTCGCCAAGGATTCCGAAGTCTCCCACGAAGCCCTCATCAAGCATCTCGGCAGTATCGGTTACGCCCGCACCGAAATGGTGGACCTGCCGGGCCAGTTCGCCGTCCGCGGCGGCATCATTGACGTTTTCTCTCCCGAAGCGCTGCGGCCCGTCCGCATCGAACTCCTCGGCGACACGGTTGAATCCGTCCGCGAATTCGATCCCCGCACCCAGCGTTCTGTCGCTCCCGTCAACAAGACCACCATTCTTCCGCTAGCGGAATGGAGCGTTCCGGCCCCCGGCAGCCGCGAAGCCGAAGACTGGGAGCCCGGACGATGGATGGGCGCAACCGCGGAAGCGGGCGGCAGCGCGCTCTTTGAACTCGCGGAAAGCTCGCTCAAGCCGATTGTGTTTCTCGATGAGCCGCTGGCGCTCCGCGAAGCCGGAAAAAAATTGCAGGAAGCGGCCACGGAAAATTACGAACGCCACGGCCACGCGAACTCGCCCGAAGTCGCACACTATTTCTGGAGCGAACCTGACTGGGAACGCGCCCTCGCAAAAACCTCGCGCGCGGAACTCGAGCAACTGAATCTTGCGCAAAACGGCGGCCAGCGCTTCGAGCTGAGTTCGCGGCCAAGCACCCGCTTCCACGGCGATGTTGTGGCCTGCGTCGGCGATGTGAAATCCCAGCTTGCTTCCGGCGGCACGGTCTACCTGACCGCGGCCAGCCTCGGCGAACTCGAACGCTACGCCGACATCTGCCGCGAATACGAAGTTCCGTATGTGCTCGGCGAAACGGAAGAAGCCGCCGCGGGCTTCACCGCCGAAAGCGCCACGGAAAGCGCAGCGTTGGTCTTGGTGCGCGCTCCATTTGCACAGGGCGTTTCGTTTCCCGAAGCGAAGGTCACGATCTACGGCAACGCGGACCTCTTCGATGTAACCCCGTCTGTCGAGCGCCCCAGCCGCAAGATTCGCACTAGCGGATTCTTCGCCGATTTCGCGGAACTGAAGCCTGGCGATTACGTGGTTCATGTGGATCACGGGATCGGCCAATTCGAAGGCCTGCGATTAATCGAATCCGAGGGCCGCCGCGGCGAATTCATGCTGCTGCGTTACGCGGATGACGCGCGGCTCTACGTCCCTCTCGAGCGCATGGACCTCGTCCAAAGCTACCGCGTCGTCGAAGGCTCGGAGCCCACGTTGGACAAGCTGGGCGGCACAGCCTGGGCCACGCGCAAAACCCGCGTCCGGAAATCGCTTGAAGACATGGCCGACCAGCTGCTCGCTCTATACGCCGAGCGCAAAACGGCGGAAGGCTTTGGCTTTTCTCCCGACGGCGCCTGGCAGCGCGAATTCGAAGACGCCTTCGAATTTGAAGAAACCGCCGACCAGCGCACCGCCATCGCCGACATCAAGAAAGATCTCGAAAAGCCCACGCCGATGGACCGCCTGCTCTGCGGTGACGTCGGTTACGGCAAAACCGAAGTGGCGATGCGCGCCGCGTTCAAGGCGGTGGCCGACGGCAAGCAGATCGCCGTCCTTACGCCCACGACGGTGCTCGCCTTTCAGCATTTTGAAACCTTCAAAAAGCGCTTCGCCGCCTTTCCCACCCGCATCGAGATGCTCAGCCGATTCCGCACCGCGGCCGAGCAAAAAGTAATCCTTGCCGATCTTGAAGCCGGAAAAGTGGACATCGTCATTGGCACGCACCGCCTGCTATCGAAGGACATAAAGTTTCAGGATCTCGGCTTGCTGATTGTGGACGAAGAGCAGCGTTTCGGCGTAGCCCACAAGGAACGCCTGAAAGAGATGCGCAAGAACGTCCACGCGCTGGCCCTTTCCGCAACTCCAATCCCGCGCACGCTGCACATGTCGCTGGTCGGCTTGCGCGATATGTCGCTGATCGAAACGCCCCCGCGCGACCGCTTGGCGATTCAAACCTCCGTAGCTCCATTCAGCGAAGAGCTGGTCCGTCGCGCGATTGAAAACGAAATGGCCCGCGACGGCCAGGTCTATTTCATCCACAACCGCGTCGAATCCATCTATTCGCTCGCCTCTCTTGTCTCGAAACTCGTGCCGAAGGCTAGAGTGGTTGTGGGCCACGGTCAGATGGGCGAAAAAGAGCTGGAAGCGGTCATGCTGAAATTCATCCGCGACGAAGCCGACGTCCTCGTCGCCACAACGATCGTCGAAAACGGCTTGGACATTCCCCGCGCCAACACCATCCTCATCAATCGCGCCGATCGCCTCGGCCTAGCCGAACTCTACCAGTTGCGCGGCCGCGTCGGCCGTTCGCATCACCGCGCCTACGCCTACCTACTAGTGCCAACGGAAAAAATCCTCTCCGACGTTGCCCGCAAGCGTCTCGCCGCCATGAAAGAGTTCAGCGAACTCGGCGCCGGCTTCCGCATCGCCGCACTCGATCTGGAACTTCGCGGTGCCGGCAACCTCCTCGGCCGCCAGCAGCATGGCCACATCGAATCCATCGGCTTCGATCTCTACGTCCAGATGCTCGAAGGCGCCGTAGCCAAGCTAAAAGGCGAAGAATCTATGCCGGAGCTGCGCACCACGCTCAGCCTGGGCATGGACGTCCGCATCCCCCAGGAGTACATTCCCAGTGAGAATCTCCGCCTGCGGACCTACAAACGCGTTTCCACCATTGCCACGGAAGCCGAAAAGTTGGACGTTCACAAGGAACTGGAAGACCGTTTCGGCGCCATGCCCAAATCGGTAGAAAACCTTTTGGAGTACGCCATGCTCAAATCCATCAGCGAGAAGTTGCGCATCGCGTCGGTGGAACGCCAGGGAACGCGGGTCGCGCTGAGGTTCCACCCGGAAACACAATTGGACCCCGCCGTCGTCGTCAAAGTCGTCCGCTCGAGAAAGGGCATCAAGCTCGACCCCAGCGGAGTTCTCTGGATGGAGCTCCAGCGCGGGGAATCGGTTCCCGGGGCGCTGAGAAACGTATTGCTCGGTTTGCGAGGAGAAGGCTAAACTCATTCCATGGTGAAAATAATGAAGAAGACCGTATTGCTGGCCGGCTTGCTGTGTGCCCTGCCGCTGCTGGCACAGACCCCGCCGGCCAACCCACCGCCGCCGGACAATCCGCCGGCGCAGAAGCCGCCGTCCCTCGAAGCGCCGCAAATGGCCGCGCCAGAGCCGGAGCAGCCGAAGAAACCGGCGACCCCTCCCGCCAAGGCGGCCAAGCCCGCGAAGCCGGCCTTGACCGGCGAAGGCAAAGTGGTCGAGGAAATTGTCGCCCGCGTGAACAACGAAATTATCACTACCTCTGAGCTGCAAAAAGCGCGCGCGGCCGCCGTGGAGGACGCGCAACAGGAATGCAGCGGGCGCTGTACGCCCGAGCAGTTGCAAGTTGCGGTGGAAGACCGGCAGAAATTTGCGCTGCGCGATTTGATCGACCAGTCGCTGCTGGCGCAACGCGGCAAGGATATGGGTGTCAACGTCGAAGGCGAAGTAGTCAAACAACTGGACACGATCCGCATCCAGAACAAGCTCGACAGCCTGGAAAAGTTGGAGGCCGCTGTCACCAAGGAGGGCCTGAACTGGGACGATTTCAAGAACAACATCCGTAACAAATTCCTGACCCAGGAAGTCATCCGCCGCGAAGTGGGCTCGCACATCGCCATTGGCCACGATGACGCGATGAAGTATTACGAGGAACACAAAAAGGAGTTCGTAAAACCCGAGCAGGTAGCGCTGCGGGCGATCGAGATCAGCACCGAGGGGAAGAAAGACGCCGATCTTGCCGACCTGAAGAAAAAAGCCGACGACCTCTTGCGGCGCATCAAGGAAGGTGAGGAGTTCGCGACGCTGGCAAAGCGCTTTTCCGACGGCAGCACCGCGCAGCAGGGCGGCTTCCTCGGCGTTTACAAGCGCGGCGAGCTTTCGAAGCAGCTCGAAGATCAGGTCTTCGCGATGAAGAAGAACCAGCTTACAGACGTGATTGAAACGAAACAGGGATTTTTGATCCTGCAGGTGCTGGAACGCTACGAAGAGGGCGAGCAGCCGTTCGATAAGGTGGAAAATGAAATCGTGGACCACCTGTACAGCGAGCGGATGGAACCTGCCCTGCGCGAATACCTGAAAACGCTGCGCGAACAGAGCTATGTGGTCGTCAAGCCCGGCTACCAGGACATGGCCGGCGGCGGCAATTCCGAAATCGAAGAAGTGAGCGCGACGCCTGAAGCGTCAAAAACAAAGAAGCCGCACAAGAAATATCTGCTGTTCGGAAAGAAAACGAACGGGTAAGCGGAGTGAAAAAACTTTTTGTTAAAGACCTCGAACCGGATCCATCCATCACCGGGTTTTTCCTTGTTCATGAAAAAGAAGTTCGCAACACTGCCGGCGGCAAGCCCTACCTGCGGATGGAACTTGGTGACCGCACCGGCACGGTGGAAGCGCGCATGTGGGACCAGTTTGACGCGTTGGCCAGGGAAGTAAGCCGCGACGATTTCATCAAAGTGCAGGGCCGCGTGGAGCTGTACCGCAACAGGCCGCAACTCACCTTGCAGCAGTTCCGCGTCGCGAAACCCGAGGAGATCGACCTGGGCGACTTTCTACCGCACACCCCATACGACGTGGAAAAACTTTATGAGCAGGTCTTGGGCTTCATTGAGGGGATAAAAAATCCTTGGCTCAAGAAGCTGACCTCGAAAATCCTCACTGATCCGAAAAACGTCGCGCGTTTCAAGCGCGCGCCCGCCGCGAAAGTGATGCACCACGCCTACATTGGCGGCCTGATCGAGCACGTGGTCGGCTTGTGCGGGCTGGCGCAGCAGATTGCGGCTCACTATTCGGAGCTTGATGTGGACCTACTTTTGACCGCCGCGCTGCTCCACGATGTCGGCAAGCTGGACGAGTTGTGCTACGAACGCGCCGTCAGCTACACGGCCGAAGGCCAGTTGCTCGGCCACATCACCATGGAACTCGAAACCGTCTCGAAAGAGATGGACGCGATCGAAGGTTTCCCCGAAAAACTGAAAACCGTGGTGCAGCACATCCTGATCAGCCACCACGGCGAATACGAATTCGGCTCGCCCAAGCTGCCGATGATTCGCGAGGCGCTGGCCTTCCACTATATGGACGATCTGGATTCAAAAATGGGCGCCGTGCGCGCGGCGCTTGCGATTGATTCCGGCGAACCGGAGTGGTCCGCCTACAGCGGCGCGCTGGGACGCAAATTCTTGCGCCTCGACAAATTCCTCAAAGAAGAACCGCCCGCAAAGAACTAACTTTGGAGTGCGGTGGCTCTGCCACCGCTTTTGAGGCGCAGAGTCCTACCGAAAACTTAGTTTGCGAGAAAACGATGAGACCGTAAAAGCAGGAGCAGAGCTCCCGCACTCCAAACTCTTCCTATCTCACTGCGCCCGCGCGATCACCAGCGTCAGATCGTCCGCCTGACTCGCGCCGCTGAACTGCTGCACTTCGTCGAGAATCACGGAAAGCATCTCTTTGACTGGCAGTTGCGGGTGCGTGCGCAAAATTGTTTGCAAACGCGATTCGCCGAACTCCTCACCCACCTGATTTGTCGCTTCCGTGACCCCATCGGTGTAGATCACCAGCAGGTCTCCCGGCCCGACGGCGATTTTCTTTACTTCGCAATTCCAGTCCGTAAAAAGCCCCAGGACCGTTGCGGTCGGCTCCAACCTCTCGATATCCCCGTGCGAGCGCAGCAGCAGCGGAGGGTTGTGCCCACAATTCGCATAGCGCAAACAGTGATTCGCATCATCGTAGTCGGCGTAGAAGAGCGTGGCGTAACTGTCCTCGGGCGTATTCTCAAAAAACAAGCGATTCACGGATTGCAGCAACTGGAGCGGATCCTCGCGAGCAACCATGAACCGGCTGCGCAGATTCGCCTGCAGATTTGCCATCAGCAGCGCCGCGGCAATGCCCTTGCCGGAAATGTCCGCGAGCACGATGCCGAGCCGACCCGTGCCGAGGTCGAGAAAATCATAGTAATCGCCGCCGACCACGCGCGCCTGGATGCACGTCCCCGTATATTGCAACGTCTGCAGCGGCGGCAGGAATTGAGGAAACAGCCGCGACTGCACTTCGCGGGCAATTTCCATGTCGCGCGCCACGCGGCGGTCCACCTCCATCCGCTCCGCCATTTTTTCCGCGAGGCCAAAATTTTCAATGGCGATGCCGGCCTGGCTGGCCACCGAATCCAGCAAGCGTTTGTCTTCGCTCGAATACGGCTCTTCGGAAAGGCGCTGCCCAAGCACCAGCAAACCGGAAAGCTGCCCGGCGTGATCCAGAATCGGCACCAGGCATTCCGGCGCCAGCGGGGCCAGCACGGCAAGATCTTCCATCCCCTCCTCGCCCGGAAGCGGCACGTCCCAGGATTTTCCCCGCAGTGTCAGCAGCCCGAGTGTCAGCGAACCGGTGGAGAGCGTCTGTGCTTCCGGCGGAACTTTTTCGCACTCCGTAGCCAGTTTTGAGTCGCCTGCTGCTAAGTAGCACACAAAAGTCTTGGGGCGCAGTGCCTTTTCCAGGTGCTGCTGCAGAAGCTCCGCCAGCTCGCCGCGGCTGGTGACGGTGCGCGCCTTTTCAGCGAGGTCTTGCAGGATCAGGCGGGCGTCG
>Ga0210405_10005577_pt1 | contig 11422 bp, 14 predicted proteins | sample IncBWH11MmetaG_FD_155492 | JGI IMG/M metagenome (GOLD analysis project Ga0210405, IMG submission 155492) | Forest soil microbial communities from Barre Woods Harvard Forest LTER site, Petersham, Massachusetts, United States - Inc-BW-H-11-M | ecosystem: Environmental > Terrestrial > Soil >... | reverse complement strand
GAAGTGTCGAGCGCGCAGAAGCAAGGGGCGGTCCCGCCACAACCGGGACAACCCTCCCTCGAGCGGAATGGGATCGTCCCCTTTTTGATGCAACTTCGGAGGAAAACGGTTTGAGCGCTGCAGCTGCAGTACTGACTAGACCGACGTTCACCCTGGCGGATCGTTTACGGATCCAGCAAGAGCGCTCGCGCGATCGCGACTACATTCCCGTCGGCCGGCTCACTGCCGTCGTGTTCGAAGCGCAGCGCGACACTCGAGGCTTAAGTCAGGCGCGCCCACGCTGGCAGAACCGGCAGCAAGAGAAGAACACTCCCGAGCACATGGCGCCGTTCTCCGAAAAACAGACCGTGCTTTGGTCTTCGATCACGCTCGACTGGCTTTCACACAAGAATGCGCCGCTCGTCGCGGTCAGTCGCGATCGCCAGGATCTTTTGCTTCCGAACGGCCTCACACCCTTGCCGGATATTCCAGATCCGCGCTGGACCCCGAAGAGCCCGTACGACAACGTGAAGCGGATCCCGCAGCTGCTCACCGGGTGCCCGGTAGTGGGCGATCGGGTGCGCGACAAGATCACCGATCGAGCCGGCCGAGTGTACGGAGTAATCCATCCGATTCTCGAGCTCTCGATCATGCTCAGTGGAGTGTCGGGAGGCTTCGGACGAATCCGCGGCGCCGTCGACCCGTCCGACGGAACACACCTGGCGCTCTTAATCGACGACTCAAACCCGCATCAGATGCGCGCCTACTTCGTTGGCGGCCGTTTCCAGATGGGAGGGTAGAGAACACATGGCAGAGAAATCACAACTCGAAGTAGGGCAGCGCGTGAAGTTTTTTCGCATGCACGACAAGGGAACAGCGCTCACCGGCAAGATCACCGCGATTCACGACGATGACGATCTCGTCGAGATCGCAACCGAAGCCGATGGCAGAGTGATCGAAGTCGAGACTGCAGAACAGGCGCACGCAAGCGATGTGACACCGATCGCGGAAGTAACCGCGGTCGACGACCCACCGGAAGAAGCATCGGACGAAACCGGCGCGGAGTCACGTAGCAGCCGGCGCCGGCGCCACGCATAGGGTAACTGCGATGGCAGAAGTCAGAGTTTTCAATCCGTCGTCTTACACACCGCGAAGCTATTTCACGGGAGAGGGCGAAGAAAGGAGAACCGTTATGGCACACAGACGTCGTCATCATCACAGGCACCACCGTCGTAGCAACCCGTTCGGTATTTCGAGCGGTGTTGTGAAGGATGCAGCTTACACCGCAGCCGGTGCACTCGGGTCGTTGTGGCTCAGCAGTATGGTCCCCAACTTCTCAACCGGATGGGCGGGAGTTGCAGCAACCGGCGGGGCAGCTGTCGTGATGGGCTTTGGCGGAAAGTTCGTCGGCGGAGCAAAAGCGAGTGAAGAACTGCTGAAAGGCGGCCTCACCGCGACCATCATCAAGGCTCTGCACGAGCTCGGCGTAGCCAAAAACATCGGTCTAGGCCTCTACGCGCCTAGCTGGTTTGGCATCCCGACTGCCTCTGATCAGTACCTCAGAGCAGGCGCGCCAGGCTCAGGCTTCAACCGCGGCGCGGGAACAATCTATTTTCCCGGGCCGGCCGGTCGACCTGCTCTTCCACCCGCGGCCGGTGTTTCCGGACTCGCGTACCACCGCTTTCGCAGCCGCTATGCCGGCAACTACGGCGGGTAGCTCGTGAAGCAGCTTCGCGGATCAGGTTTGATCCGCAACCGAAATCTGACCTGAAAGGAGGCGGATTAGAAAATGGTCAAACAAAAATTCCCATCACGCTATAAGTCGCGGTTCGCAAATTGCACGGAGATCGAAGAGCGCGAAGTCGGCCGTCCCAAACTCCGTTATCTGCGCACGAATCCAATCGTCGCAGGGCAACTCGAGTACCTCGTGCAGCCGATCTACGACTTTTACGGTGTGGCTGTGGCAACGGCGGTGACGAAGCAGCAACTCTTCTCACAGCCGATCGGTGCGTCGTACACGCCATCAGGCGGCGCGGCATTCGTGAAGACTCTCTATCACACGAATCTCGTGCAGCCCGGCATGCTCGATGCTCCGAAGAAGATGCTGGTAAAGGCGGTGGCTGTAGTTCTGCGGTCCGATGTTTCCCCTCAGGATCTCGCTTCCTTCATCGGTCTCACCCTGGCACAGCTAACGATCAGCGGAAAAGACTACTGGACGGCCCTAGTTTCAAAGTGTCCTGCAGGCGCAGGCGCGTTCACGTCGAACATCTCGACGCAGACGCTCGCAGCCGGCGGAACGCTTTCGAACGCAGGCGCGAACGGTTGGCCTTCTGCACAAAACGTCGCAACCATCACAGATCCCATGCCCCAAATTCCGGGCCTGGATCCGATGGAACCGATTCTCGGGCAGCTGATCGAGCAGAACCAGAACTTCGGAGTCATCCTCGATCCGACGATCTCTGGTGCTGCCGCATTCACCACACTCGCCGCGGCGCCGGCAACGCAGTTTGTTGGAACCGGTGTCAACGTGCACGTGTACCTCGAGGGAGTACTCGCTCGAGCCATCCTGTAGTCGCTTCACGCGGGCTCGCCGCTATCCAGTTTGACGAGCCCGCACCGCGAGCCGGTGCGGGTCTGTTCTCAATTTCTCTCAGGAAAGGAGCGTTCACTTGGACCCGACACAAGCACAAGCAGAAGACCAGTTCGAACGCCAGTACTTCTCCTACGTTCTCGATCGCGTAGTGCCGGCGAGTGCCGTGCAGGATCCGAATCAACTCCAGATCCTGAGTGATGCTGATTTCGAATGGTGGTGGTTACTCGCATCGCGCACGTCGAACTTGCTCAAGGTGCTGATGAAAGAAGCCGGCACCGGCCGCGACTTCATCGGCACAACCGCATCGGCAGTTGCAGGCACGGCGACGTTCAACGGCATGCAGATCGATCTATGGGCCGGCACAGCGCTAGCGACCGCAGCTTTCCCGCTGGCAGTGCCTTACATCATGCCGGCGACGCGCGTCTACTCGCTGCTCTTCACCGACACGAGCGGCGCACCGAACACAGTCGAGATCGTGTTCTCAGGTTTCAAACTCTGGCCGCGGCCGAAAGGCTAGGAGCAGGGAATGCCAGGATCGAAGGCGTATTCGCTCGCGTACACGTTGCGCAACCCGCTCGCGCGGATGTTGCCACTCCAGCGCGAGCAGATGCAGGTGTACCGGCTCGGCGAAAAACATCCGCCGGCCGGTTCGATGGTCGAGCACTCACCGATGTGGGAGACAGTGCCGTTCGTTCTCGGCGCGCTCAAGACCTCACAGGCGCGTGTGAACCTGCAGCGCGACTTCACTCTGCTCGCAATCACAGCGATCGCGAGTTCGGTTGCAGCTGGCGGATTTCGCGCGCAGTTTTTCGACGTGAAGAAAAATCTTCGTCTCGCCGATCGCGGAGTGCAGAAAGCGAACATCGCCGGCGCGATGGGCGGAGGCGGGCTCGGTGGAGCGATCTTCCTTCGTGAGCCTTACCAGTTCGATCAGCCCGACTCGCAGATTCTCGTGATCGTGCAGAACCTCGAGAGTGTGACGAACACGATCGAAGTCGCTTTCTACGGCCAGGTGCTTCGCTTCAATCAGCAGTTCGCAGGCGCGCTCGAGTATCCCGGTGGACCGGTCTCAAGCTGGCCTGATTCCGGAGGGCAAGGGCAATGAGCCGATACACCCGACGCTTCGGACCTGTGCCGCGGCCGAACCCTCGAGCCCATCCGAAGAGTCTCCGCGGCGGTGGAAACGTGCCCGTTGTGCACGACGTATTGAATCCAGACAACACCGTTCCCCCGAGTTCAGAGATCTCCGCAGTCGAACTGCCTCTCTGGATCAATCCCCCGATCCAGTGGGAGAACATCGATCAGATCGGGTATGTGCCTCTCACCGCAGTCGGCGCAGCTGCAGCAGTCATCATCAGCTTTCAGGTGCCGATCGGGCGAAACGGGATCATCAACAAGATCGCGAACAACTTCGTCGGCGGTGGATGGACGGAAGGGACCGGCGATGTGCTCTGGCGGATCCTCGTCGACGGCGCACCACCGCCAGGCGCGAACAGCTACGACGCGATTCCCGCATCTCTCGGCTCGCCGGCGAACCCGACGCAGATCTCAGGCTTCCGCATTTTCGAGAATCAACTCGTGAAACTCGTCGCGTTCAACAATCCAGCCGGGCTGAACGGCGGAATCGTGCCGCTTGGCGGCCAGCTGGTGGGCGGCCGGCTCGTCGGCTATCTCTATCCGCGCGAACTCGAAGACGAAAACATCTGGATTTAGAGAAGGGAAGGGAATGAAACGCTTTTTCGTTCTGCTGATGATCGGCTTTGTCGCTTGCGCACCACCCCCGAAAGCGCTCGCGCAGTACATCGGCAACGTCGGACTGCAGACCACACAGCAGATGCTTGCGACGACGCTCAACTGCACCGGTTCGGCTCAGGTTTTCCCGATCAACAATCTCGGTCAGACGCAGCACAACTTGAGCGTGATCACAGGAACGCAGCCGACGAAGTTCCAGGCCGAGCTTGACGGCATCGATCGCCAGGGGAACGTCTACCGCATCTCCGATGTGGTGCAAAACGCATTTACACCGATCATCGCTCAAGGGCAGGGAACCGCGACCGCTTCCGGCTACTACCCGGCGATCCAGGCGAAAGTGACGTGCTCACCGAACACCGCGACATTCTCGCTCTCTTACAGCGGTTCGCAGGTGACGTTCAATCAAAATTCCGGCAGCTATCTAAATGCGCAACTCGATCACGTGAGTTTTTCCGGTGCAGCCGGCAACGTGAATCAGACCGACACCTACCCGACACCTTTCGGCTCGAGCGCCGGCACTCTCTACTTTGCATACAACGGGCCGGTTGGCGGCGGGCAGTTGATCGTCACATGCACGACGAACCAATTCGCACTCCCGAACGGCAGCGCGGTCTTTCAAAATCTCAGCCTTCCGTCGGTGTCGACGCTGCAAACTTTTCAAATGCCCGACACCAATTGCCCGTTTATCACAATCTCGTACACGTCGGGAGGCGCCGCAACTGGCATCACTGTCGATTACGTTTTCACAACGCCCGGGCGCCAGGTGCAGGCGACGCAGTACCAGCACTACAACGGCAGCGCCGCTCTCTCGGTCAAACCGTCGGCCGGCTTCCTTCACAACCTAAGCGTAAACACCGGCGCCGCGGGAACGGTGTCAATCTTCGATCTCGGTGTCGCGGCATGCACCGGCACACCCGCGTCGAACACGGTTGCGGTGATTACGGCGACGACCACGACGCTGCAAACGTTCACCTATGACGTGAACATGCTCAACGGCATCTGTGTGAAAGCTTCGGTCGCGATGGATACAACCATCTCGTTCCAGTAGGGGAGGGAGACACATGATCACGATCCTGCTCGTTTTCGCATTCTGCCTTTTCGTGCTCGGAACTTTCATATCGGCATCGCCAGCGCAACCGGGCGCGTGGTACGGCCGTTTCAACATCGTGAGCGCGGGTCTTGCATGTTGGGTGCTGGCGGAAATCATTACTCGAAGCGGGCTCCTTGGAAGATGACAGAGGAGGAGATCCGCACCGAGCTCGAGTATCTCGAGCGGATCCTCGACAGCATCGAAAGTTGGACTTTGCGACAGGCAGCAAAAGCACGAATTGAACGCCTACGGGCAGAACTGAAACGGCGTGGAGTCTTGAAAACTTGAACAAAGGCGAAGTTCTCAACATCTCGGTGTACACGCTCGGGTGGCTTCTCTTCGTGCTCGCGCAAGCACAGAACTCGGTGAAGTCGAAAACGAACGGGCTCACGAGTCTGCGCGACTGGTTTCGAGGGCATGCGGTGAACCTGGCGACACGCGCGTTTTTCTCCGCGCTCGGCTACGGCTTCATCATTCACACCGTTGCCGGCAAAGTTGCCGATGTCGGGCTCGCGATCACGTCGACCGCGATCGCCGGTGTCGGCGGATACTCCGCGAACGCTCTGCTCTACCAGTTCTTCGGTTACTTTCCCTGGCTTCGCGTCGAAGTCGCGGATCTCGCACCACCGGATCAGACAGCGACAAATCCCCCGACCGCGCCACCATCGGCGCCGGCGGTGCACTGATGGCGTACTGCCTCGAGGTTCTGATCATCGATGCGGGTGATTCGACAATCAAAGTCGGTCACTGCTTTTACGGCTACACCGAACAGGAAGTGCAGACCTACTACCGCGAGCACTTGCACTCGTGCAGCTATTTCAAAGCAGCACACGATCAGGGGCGAGTGATCGAGGAGCTCGAGGAGATCGACGACGACGAACTTCCGGAAGTCGACGACGAGGAAGAAGACGATTACGAGGCGGTCTGATGACTTCCGACATCGTGAACCTGCTCGACCAGGCTGCAGCCCGGTACGGAGTTTCCCCGGATCTCGCCGTCGCCGTCGCACAGCAGGAGTCAGGCGGGAATCCGCACGCAGTCTCGAGCGCCGGCGCGCAAGGTGTAATGCAGCTGATGCCGGCGACGGCCGCGGCGCTCGGTGTCTCGAATCCGTTTGATCCTGCACAGAACATCGATGCGGGTGTGCGCTTTCTATCTCAGTTACTAAGTCAGTTCAGAGACACCGCACTCGCGCTCGCTGCTTACAACTGGGGACCGGGCAACGTCTCGAAGTACGGATACAACAACTGGCCTTCTGCGACGGTGAGTTATGTGACCTCGATCATGAATCAGATCGGGCAAGCGCTCACACCGGATCCGAGTGTGCCGGCGCCGCAAGCGATCACGGATCCGATGGGCGGGGAAGTGCCAGGCGGGATCTATGCGAGTGAGCCGAGCGGAGTCGGGACCGGCACCGCGCTTTTGATCATTGCAGGGCTAGGAATTCTCACCTGGGCACTCTATCGGTGAGCTCGGGAAAGATGAATGATCTCGCGCAAGCTTATGCACCAAGTCGCTAACAGACTGCAACTGATCATCGGCTCGATCGATCTCGGGGAGATTGCACAGGATCCCGAGACGCGGAAGAAGCACTTCGACCAGGCGCGCACACATATTCGCCAGCTGACCGACTTTCTGAATTCCCGAGTGCAGCAAGACGATCGGAAAAAGAAATGACTCTGCGCAAATTTAAGTGGTACCTCGTCGCCTACGTGCTCTTTGATTTTCTGCTCGGCTATGCCGGTGTCTTCCCGCTCACCAATCTAGCCGCGGCACAGTTCACAACGGTGAGCGGCACCGTCACCGATCCGAATGGCCTACCCTACGCAAACGGCACGATCGTTTCGGTGCTGATTCTCTCGAGTGGCGTCTCTCCCACACTCAGCGGTTTGCCTTACACCCCACCGACACAGCCGGTCGGTCTCGATCCGACTGGAAGCTTCACGATCCAGCTAGCCGATAACAACTCACTTTCACCAGCGGGCACAAAGTGGAACTTCACCGTCTGTTCGGCGAGTGGCAGCATACAGCCGGCCGGCGGAAAAGGGCCGGTGTGCTTCACACTTGCCGCGCCGATCACGATCACAGGCACATCGCAGTCGATCACCGCGAATCTGACAGCCGCGGCGCTCGCGCTCACTCAGAATCCCGGGTCCGGAACCGTCACGCATACCGCGGGAGCTCTCACTCTAAATTGCGTGCCGATCGGCAACGGTAGTGCAGATCTAAAGTGCAGCCCCAACACAACCGACAACGGAACGACCTTCAGCACAACCGATGCGAATGGCTTCCTAAGCCCGATATTCAGCACGAACTCGGCGAATCCTGCAGCGTCGGGTGTGTTCCGGATGGCAAACACCCAGTGCATCGGTTGGAGGAACGCCGCGAACAGTGCCGATCTCACGATGTGCACCGACGCGAGCAACAACATCGTCCCAACCGGCACGACTGGATTCGGAAGCGCGACAAACCGGTGGGCGGTTGTCGGCACGAACGGCAACTTTAACGGCACGACCAGCGTTCAAACGCTGAGCAACGTCGCGATCGGCCGTCCCTTATACAGCGGATCCGCACCGACTATTTCTTCAGGCTTCGGAACATCCCCGTCGATTGCAAACAACAACGGAAGTGGAGCCTTCCAAGTCAACGTTGGCACAGGCGGCGTAGCAACAAGCGGCGTGATCTCGACTCCGATTACAGCGACGACGGGATGGATTTGTGCAGTCAACAATCTAACAGCAGCTCTAGGGAATCGCGCCGACAACACAGTGCAGACCGCTTCCTCGACAACGACAATCACGATTCAAAATCAAACGAAGAGCACGGGCGCGGCAGTGGCATGGACAGCGAGCGACATCGTAAATCTACTCTGCTTAGCATTCTGAGAAAGATGAAGAAAAAGATCGGTTTTCTAGTTGCTCTCGTCCTGCTCTCAGGCCAGGCCTTCGCCCAATTCACAACCGTGACCGGCACGGTGATCGATCCGCACAGTGTGCCGTATGCACTCGGCACGATCACACCGACCCTCGTCGCAAACAGCACCCCCACACTGAACGGCTTCCCTTACACTCCTCCGACGCAGCCAGTTGGGCTCGACAAGAACGGATCCTTTAGCTTCAACATCGCCGACAACAATCAACTGCAGCCACCAGGCACGCAATGGAATTTCATCGTGTGCTCGGCAGTCGGCACGACACAGCCCGTCGTCGGAACCGGCTCGCAGTGTTTCACGCTCGCAACTCCGCTCACGATCACCGGTGCGACGCAGAACATCTCGACTCAACTCAATGCGGCAGCCCTGGCACTCACGATTCCGATCGGCGGCGGTGGAATCGGCACGATCACACCAGGCGCAGCACCACAGCAAGCGGTCTATTCGGGCACGACTACGATCAGCGGGCAAAACAAACCGGTGTACGACACGCGCGACTATATGACGTGCAACACTCCGCGCGGATCGACAACGGGAACGAACGTCACCGCGCAGTTTGCGACTCTGCTCAACACGATCGGCACATCGCAGCATGCGACGATTCGCGTCATCGGATCTTCGAACCCTTCCGACACCTGTCTGATCGCAACGCTCGCCATCCCTTCGAACATCACGCTCGATTTCTCCGGTGGTGGAGGTTTCACACTCATCACCGACTCGACAGCGCCAGGAGGAGTCCTATTCGATTCAGGCGGATCCGGCGCGTCCTTCAATACGAACTCGTCTAGCTGCGCGGTGACGGTGACACCATCAGGTGCAAACGAAACGTATCTGATCTTCACCGCTTTCGGTTTCGGATCGGGCGCGCTCGTGAATTCACCGACAAGCAGCAACTCGAGCGACGTCGTTCTGCTCACTCCATCTTTCCAGTCGAACACGAACGCATCGATGCTCACCGACTTGTGGATCGTCGGAAACGTGGGCGCCGGCGCGCGCACTTTCACGTGGAACTATCACGACTCATCCGGCAACCCAACCTCGACTTGGAACGATTGTCACGCGATCGCCGTCTCTGGCGCCGGCATCACACCCGGCCTCGATGGACTCGGCGGATCCACCGCGAACTGTGGCGGATGCACTTCCTCACCCATGACCGCAACCGCGACTTTTCAATCGGGAAGCTTCCTTCTCGGGTACGGCGGCCAGCATGCGACGACTGAAACGTGCGGAGCGACAGGAGGATTCACGCAGCCGGCCGGCGCAGTCGGGCAAAACGGTACCTCTGGCACCGTCTGCACGATGTTTATAAACAACTCGAGCGCGGGCTCGATCACAGCGAACCAAACACTCTCGTCGACTCCGACCGGGCTCGGTTGGACTTACAGCCTCATCGGTGTGCGCCCGTCGTCGGCTACGCTCAACATGCTCGGAGGCTTGACCGATCCCGACAATCACCAGATTTTCTACAACGCTTTCAGCGGCCAGGGCACCGTCGATTTCACCGGAAACACCGCGAATTTCACCGTCGCGCCCGAATGGTGGGGCGCCGGCATCAACGTTTCAGCCGCAACAAACACACCGGCGAGCCAGGCAGCCATTTACGCGACCTACGGGAAGGGGCGAACGAATGCATCCGGGCTCTCGAAGTACAACAAGATTCTCTTCCTGAATGCGCCCTATCAGATCAACGACGAACTCAAGTGGTACAACATCAACAATTTCATCGTCTACTGCAACGCCAGCTTGCACGGCGGATTCGTGCAGACCGCAGTCAACAAGCGAATCATGGACTCGCAGTCGATGGCGTACGGCTCTTTCCACGACTGTCTCTGGCAGGACACCGCGAACTCAACGAACGCTCTGCTCGACATCGACTTTAACGGAGTCACGACGCCAGGCGATTTCGCACCGCAATTCCTGAGCTTCTACGACAACAGCTTTTTCGGCAATGGTAGCGACGACGTCGGACTGCTCGGAGCAAAGAGCGGCGGAGGAGCGCAGTTCTCAAACATCAAACTCGACAACCCGCGCTTCGCCGGCTTTTCAGGAGCCGGCTTTCAGGTAGGCGGGAACGGCATCGGTCGCAACGTCGGCCGTTCGTATGCGACAAACGCGCTCGCAATTTCAGTGATCAATGGCGACTTTCAGAACTGCCCGCTTTACGGAATTGCGACCTACGGCGCCGGCTACGTCGAGACCCACAACACCAGCTTTGAATGCACGAGCCCGTGGGCGAGCTATCTCACTGCACTCGGCACCGCGGTTGACCAGTACTGCGAAGGTCCGCAAGGCCCGTGCATCATGGATCACGTCCGCTCGGAAGATCTGCAACTGATGTGGAGCGCACACCCGGTTATCAACGACAGTCAAAACACCGATCAGAGTTATGCTTTCTTTAATCTCGCCGGCGCGTGCCTCCCCGGAACGACTCTCCCGCTGAATTCGCTTTTCCACGGCTCAGACGTGGGCAGTGATGGCGCGCTCTATCGAGTCACAGTGCACGGTACTGGCTTCGGTGGAACGTGTCTCACCTTTGCGAGCAGCGGCAGTGGCACCACGATCGTCGCCGGCACTCAAACCATTCCCGGTAAGAACACAATCGGAACGTTCACTTTCCAGCCTTCCCCTGAGACCCTCACCCAAGCGGTCTCGGGTGCAACTGCAACGCTCGTGCAGGCGCCAGTGTCAGTCGGTACCATCACCGGCTCAGTGACGAGTGGAACAATCGGTGTCGGCGACACAGTGACGCAAGCGGTCACGGCAGTCACGTGCACCGTGCTTACGCCGGCGCCGACCGGATCCGGAAATCTGCTCGTCAACAACTGCAGCGGCGCGCCCGATAACTCGCACGTCTACACCGACGGCACCACCGGCGGAATCTACACCCCGACGTCGACACCGAGCTTCGCCGCGGCGAATCCCGTCCTGATCGTGGGAACGATCACAGGTGCACCCGACGGCACACACAACTGGACCGGAGGCACGAGCGGCGCCGTCTATGTGCCTTCGGGAGTGCCTACCAACACGAACAGTTTCAGCGTGAATCAGTTCGTCGCCGGCGCCGGCGCGCAGATGC
>Ga0210405_10005575_pt1 | contig 11423 bp, 11 predicted proteins | sample IncBWH11MmetaG_FD_155492 | JGI IMG/M metagenome (GOLD analysis project Ga0210405, IMG submission 155492) | Forest soil microbial communities from Barre Woods Harvard Forest LTER site, Petersham, Massachusetts, United States - Inc-BW-H-11-M | ecosystem: Environmental > Terrestrial > Soil >... | reverse complement strand
AGTAGGTCGCGACACCGGTGATCACAACAACTAACCAAAGCACAAACTCGGTTCGCATCCATCGCTTCCAGTTTTTGAAGCGCAGCCACACGGGAAGAACGTTAGTGGCCGCCACAAGAACTATATAAAGTCCCAGAAGCTCAGCCGCCACTCCCAGAGCCGCATGAAGCATAGGCACAGCGTAATACGAGCGATGAAACGCCCTGGCAAACCTTGGAGTTACTTGTCGCCGGAACGCGGGCCACATCACGAGTCCGATCATCAACAAGTTGAGGAGCAGTACCGTGGTCTGACAAATACCGTGTGCTCGGTAACGTTTTTGTTTTGCAAGAAGGACCCCCGCAACCAGCGCCACTGCCATCACCAACTGCACGACGAGGTTGAGATCAGCCTCGAAGGTGGCGCCGGTCCTGAGGAATCCCCTGACTGGCAACGAGACAACGCAATCGATGAGCAGCTCCATCTATTTGTCAGTAACCGGCGAACTCCTCGGTCCGGATGTCGTCGTCGTCCACAGCAGCTTCGACGAGTGCGCTTCTAGCTGCGGCGACCATCGAAGGTGGTCCGGCAATATAAAAGATGGGGCCTTGCAGCTTGCCGACGCGCCGGGAAAGCATTTGCGGGCTGATATGTCCGGTCTCGCCTTTCCAATCGCCAGGATTCCGGTTCAGCCCGGTGAGAGTGGGAACAAAGGAAAACCGAGGGTTGGTCCGCTCCATTTTCCAGAGCGCATCAATGAACGCGGCATCCTCGAGGAAACGGTTCGCGTAGAACAGAATGATGCGGTGGCGAAGGCCTTCCTTTCGTGCGTGATAAACCATGCTCAAGAATGGTGCGATGCCGATACCACCGGCTAATAAGACAGCAGGTCTTGCGGTATTGTTGTGAAGCGTGAACGAGCCTCTAGGGCCGTCGATACGGACCTCTGCACCGATCGGCAGGCTGGACAAGCGTCGCTTGAAGGCTGTATCTCGCATGCGGGTGACGACCATGATCTCGTCGTCGGAGGGATCGCCGGCAATGGAGAAAGTGTGTGTGAGTTGGTTTTGAGGCTCCCGCCCTGCCCCCAAAAGGATCAAGTCAACCGATTGCCCTGCTCTGAATAAGAAATTGTTCGGTCTCTCAAACTGGAACGCAGTTGTATCTTTCGCAACCTCTGTGCGGCCGAGTAATCGGCTGGGGTAGCCGATTACTCCGGTCGCTAATTGTTGATCGTGTGTGCTCTGGGTTTCGTATGGCATCTGGCTCCTTCTGTACAGGTTTGAGACACTAGAGGCTATAACCAGCAAGGCAGAAACGGTCCCTCCGTTGCATCATCCGTCCTGCGAAACAGTGCGAACGATCTTCAGGAGAGTTCGATTCCATCGATGACTGCATTGACCTGCTGAGCCGGATTCTGTTCTCCGTTTGTCGCTGCGTTCGCTAGGGAACCGACCTGCAGGAAGGCGCAAATTAGCGTGAGCATGGCCGAGATTCTCGAAGCATGACTTTGTAGCCTCCATTCTGTTGTTTGTGCGAAGGCCGGCGCTTACTTAGGCGAGGGAGCAGCACGCTCCGGCTTGCATATCCTTAAACTGGTGCACTACAGGAAATATTCCTGATGAGAGAAGAAAATTTGGAGAGATTGGCGGGGACGGGTGGCCCACTCGCCGGGTCTGGGCTTAAGTGCGGATGTTCACACGTCGCAGACTTAGTCCGGTGAACGGACTAGATTGTCCTCATGCCATGGGGAGTGACGCGTTTTCAGCTTCGCGTGCACGGTCCCTGTTTACCCCTGCAAGATGCGATTTAGAGAATGCCTGGCGGCGATGGCGTTGTGGGAGAGAGTATAGGGGTCCTTCGACTGCGCGGGGCGCGCTTCGCTTACCCCGCTTCGCTCAGGATGACACGCCGGCCATACCCCCGAGCTTGCGAAACAACCAAGGTGAGTGCTATTTGAAACTTGGCTTCGGCGGGGCGCACACTGAGTCAAACCAGCGGCTGATGTAAACCTCGGCATGGGCTTCACCGCAGTAATGCCGGGCTCCGGCGGCGTTGGCGGTTTCAGAATTCCACCGGTGCACGGTCAGCTCGGAGTCTCCGCATCGAATCACGAACCAGTGGATGGGATTACTGGTCACGATTCCACAGACTTCACATCGGAATTCCCGCAGTGTTGTCATGAATGTAGTCCGTATGTCGGAAAACTAGTCGGCCTTTACGGCAGCCTGTAGCCGGTTTGGGGTCAGCACGGTTAGCTCGCCCACTTGTTCTCTCCTGGCCGTGTCGCGAAGGTGGGCGGCATGATCGGTCATCCAAAGCTCGGGAATGATTTCGCCGACCAAGTGCCCGTGACAAAAAAGCCGAACCACCGAGCTTTCAGAAACGACAATTCCCACAGCCTTAGTTACGGCGCTCATGTTGGCGGCGGCGATGTGACGGCTGCCGAGACCGAGTGGCACCTCCACTTGAGCGGCTACAGCGTCGAGGTAGCGGCATGCCGAAAGGAAAAATCCGTCGCGACTGACCACGAAGCCACCATCGAGTTGCGCCAATTCTTTAATGGTTCCGCGGAGATTGAGATTGGTGATGTGGCGTGAAGGCTCAGGATGGCCTAACAACGGATCTAGAATCAGCGGGCGCGATCTGGCGAGCACGGCAGCCTCATCTCCGAGCGTGAACAGAGTGCCAACGCGTTTTCCCTCGCGGCCTTCGCGGGCAATTTCGACGGCGAGCCCGATCAGCGGCTCAAGAACGCCCGGATCGTATTCGGTTACTTCGCACAGAAGACTTTCAAACATCCAATCACACTCCTCACGCCAGCTCAACAATAGCTGGACTTCATCGTTCACAAAGGAATCGGCCCGAACCAATAGTGCGATTTCCGAAGCCTATATTAGCGCGTGGCATCCGCCAAGGGCAGCCAGACTTGGAAACGGGTGTCGCCGGGCTTGGAGTTAACCTGAATATTTCCCCGGTGCTTCTTCACAATTCGCTGGACGGTGTCCAGGCCGAGGCCCGTGCCTTCTCCCACTCCTTTGGTCGTGAAAAAAGGCTCAAAAATGTGCGGTTGCACCTCGGGAGAAATTCCTGGACCGTTATCTGCAATCTCGACTACCACGCAATTGTCGTCGCGGTAGGTTCGGATGCGAAGCTCGCCTTTTCCGCGCATCGCGTCAATTGCGTTATCGATAATGTTGGTCCAGACCTGGTTTAATTCGCTGCCAAACGAATTCACGAGGAGCGGAACGCGCTGGTAGTCGCGCCGCACATCTACTCCTTGTTTCAGCTTGTGATTGAGGATCGTGAGCGTGGTTTCCAGGCTCTTTACGATATCGACGTTCTGCACCCTGGCCTGGTCCATGTAGGTATACTCTTTGATCGCGCCCACTAGATCCGATATTCGCGACGTGCTGCTCTCGATTTCGTGCAGCAGGACAGCTATCTCCACGGAGGCCGCGATCCTCACCAGGGCGGCTCTGGCCGCGTCTGCATCCAGGGTCGCAAACAATGATTCCAAAATTTCCGGCTTAATATTCCGCCGCGCCAGGTCCGCAGCTAATTGCCAGAGATCGTTCTGCCCGTGACTGCGCAGCAGAGAATCGATCTGGTCCTCCAGATCGCTGATGGTGAGTGCGTCGGGCGGAACAACATCTTTTTGGGTAAACAAAGCTTCCAGGTTTTCGATTTCTGCTTTCTGGGCCTGAGTAAGATCGCGCTTTCCCAGCTCAACACTCGCACTCTTGATTTTCTTGATCATCTCGCGCAGCTGGCTGGCGGCGCGTTTCGCGGCGGAAGCTGGATTGTTGAGTTCGTGCGCCAGTCCGGCCGAAAGCTTTCCGAGAGAAGCCAAGCGATCCCGTTGTTGCTCGAGGCGGGTGACTTCACGGATGCGGTCCGACATAAGGCCCACGAGACGCTTGGTCAGCTCGGGCATTTTCTGTATGAGATCCGGAAACAGCGAGGTGGGAAATCGCAAGGCTCGGCTGTCCGTCTCGGCACGCTGGCTCACGGTGAACTGCTTCATTCTGGAGTATGGCAAGACCCCGGTAACGTCACCCGGCTCCAGGTCAAAGACGATGGTATCGCCACTGAGTTCTCCGCGCCCTTGAATGTGCCCTTCGAGAATCACATACATGGAATCGGCTGGGTCGCCCTGGCGTGAGTACGTCTCACCGGCTTTGAGATGCATCTCTTGCGCCTGGCTGAGAAACCAATCCAGTTGATCGTCCGGCAAATCGGCGAATTCAGTGACGCGACGTAATTCAGATTTATCGACCATTTACACCTTGCTTAAATATTGATGGATAAACTGCACTGCCACCGAACCTTCACCGACTCCGGAAGCCACGCGCTTGATAGAACCGTGGCGCACATCGCCCACGGAAAAAATACCGGGAACATTGGTCTCGAGCAAGAATGGATCACGGTCGAGGTTCCATCCCTTGGGGCGCTGGCCGTCACGAATAAGGTCGGGGCCAGTCAACAGGAAGCCGCGCTCGTCCCGTTCGACGATGTCCGCGAGCCAATCTGTCCGCGGCAAGGCTCCAATGAAAATGAACATCGAACTCGCCGGCACGCGTTCAATCTTGCCGGTATCGGAACAAAGCACCGAGATCTCTTCCAGCCGGGTTTCGCCATGCGCTTCGGCCACGCTGGCATGGGTCCAGAGCTGAATGTTCGGCGTCTCTTTGATCTGGTCAATTAAGTATTGCGACATGGTGCTGGCGAGCGATTCGCCGCGCACAAGGATAACGACGCGGTCTGCAAACTTAGCGAAGTTCATCGCCGCCTGACCCGCCGAGTTCGCGCCGCCCACGACATAGACGATCTCACCTTTGCAAGACAAAGCTTCGGTTGCGCCGCCACCATAGTAAATCCCAGCACCCTGTAACCGGTCCACACCCGGGGCTTCCAGTCGCTTCCACTGCACGCCGGTCGCGATCATCAGTGCGTGGCATGAGATCTCGTTCCCATCCCGCATTTTGAGAATCCGGTAAGAGGCTTCGGTTCTGACGCCAACCGCTTCCTGCGGCGACAGAATCTCCACTCCAAAACGCTGGGCTTGCACTACGGCGCGGCGGGCCAGATCGCCGCCGCTAAGCCCGGTTGGAAATCCGAGATAGTTCTCAATGCGGGAACTCATACCCGCCTGACCTCCAGGCGCCTCCCGCTCAATCATCACGGTATGCAGGCCTTCGGAGGCTCCATAAACGGCGGCGGCTAAACCGGCCGGACCCCCACCCACAATGGCCAAGTCATAGAAACTGGTTTGGGCGCGCGTCCGCAGCCCGACTTTTTGCGCAACGTCGGCGGGTATTCCTTCAAGAAGTTTCGTTCCGTCGGGGAAGAGCACCACGGGGAGGTTGGCCGCCTCTGGACCCAGGGCTTCGAGAAGGCGCTTGGTTTCTGGATCATTAGCGGAAGACTCAACGTCTATCCACTGATAGGGGACGTGGTTGCGCGCCAGAAAATCCCGCAACTCGTAGGATCGCGGGGACCAGCGGGTGCCTAGCACTCTGATCCCTTGAAATGTTGGGCGGAACGAAGCCTGCCAGTCATCGAGCAAATCATCTAACTGCGGATACAAGTGCTCGGAGGGAGGATCCCACGGCTTCAAGAAAAAATAATTGATGCTGGCTTGATTGATGGCACTGATAGCAGCGTTGGTGTCGGCATAGGCGGTGAGCAATGCCCGCTTCGCACCGGGATAGATTCCCATCGCCTGCTGCAAAAACTCCACGCCGTCCATGCGCGGCATGCGCTGGTCGGCGAGCAGCAGCGCCACGCTGTCATTCCGCACCTTCAACTGCTTCAGAAGATCAAGCGCACCCTCGGGCGAATCGCTTCCGATCACCCGGTATTCAGCGCCGTATTGCGAACGAAGATCACGCTCGATCGCCCGCAAAACGTCAGAGTCGTCATCCACGCTCAGCAGGATTGGTTTGGCCATGCTCGGTCTCGGTTCCAGGCAAACAAATGATTACACATTTAGATGAACTCTGGTGTAATTGCGATGCTCATTCAATCCCAGTTCTTTGGCGAGGGCTTTCCACTTGCTATCGGACGAGGGATTTTGTTTTTGCGTCCATGAGGAGTTCGCTGGGCCAGGGGCGGGTGATGCCTTCAGTGGGCCATTTGCGGGTAGCGCCGATGCCATCTCGGAGCCGTAATTGGCGAGGCGGGAGGGTGGTATTGAGAGAGCCTCTGTCGTGGCGAGGCAGAGGTGCGCCACCCCCGCATTTTAGTCCGGGGGTGGGGTCGAGCTGGCGAGGGCGAGAATCGCTCCGGCAAACAGCAGCGTATCGGCGAAGTAGTTGATGCCCTCAACCTTAACTGCAGTGCTCGGGTCGGCTAGCGCGGCGATCAGAATCGGCCCATAGATGAACACGACCAGCAGCACAATCCAGGCGCCGAGATACGTTGCCGCCATCCGCGTCTTCTTATTCAGCAAAATGCTTGTCCCGGCAATCACAAGAATTGCGCCTGTCAGATAGCTGATGAGCAGGCGCCCTGGAATCCACACAGGCATCAGTTTTTCGAGTGGGACTCCGGGGACGTTCGCGGGGTGCAGAAAATGCTCAACGCCATAAAAGATTGCGGCGATCGCGACCAATACGCGGCCCACAGTAATTAGAAATGGGGCAAACTCGATGACCCACCCTTCCACGATAATGAACTTGCTCTTGCTTTGCTCGCGCAGGGCGTTTCCCGCAAGAATCCAGGCTCCGCCCCCGAAGGAGCTTTCGCGGAAGACAAGCGTCCATGCAAACCGGTCTCTGGGGCGGGCGACAACTCCCGGGATGATCAACATCGCCACAAAAGCAAACATCATGATTCCGAACAGCAGGCCGGACCAGCGCACCTGAATTTTTGTGGCGATGCTTACGGACGCGGCCAGCAACGCGCAGCCCACGAAATACGCCCAGAACAAACGCCATGGCATATACGAGGGCACCAGCGGCAGGACGGAATCTACGCTCGAGAGATGCAGGGCGCCGAAGACCGCCAGGGGGATGGCGAAACACAAATTGCTCAGGGCTACGATCTTGTCGAGGCCGCGGGCTCGCGCGATATCGGGCCTGGCAGCCCACAGGGCAATCAGGAAGAGCAGGACGCCGGCGGTGCACATCGAGAGCGCGGTGCGGGAGAACTCAAAAAATGTGGCAAGAATGGTTGTGTGCATGGGATGCCAAGCGTGAGGTCGCGCGCTCTATTCTGGAGCACGCGTTCCCGGATCAATGCGGCTTCAAATTGTACAACGAAGAGTAGGTGAAGATATTCTTCGGAGCGCGGCCCGCAGCAACGCTGGCGACAAAGGCTGGGCCAGCCCCCACTCAACCGCGTCTAGTTTGAGTAGTTGAACGAACTGCACTTTTGCAGCTTCAGCGGATCAGCGCCTTCTACCGGAGCGCTGAGGTAGCGACAAAAATGGAATTCATGGTTCCCGCCCTGCAAGTCCTTATACGGAACAATTCCAAAGAAATAGAACTTGTACAGCCCAGAGAGCACTGCTGCGACATCATGATCGTGGGCCAAATTCACCTTGCTAGTTGTAATAAGAATCGTATGGTCGCCAGTAGCGAGATCAGATGAAGTTATCTGTTCTATCTCCGCTGGATTGGGGTTGGTGGCCGGATCAAAAGGATTGTTGGCAGGACCAAACTCGTAACGGATCATCGGTTGCATCTCTTTGGCTGTTGTCCGACCAAAATTCGTAATAGTAATTCGTACCCTGATCGGTTCGCCAATCGCCACCGGCTTCAGGAGTTCCGTTGTTTCGGAGAGTTCCGGTAGCGAAGACTCGTAGCTCAGCGTTCGCGCTTGGTGTGACTCCCAAAGGCTTCCTGCGCTAATCAGAAGCGCACCTAGGCTAATTAAGATCGGAAGAGGGCCGGTCCTCTTGGCTTGTTCCTTTCGATGCTTCATCGCGCGGGCATTATACGATACATCCAACTTCAAGCACGCCACTTCCACAATTGAAGCGGCGGGAGGAAGATACGTCCTAGCCTATTAGCTGAATAATGTTGTTACGGCAGCTCTAATGCTCTGCGATATCTGCCTTCGCGGTTTCTCTTATGGTCTTCATTATCTCGCGAAACGCGGTCGAAAATTCTTTTGAATTGCTCTCAACAAAAAAAGTGTGCGTTGCGTCATTCCATCGGTCAAGAAGATGAATGCGTTCAATATCATCATGGATAAAAACTCGATTGCTGATTGTCTCAATTGCTCGCATTCCATGTTCATGTAGCTCTCGGCGGTCTCGATCTTCCTTCGAGTTCATCGCTCCTACTCTGAGGATTATCGTGAAGGCTGACATCAGGGCTTCAATCAGTTCGCGCCATTCCTTCAAGCGGTTGTCCGAGACCCACTGTCTTCTTTGCGCTTCACGTAGCAAGTAATGTCCGATGAGCACTCCTGCAATCGGGCCCACGGCTGCCCAAATTGTTAGAAAAACCGTAACCCAGAGAGGCATTAAGGGCATTTCAGCCATACGACTCCTGTGCGCCGAGGCGCAGCGCGGTGAGCTCCCTAGGGCAAGCGCTGGACAAATGCTATTACCGAAAAAGTGAGTTCAGCCGCGACAAGAATGACAATCGCAATCTCCATCAAAATAGACCATGTTTCTTTTCGTTCCGCCCGATCGTATTGCTCCGTCAGCCAAGGAAGCAGAGAATCACGAACAGCCGTTGTATCTCGCCACGTTCGCTCATGCAGAAAGATGTGACCGTTTGCTTGAAGTTGCTGCATCACAACCACGCCCAGTTGCTCAAATGTTGCCCGCAAAGACTCGTCGATCTTCGCATGTCGAACCGTAAGCTTCATCCCCGCTCTCCCTCTTGACCTTCCGCGCCGCCATTGTACGATTTAAGTAATCCCACCCCAAGCGTGAAATCCACGAAGTGCGAAGCGTGCTGACGCGGCGACCACGAGGACTGCGACGCCCCCGAGGGTTTGACGAGGGGCACGATCTAGTCGATCCACAGCTCCCGATCCGCATCCCACCGCTAAGAAAAGAGAGTAGCGCACAACGCTGAGGACAGACGGCCCACGTTGTGTCCAAATCTGCGTGGGCCCGTTCATTTGGTTGCCGGCAACTGCGAGCGACGAATCGCCTCGCGAGTCTGTCGATCCTCGGTCTGTCGATCCTCGATTGCCGCATGGCAGGAATTGTGCAACTGCTGGTATCGAAATGAAGGATCAGCATTAAAGGGGACGGGAGTTATTCCCCCACAGCTTACTCAATCCCTAACTCTTTCGCTAAGGCCTTCCACTTCCCATCCACCAACGCCTTTGTCTTCGCGTCCATCACAATTTCATCAGGCCAGGGGCGGGTGAAGCCTTCGGTGGGCCATTTGCGGGTGGCGTCGATGCCCATCTTGGAGCCGTAGTTGGCCAGGCGGGAGGCGTGGTCTAGCGAGTCGATGGGGCCTAGCGTGAATTGGATGTCGCGCTCGGGATCGATGTGGTTGAGGACTTTCAGGGTTACGTCGGCGAGATCCTGCACGTCTACGTCTTCGTCTACGACGATGATGACTTTGGTGAACATGGCTTGTCCTAGCGACCAGATGGCGTTCATCACTTTGCGGGCCTGGCCGGGATAGGACTTGCGGATGGAGACGATCATCAGGTTGTGGAAGATGCCTTCGATGGGAAGATTGATATCGATCAATTCAGGGATGGTGAGCCGCATGAGCGGCAGGAAGACGCGCTCGACGGCTTTGCCCATGTAGGCGTCCTCCATGGGCGGTTTGCCGACGATGGTGGTGGCGTAGATGGGATCTTTACGATGCGTGATGCATTGCACGTGGAAGACGGGATAGAGATCTTCGAGGGAGTAGAAGCCGGTGTGGTCGCCGAAGGGGCCTTCGGTGCGGAGTTCGTCGAGATTGACGTAGCCTTCGAGGACGATTTCGCTGGTGGCGGGGACTTCCAGGTCGACGGTTTCACACTTCACCAGTTCTACCGGGGCGGCGCGGAGGAAGCCGGCGATTAGATATTCTTCGACATCCGGCGGCGCGGGGACTATGGCGGAGAAGGTTACGGCGGGGTCGGTGCCGATGGCTACGGCGACTTCTAGTTTGCCGGATGGGTTTGCGGAGAGGACTTGGCCGCCGGAGGTGCGAGCCATTAGATCTACGGCTGCAGATTTCCCACCTTTCGCAAAAGACGCGAAAGATGGGGCACCCTCTTTTGTGGTCGTGTCGGCAGATCCGCTTCCTGCGTTTCTCAGTGCTTGACGATAGTGTTCCGCTGCAATTTTTTGTCTCTGCCAATGCGCCCCAGTTGTCTGGGCGTCGTAGACCTGGAGGCGGTACATGCCTAGATTGCGTTTGCCAGACTTCGGATCCCGCGTGGTTACGCAGGGGAGAGTGATGAAGCGGCCGGCGTCCTGGGGCCAGCATTGCAGGATGGGAAAGTCGAGGAGAGAGAAGTTGTCGCGCTTGATGACTTCTTTGCAGGGGCCGGTGGGGACGGTCTTGGGGAAGAACTTTCCGGCTTCGGTTAGGAGCGGGAGCATTTTTAGTTTGTCGAGGAAGCCCTGGGGGGATTTGAGGTCCATGAAGACGCGGATGCGGTCGGCGAATTCGTCGAAGGAGGTGACGCCGAGGGCGAGCTTCATGCGGGAGTCGGAGCCGAACTGGTTGATCAGGAGTTGGGAGTTGGGGTGGTTCTTGATGTTTTGGAAGAGGAGGGCGGGGCCGCCGGGCTTTCCGGTTTTTGATTTACTTACCCGGTCCGTGATTTCGGCGATTTCCAGGATGGGGTCGGCTTCGGTTTGGATGCGCTTCAGTTCGCCGGCGCGGTCGAGGGCGGCGATCCACTGGCGGAGGTCGTCGAAGGGCAAAGTGGGCTCTCCTGAGAACTGATGATTATAAACAGTGGCCAGTGGTCAGTGGGCAGTGGTCAGTAAAATCAAAATCTTTAACCACGGGGTACACGGAGATTCGCGGGGTAAATCCTTACAGTTTGCCGCGGAGCATGCTGATTACATCGTCGGAGGTGACTACGCCGACTAGTTTGTTGTGTTCGTCGATTACGGGCAAGGTTACGAGGTTGTATTTGTCGAAGAGTGCGGCGACTTCGTTGTCGCTGGTCTCTTTTTGGGTGGAGATCAAAGGCTCCTGAGTCAGAGAGAGAAGCGGCGTTTCGGGCTTGGCGAGGACGATTTTCACGAGGGGGACGGCGCCGACCAGCGTGCCGTGGGAATCGACAAGATAGATGGTGATGACGGATTCGACGCCTCCTTCGAACTCGCGCATGACGCCGATGGCATTCTCTACTGTGGCGGTGACTGGGAGGGCTAGAAACTCCGTCGTCATGCGTCCGGCGGCGGTTTCTTCGCGGTGTTCGAGGAGTTCGACGACTTCCTGGCTGGCGCCGGGCTCCATCTCAACGAGGATTTGCTCGGTGTGATCCTGGGAGAGGTCGCTGAGGAGGTC
>Ga0210405_10005574_pt1 | contig 11423 bp, 10 predicted proteins | sample IncBWH11MmetaG_FD_155492 | JGI IMG/M metagenome (GOLD analysis project Ga0210405, IMG submission 155492) | Forest soil microbial communities from Barre Woods Harvard Forest LTER site, Petersham, Massachusetts, United States - Inc-BW-H-11-M | ecosystem: Environmental > Terrestrial > Soil >... | reverse complement strand
CAGTGGATCGAGATAGCCGTTGACGCCGGCATAGATGACGCAGACCTGCTCCTCCATGCGCAGCGGCGAGAACTGCGGCTGCTTGAGCAGTTCGGTGAGCCGCGAGCCGCGGTTGAGCAGGCGCTGCGTGGTGGCGTCGAGGTCGGAGCCGAACTGCGCGAACGCCGCCATCTCGCGGTATTGCGCCAGCTCGCCCTTGATGCGGCCGGCGACCTTTTTCATCGCTTTGGTCTGCGCCGCGGAACCGACGCGCGACACCGAAAGCCCGACGTTCACCGCTGGGCGGATACCTTGATAAAACAAGTCGGTCTCGAGGAAGATCTGGCCGTCGGTGATGGAGATGACATTGGTCGGGATATAGGCCGACACGTCGTTGGCTTGAGTTTCGATCACCGGCAGCGCGGTCAGCGAGCCGGCCTTGTTGTCGTCGTTCATCTTGGCGGCGCGTTCGAGCAGCCGCGAATGCAGATAGAACACGTCGCCCGGATAGGCCTCGCGGCCCGGCGGCCGGCGCAGCAACAGCGACATCTGGCGATAAGCGACGGCCTGCTTGGACAGATCGTCATAGATGATCACCGCGTGCATGCCGTTGTCGCGGAAATATTCGCCCATGGTGCAGCCGGTGAACGGCGCCAGATATTGCATCGGCGCCGGGTCGGACGCGGTCGCGGCGATCACGATCGAATAATCGAGCGCGCCGTTCTCTTCCAACACCTTGACGAACTGCGCCACCGTCGAACGCTTCTGTCCTATCGCGACGTAGATGCAATAGAGCTTGATCTTCTCGTCGTTCGAGGTGTTGAGCGATTTCTGGTTGAGGATGGTATCGAGCGCGATGGCGGTCTTGCCGGTCTGGCGGTCGCCGATGATCAGTTCGCGCTGGCCGCGGCCGATCGGGATCAGCGCGTCGATCGCTTTCAGCCCCGTCGCCATCGGCTCGTGCACCGATTTGCGCGGGATGATGCCGGGGGCTTTCACGTCGACCTGCGATTTACGGTCGGCCTTGATCGGCCCCTTGCCGTCGATCGGCTCGCCGAGCGCGTCGACGACCCTGCCGAGCAGCCCCTTGCCGACCGGCACCTCGACGATGGCGCGGGTGCGCTTGACGGTCTGGCCTTCCTTGATCTCGCGGTCGGTGCCGAAGATCACGATGCCGACATTGTCGGCTTCGAGATTGAGCGCCATGCCTTTGACGCCGCTCTCGAACTCGACCATTTCGCCGGACTGCACGTTGTCGAGGCCGTAGACGCGGGCGATGCCGTCGCCGACGGAGAGCACCTGGCCGACTTCGGAGACTTCGGCCTCCTGGCCGAAATTCTTGATCTGGTCCTTGAGGATTGCGGAAATTTCCGCGGCGCGGATATCCATTAGCGGGCCTCTTTCATCGCATGCCTGATGGCATTGAGCTTGGTGCGCAGCGAGGTGTCGACCATGCGGCTGCCGAGTTTCACAACCAGACCGCCGATGATCGCGGGATCGACTTTTATGGCGAGGTCGACGTCCTTGCCGCTGACCGATTTGAGCGCTGAGCGCAGCGCGTCGAGATGTTCGTCCTTGAGCGGTTCGGCCACCGTGACTTCGGCGATGGCCTCGCCCTTGTGCTTGGCGACCATCTCGCGATAGGCGCGCACCATGTCGCGCACCGCGAACAGCCGGCGGTTCGTGGTGACGAGCTTGAGGAATTTCGCCGCCAAGCCACCGATGCCGGTCTTGTCGAGCACGGCCGAGAGCGCCCGCAACTGCTCGTCGGCGGAAAACACCGGGCTGCGCACCAGACGGTTGAGATCGGCGCTTTCGGCGACGAGCGCATCGAAGCGCTCGAGGTCGGCCTTCACCGCGTCGATCGCATTGGTCTCGCGGGCGAGATCGAACAAGCCGGTCGCGTAGCGGCCGGCCATGCCGGAGACGATGGGTTCTGCTGCGGCCAAGGTTTTGCGCCTTCTCTCGTCGTGCGCTCGGAAGCTTTGGTTTTTTGCCAAAGGCTCGGCGGCGGTCCCTCGCGGACCCGCGCAAGCCCTTGGGATTTAAGCGGGACTTGGATATTCGCTGGACCTCACGGAAAAGCCCGCGAGACTTGCGAAAATCGCCGCGTTGCTAACATACCGCGGAATGGGGTGCAACATCGCGAAACCCCGGCAAAACCGGGGTTTTGCGCGGCTCTCGATGGGGTCGGGAATTATGCGGCTTGGGCCGCCGCGTGCTGCCGGATGACGTCGAGGAAAATCTCGCCGTATTGCTTGAGTTTTGCTTCGCCGACGCCGTGCACCGTGGCCATTTCGGCGATGGTCGCCGGCTTGCGCCGCGCCATGTCGACGAGCGTCTTGTCGGCGAACACCACATAGGCGGCGACGCGCTGCTCCTTGGCCAAGGCCGAGCGGCGCTGGCGCAGCGCCTCGAACAACGCCGTGTCGCCCGCTCCGCCATCGGCCAGCGCCGCGGCATTGGCGGCGGCGCGCGCGGTTTTCTTGGTGGCGGGCTTGAGCGTGTCCTTGCGCAGCGTGACTTTGTCCGCGCCCTTGAGCACACGCCAGCCGTCGTCGGTCACCGACCAGGTGCCGTAGCCGGTGACATCCAACGCGATGATTCCGGCGCCGTGGAGCTGGCGAAAAATCGAGCGCCATTCCTGCTTGCCGTATTCCTTGCCGACGCCAAACGTCGGCAGGCAATCGTGGCCGAATTTCAAAACCGCGTCGCTGTCATCGCCGATCAGCACATTGGTCAGATGCTCGGTGCCGAAGCGCTCGCCGGTGCGCACGATGGCCGAGAGCGCCTTCTGCGCCGCGATGGTACCGTCGATCACCGCGGCGCCGTCGCAGCAGAAATCGCAGTTGCCGCACGCTTCGGTGGTCTCGCCGAAATAGGTCAGCAGCGTCTGGCGGCGGCAGCGCGGCGATTCGCACAATGACACCAGCGCGTTGAGGCGCTGGCGCTCGACTCGCTTCTGCTCGTTGGAGGCGTCGCTGTCGTCGATCTGCAAACGGCGCAAGCGCACGTCGCCCATGCCGTAGAGCGTCAGCGTGTCGGCCGGCAGCCCGTCACGGCCGGCGCGGCCGATCTCCTGGTAATAGCTCTCGATATTGGACGGCATGTCGGCATGCAGCACGAAACGCACGTCCGGCTTGTCGATGCCCATGCCGAAGGCGATGGTCGCGACCACGACGACGCCGTCCTCTTGCAGGAAAACATCCTGGTTGCGCGAGCGCGTCTGCGGCTCCATGCCGGCGTGATAGGACAGCGCCTTGACGCCGATCTGGCACAAATAGTCCGCCAGCTCCTCGGTCTTCCTCCGCGACGCGCAATAGACGATGCCGCTCTGGCCGGGATGATTTTTGATGAAATCCGCAACCTGCTTGCGGCCGCCGGCTTTGGCCTGCATCGCCAGGCGCAGGTTCGGCCGATCGAACCCGTGCACGAACACGGCCGGCGGCTCTTTGAACAGTTTTGCTTGAATATCGCTGCGCGTGGCGGCGTCGGCCGTGGCGGTGAACGCCACCGTCTGCACGCCACCGAGCGCCGTCTGCACGGTGCCGAGCGCCGCATATTCGGGGCGGAAGTCGTGGCCCCATTGCGAGATGCAATGCGCTTCGTCGACCGCCAGCAGCGCGACCTTGGCGCGCTTGAGAAATTCGATCGTGTCCGGTTTCAACAGCCGTTCCGGCGCCACATAGACGAGGCGCAATTCGCCGCGCGCGATCTGATCGAGGATTTTTCGGTTCTCCGCCGGGTCGTTCGCCGAGTTCAGCGCCGCCGCGGCAACGCCATAGCCGCGCAATTGCGCCACCTGATTGCGCATCAGCGCGATCAAGGGCGACACCACGATGGTAAGGCCGTCACGAATGAGCGCCGGCAGCTGGTAGCACAGCGACTTGCCGCTGCCGGTCGGCATCACCGCCAGCACATCTTGGCCATCGAGAATGGCGGCGACGATGTCGCCCTGCCCCGGCCGGAAGGTCTCGAAGCCGAAGGTCTTGTGAAGTGTGCGCTCTGCCGCCGCGAGGTCGGACATGACGGTTCCCTGGGGAATGTTCTATATTTGTTCCGCAGCCTCGGCAAGGGCGGCGTTACGCTCCGCGACCCCCAATCTCACATCCAGTTGAAGAACCTATGAGCGATCCCGTTGCCCTCGCAGAAGGTCTTGAACTTGGAGACGGCTTCGGTGTCGCCGTCATACTTCTCCTTCAATAGTAGCAGCAAGAGCCGTCCAATTTCCGATGCCGGAACATCGACCCAATACTCGTAGTCACTATCGCCCCAAATCTCTTGGACGCGCTGGCCAACATCGTCGCCTGCAAGACGTAGGCCACCGTCAGCGCGGAGCTGCGCGTGAATGGATATCGTTATGTCTGGCCGTTCCAGCCGCGCAATCGTGACCGAATTTTCCATCGGAATTTTCCTTGGCATCGAACAAGACTGCCCCGCCATGGAGCTATCAAGTGTAACGTTGCCTCGGCAAGCGCAGAACAGCGATGCGGCGGCGTTTCTTGCGCCATCGCGCCCGGTGATGCACCTTGCCGGCCCACGCCGGGTTTCCATTACATGACCTCTGCCGCAAGCCGGGACGGCCTTCCTGTCGGCCGCCTCATCAAGCTTATGTTCGTGCTCTGGCTTGCCGGGGTCGCTATGCGCATGACCATTCTGGCCATGCCGCCGGTGATCCCGCAGGTGCACGACGAATTGCACATGTCGGAGACCCAGGTCGGGCTGTTGATCGGGCTGCCGCTGGCGCTCTTTGCGATTGCCGCGGTGCCGGGATCGCTGTTGATCGCGCGCATCGGCTCGAGCCTCGCGGTGATCCTCGGCATGGTCATCGCGGCGCTGGCCGGCGGCGCGCGGGCCACCGCGTTCGACGTCGCGACGCTTTACGCCGCATCGATCGCCACCGGCTTCGGCGTCGCCATCATCCAGCCGGCAATGCCGACCTTGGTGCGCGAATGGCTGCCGCGCCACGTCGCGTTCGGCACCATCGCCTATTCGAGCGGCATGCTGATGGGAGCGATGTTCGCCACCGTCTTCACCATCCCGGTCGTCTTGCCCTTGGTCGGCGGCAGTTGGCGGCGCGATCTCGTCGCCTGGGCGGTGCCAGCGCTGCTGATCGCGCCGGTGTTCTTTGTGTTGAGCCCGAAAACTGATTCGCGCGGCGTCACCAATGCGGCGATCGGCGGACTGTGGTGGCCGGATTGGAAAAGCCCGGTGGTGTGGCTGCTCGGCGTTGCCTTCGGCAGCAACAACAGCGCCTATTTTTCCACCAATGCGTTTCTCGGCGAATTTCTCACCAGCCACGGCAAGCCGGAACTGCTCGGCCCGGCGCTGGCCTGGCTCAACGGCGCGCAGATCGTCACGCCGATCATCTTGCTGACGATGGCGAACCGCATGCAGCGCAAGGCCTGGCCGTTCCTGATCTTCGGCCCGATCCTATTCGTTTCCTTTCTCGGACTAATGTTCATACCGTCGACATTGTGGATCATCATCTGCTCGGCTTCGATTGGCTTCACCACGGCGATCACCTTGATCGCGACCTTGGCGCTGCCGCCGCTGCTCAGCGCCCCGGCCGACGTGCCGCGCACGGCGGCGGGCATGTTCACCATCAGCTACACCATCGCCATCATCATTCCGACCATCAGCGGCGCGTTGTGGGACGCGACCGGCGTGCCGTGGACGGCGTTCGTGCCGCTGTGCGTGTGCGCCGTGGTGCTGACCGTGCTCGGCACCGTGGTGGCGCGCTATAAACCGGCGTTCGAAAAGGGCATAATTCGGCAATGATCAAACGACCGAAGACACCGCAGCGAAAGCCTAAGCCGACGAAAAAAGGCCCGATGCTGCCGACCGACCGGCTCGCCTATTCGCCGATCACCGAGCGCGCAAAGCTCTTGTTGCCGAATGGCGCCCGCATGGCGGTGTGGGTCATCGTCAATGTCGAGGAATGGGACGCGACGCAGCCGATGCCGCGCACCGTGCTCACGCCGCCGGCCGGCGGCTCGCCGATGCCCGACGTGCCGAACTGGGCTTGGCACGAATACGGCAACCGCGTCGGCTTCTGGCGCTTCATCAAAGTGTTCGACGAGTTCAAAATTCCCGGCGTCATCGCCATCAACGGCGCGGCACTCGCCGCCTATCCGGCGATCGTGCGCGCCGCGGCCGAGCGCGACTGGGAGTTCATGGGCCACGGTTTTACCCAGCGCAACATGCAGAAGGTGCCGGACGAGCGCGCCGATATCCGCAAAACCCGCGGGGCGATCCTGCGGGCCACCGGCAAGGCGCCGCGCGGCTGGCTCGGCCCCGGGCTGACCGAAACCTGGCAGACGCCAGATCTCCTGGTCGAGGAAGGTTACAACTATGTCGCCGACTGGGTGCTCGACGATCAGCCGGTATGGCTGAAAACCCGCGGCAAGCCGATCGTCAACCTGCCCTATACGCAGGAATGCAACGACGTCGCCATGATGCTGATCCAGCACCACAAGGCGTCCGAATATTCCGACCGCGCGCTCGATCAGTTCGAGCAGATCTACGCCGATTCCGCCGACTCGGCCCGCGTGATGGCGATCTCGATCCATCCCTACATCATGGGTGCGCCGCATCGCGTCAAATATTTTCGCCGCGTGATCGAGCACATCCGCAAGAAACAAGACGTCCTGTTCTGGACCGGCGAGCAGATCCTCGACTGGTTCCTCGGCGCCGGACCGCGGGCACCTTGAGACTTCCGTGAGAAATCCTGAAACCCTCACTGACGCCGCAAGCGGCGCCGACACCGGCGCGCGCGTGATGCTGGTGGTGCTGTGCTGCGTCTGGGGCGTCACCTGGCCGATCATGCGCATCGCGCTCAACGAAGTGCCGCCGTTCACCATGCGGACCTTCAGCACGCTGGTCGGCGGACTGGCGCTGTTCGCCGTCTGCCTCATCAGACGCAGCGATTTGCGCCTTCCCAGCGCCAGAGCCTGGATCCATGTCACCGTCTCATCGCTCCTCAATGTCGCCAGCTTCAGCGTGTTCTCGACCTTCGCCCAGCTCGGCGCCGCGACCTCGCGGGTGGCGATCCTGGCCTACACCATGCCGATCTGGGCGGTCGTCCTCGCGTGGCTTTGCCTGGGCGAGAGGCCGACCGGCACCCAGCCGATCGCCATCGGGCTGTGCATCGCCGGCCTCGCGGTGCTGATCTATCCGCTGACGGCGGGGGGAATTCCGTTAGGAATAGTCTTGGCGCTTGCCACCGGGGTGAGCTGGGCGGCCGGCACGGTCTATCTGAAATGGGCGCGGATCGCCGCCAGCCCGATGGCGGTTGCGATGTGGCAGATCGTGATCGCCTTCTTCGTCATCGGCGCCTGCATGATGATCTTCGAGGGCGGACCGGATTTCCACGCCGCGCACGTCGACGGCGTGGTGGCGACCATGCTGTCGGGCCTGCTCGGCACCGGCGTCGCTTACGGCCTGTGGTTCACGATCATCCGGCGGCTGCCGGCCATGACGGCGTCGCTGGGCGTGCTCGGCAGTCCGGTGATCGGCGTCATCGCCTCGGTGCTGGTTCTGGGCGAGCGGCCCACCGCCGCCGACGTCGTCGGCTTCGCCTTGATCCTTGCCGCGTCGGCCTTCGCCTTGCTCGGCCGCACGCCACCGGCAGAAACCGTGACGCAACCGACTTGAATTTTTCTGCAAACGGCCGCCGCTTAGACCGGCAGGCACAGCGCGTTGTCGACCAGCAGGTTGTCGTAGACGCAGCGGCGCTCGGCGAGTTTTAGGCCGTCGCCGACCCGGCGGAATTTGTCGTAATAGACGCCGACCTGATGCAGCTTTGCTTCCGGCCGGTCGAATAGCACCTGGACGACGACATAATTAGCACGCGCGCGGATGTCGCCGTTCGGCTCCTCGCCCAAAACCTGCGGGCTGCCGACGATGTGGCGCAGATAGCGCGGCGCGAACATCTCGGTCTTCATCGCGTGCGCGCGGTCGAGCAGCATGCCCTTGCTCTCGCAATAAATCAGGCCGACCGGCATGTTGCGGTCGGCGTTCTCGCGCGAGATCACGACATAGAAGGCGTCGTCGGTGAACATCTCCGCCCAATCGGCCAACCGCTGCTCATCGAGCGCCGCCGCATAGGCGCTGTTGAACGTATCGATCTCATGATGCAGCAATAGCGCTTCGATACGCTGGTCGTTGGCAATTGCTTTTGGCGAATCGAGCATCGCTCACACGCCCATCGCTTCGCGCCAATGCTTGTACATGGCGCGAATGGCGGCTTCGGAGATCAACGTATCGGCGGTGCCGGTATTCTCGGGGTCGAGCTTGACCAGATGCTTGCCGTTGGGCACGCGCTGCATGCCGTCCTGGACGAATTTGATCGCCTCGTTGTCTTCGAGTCCGAGGAAGCCGGCCGGCCCCATCAGATTGCCCTGGCGCAGGCGATGCCGGGTCATGTCCTCGTCGTCGCCCTCGAAGCCGAACATGGTCCACTTCATGATGAATTCGTGCGGTCCGCTCGGCACGATCTGGCGCACGCCGAGCGTGTTCATTTCCCGCTGCACGATCAGGTTGGGCCAGATCGTCGCCATGGTCACCGACCAGGGACTGTCGAATTCTTCGACGAAATCCATGAAACGCGGCTCGTGCAGCGTCAGCCCTTCCTTGTAGCTTCGCATTTCCTTCTTGGCGTCGCCCGACAGCGCCTTGGCGTCCGACTTCGCCGACGCCATGACGCCGTGCCGGCCGCTCTTGTCGGCAAGCATCAGCGAGCGGTTGCCGACGACGAGCAGGCCGAAAGTGACAAGGAACGTATGCAAGAGCGTGGCGTGATACGGGTCCTTGAGGTTCTCGTGATAGAGCTTCCAGTTCCCCGGAAGGGAATGCCGATAGTGTCCGAGCACTTTCAATTTGCGGCCGTCGAACGTCGCCTCGAATTCGCGCAACACCTCGGGCCCGAGATAATCGGGGAACGATTCCATATCGTCGGCATAGGACGCGAACACGACGCCACGATGGGTCGTGACGTTCAGCTTGCGCAGTCCGTGGTCCTGCATCTTGAAATCGGCCGGCATGCCGCCCTTGCCGGCCATGCCGCGGCGGAACGGCACGCCGATCAAATTGCCTTGCAGATCGTAGGTCCACTGGTGATAGGGGCAGATGAATTCGTTCGCCGAGCCGCTGAGCTCGCGGCAGAATTCCGAGGCGCGATGCGCGCAGCGGTTCTCGAACGCATGGATCGCACCGTCCGTGGTGCGGGTCACCACGATCGGGGTCGGCCCGACATTGGAGCGGATGAAATCGCCGGCGTTGGGAATCTCCGCCTCGAGCGCGATATAGTTCCAGGTGTGGCCGTGGAAGATGCGCTCGACTTCGCGCTCGTAAATCGCCTGGTCGGTATAGACCCAGTCGGGGATGACCGAGAGATCGTCGTCCGGCCAGACGTAATCGTGCGGGAAATTCGACAATTGCAGCGTCATTGCGGTCGTCCTGACAGCGCCGTTCAAGCCCTTCGAGCATAGCCCAGCGCCCCCGTGTTGCAACGGATTTGCGGCGTGCAAAGCGCGGGCGTAGGCTCAGCGCAACCCGGCAAGGAGACCGATCATGGCGCAGGAACCGCTCGCCACCCGAGGCAATTATCTGCACATCTACGATTTTCGCGTGATGAAGGGCAAAGAGGACGAATTCATTCGGCTGTTCGAGGAATTCGATTATTCGGACGGCAATCCGATGCATAAATCCTCGGCGCAGGTGAAGGACGGCGTGTTGTGCCGCGACACCGAGGATCCGCAGCGCTTCTTCCTGATCGCCGAATGGGCCGACATCGAAGAGCACGCCCGCATCCGCAAAATCCTGGCCAACGAGATCAAGCCGGAATTCATCAAATACATCGAAGGCCACAAATTCGTGCCGAAATACGTCGAGGTCGTCTTGTCGACGCCGGACGAGATTTTGAAGAAAGCGGCTGAGTAGCGCGCGACGGCGCTACGCCCTGACCTGCAACGCCAGTTCGGCGATGCGGGCGACCATCGCGCTCTGCGGATCGGTGAGAGGGTCGATGACCGTGAAGTGGTTGGTGCCGGCGATCTCCTCGTAGCGCGTCTTGCCCGCGCCCTGCCACGCCTGCACGATGAGCTGACTCTGGCGCCTGAACTCGCTCGATTCGAGCGCGCCGACCACCGAATCCAAAGTGCGGGCGCGCGGCAGCGGCCAGAATGCCGGCGAGACGGCGCGCACGCTTTCGGCGGTGAGCCGTAAATCCTGGTTTGCGCTCACGCCAAGGAGTGGCGTGAGATCGTACAGGCCTGAGATCGCGTAGCCGGCAGGTGCCAAATCGGCCGGCGCCTTGGGATAAAGCGACGGCCAGTCGGTGCCGACCATGGCGGCGGCAAGATGCCCGCCGGCGGAATGGCCGATGACGAACATCGGCCGATCGAGCCGCTGCCACAGGAACAAGCAAGCGCGGCGCATTTGCTCGATGATGTCGGCGATCGTGACGACCGGACACAGATCGTAACCCGCGACCGCGACCGTGATGCCGCGCGCGTTTAAGCCGCGCGCCATGTGGCTGAACATCGACGGATCGAGCGAGCGCCAATAGCCGCCATGAATGAACAGCGCCAGCGGCGCGGCGGCGGTGCCGGCGCCGGCCTGCGCATGGAACAGATCGAGGTATTGCCGCGGCGTCTCGCCGTATGCCAGGCCGAGCTCGGCGCGGCCGTCTTTGAGCGTTTCGGCGCGATAAAGCTCGGCGTCGCGAATCCAGCGGGCGAAAATCTCCGCGTGCTCCGGCACCCGGGCGCGATTGTTATATTCGGCTTCGTAGTCGATTGTCGCCATCGGCGGCTCCCCGGCTTTCGGTACCAGATTGCGGCAAGGCTGCCCGATGAGCAAGGCTCCGTCAGATACTCGACAGTCGGCCGAAATCTGCTAGTGGAACGCCATGAAAGTCGACGGCAAACCAATGCGCAGCATCTGGCTGGAGCCGGATGGCTGGTCGGTCGGCGTGATCGATCAGACCGTGCTGCCGCATCGGTTCTCCACCGCACGCCTCGCCACGCTCGACGAAGCGGCGCACGCCATCGGCGCCATGGTGATCCGCGGTGCGCCGCTGATCGGCGCCACCGCCGCCTATGGCATCTGCCTGGCGCTGCGCGCCGACTCCTCCGACGAAGCGCTCGATCGGGCTTATGCGACGCTCCTCGCCACGCGCCCGACCGCGATCAATCTCAAATGGGCGCTCGACGAGATGGTGGCCGCGGTCCGCAACCGGCCGCGCGCCGAACGCTCCGCCGCTGCCTATCGGCGCGCCGCCGAGATTTGCGACGAAGACGTCGCCATCAACACCGCGATCGGCCGCAACGGCCTGCCGCTGATCGAGGCCATCGCCGCGCGCAAGAAGCCGGGCGAGCGGGTCAACGTGTTGACCCATTGCAATGCCGGCTGGCTGGCGACCGTCGACGTCGGCACCGCCA
>Ga0210405_10005573_pt1 | contig 11423 bp, 11 predicted proteins | sample IncBWH11MmetaG_FD_155492 | JGI IMG/M metagenome (GOLD analysis project Ga0210405, IMG submission 155492) | Forest soil microbial communities from Barre Woods Harvard Forest LTER site, Petersham, Massachusetts, United States - Inc-BW-H-11-M | ecosystem: Environmental > Terrestrial > Soil >... | reverse complement strand
TCGTCGAAGTCGAAAAGCAACTTGGCTCCCTGAAGCGCCAGGCGGCAAAAGCGCGACGCTACGCCGAAATCCGCGACCAGATGCGCGGAATTGTTCGCCAGATGCTGGCCGGAAAAGCGCGCGAACTGGATGCCGAAGCTGACCGCGTGCAAACCCGCCTGGCCGAATTGACCGCCACCGAAACGCAGCACGCACAGATGATCCACGAGCAGGAAGCGGAGCAGGATCGCCTGAGCCAGCGCATTTACGCGCTGGACGCAGAAATCCGGCAGAACCAGAATGTGCTGAATCACACCGCGCTCGAAGTCGACCGCATCGAAAACCGCATCACCTTCAATCAGACGCGTAGCTCCGAACTTGCCGGGCGCAACGAACAGATCACCCTGGAGCGGAACGCGTTGACCGGGCAGCACGCGGAATGGGAGACGCGCAACTCCGCGCAACTGCAGGCCGTCGAAAACGCGCGCCGCGATTCCATCACCGTAAGCGCCCGTGTGGAAGAACTCACCGCGCAGGCAACGCACCGCGCGGCGCAAATTTCCGAAGCCGAAGCGCGCATGGAGGCGCTCCGGCGCGCGGCCACCCAAGCCGGTGAAAGCCTGCTGCACCTGCACGGCGAGCAGAAGCAAGCCGAGGAAGCTCTGGTTCACCAGACGGAATCGATGCGCAAGCAGGAAGAGCGCGAAGCCACCCTGCTCGAAAGCTCGATCAAGGTGCGCGACGACGCGGAATGCGCGGCACAGGATTGGCAGAACGCCATTACACAAGCCGGGGAACTGCAGAAACGCGCTACACAGATCCAGGCTCGCGTCACGGAATTGAAACTGGTTCGCGAGAAGACCCAGAAAGAAGCCGACGCCCTTCGCGACAACCTCTCGGCGGTCCGCGCGCGGCATTCCACGCTGACGCAAATTCTGAACGACCGCTCCTACACCGGCGAAGCGGTGCAGAAACTCTTCGCCGCAAACGAGCGCCATGGCGGCCAGGAATTCCGCGCGGTCGGCGTGCTTGCGGATTACGCCGAGGTGCAGGAGCAACACGAAGCCGCGGTCGAGCAGTACCTCCGCGACGAACTGGAATATGTGGTCGTCGAGACGTATGACCATGCCCGCGCGGGTGTTTCGCTTCTGCGCAATGAAGTTGGCGGCCGCGCCACGTTCTTCGTGGACTCGCTCCGCAATCTGAAACTCGATGACTACGAGCCGATCGTCCACTTCCGTTCCGAAGATGGCGTAATCTCACGCCTCGACAAGCTCGTGGAATTCCGCGATCCGCTCGGTCCGGCTGCGAAACAGTTTCTGCCTCGCCTTCGCTCCGGCTATTTGACCGACGGCGCCGTAGCCGCGGAGAAACTCGCGCGCGAATACCCGCAATACGCGTTCGTCACCACGGAAGGCACCTGCTACCAGGGACGCATGGTCACCGGCGGCCGGCCCGATGAAGCCGGGCCGCTCGGCATGAAGCGCGAACTCCGCGCTCTGGATGCGGAAGTGATGCAACTCGAGCACCGCGCGGCGGCCAGCTACGCGGAACTCGAAAATCTGGCCGCGGAACTCCGCGCCGGTGAACAAGCCCAGGAAGAATTGACCGCTCAGCAGCGCGAGGCCGAACGCACTCTTTTCGCAACCAAGCACCGCCACGAGCAATCACAGAGCGAACTTGCCCGCCTCGGCCTCGACCTGACCCTTTGCCAGGGCGAATTGGCGCGCGTCCGCCGCGAAATCGAAACCGTGCAGCAACGCGCGGCGCAGGCAAAGCTCCAACACGAAGCGGCGGCGAAATCGCGCTCCGAGGCGGAAGCGGAAAGCGCTCGCCTCACTACCGAAGTCGCGCAATTGCGCGGCGCCGTTCAAGCCGAGCAGGACGAACTCTCCGCAGCAAAGGCTGACTTCGCGGCAATGCACGAACGCCTCGGGCTCGCCGAAGCGATGGCCAAGCGCCTGGAAGAAGAGCGCGTGGACTTGGAACGCCGCGAACTGGCGCTCCGTCAGCAGGAAGAGTCCATCAATGAAGAGACCGCGGCGATGGCCCGGCAGTCCGAGGAACTCACGCAACAATTGAGCGTCCTGCGCGCCGAAAAGATCCGCCTCGAGGAAAAACAAAAGGAACTCGAGCAGGAATGGGACGCCGGCCGCACACGCGTGACCCAAGCGGAAGATCATCTGCGCATGGCCCGCCAGACGCTCCAGGAAATGCGCGACGCCCGCGGCAAATTCGAAATCGAAAAAGCCCGCAACGATTCCGACCGCGCCCACCTGCGCGAAACCTGCCTCGCCGAAGTCAACGCCCAGCCAGAGGACTTGATCGCGTCCGAAACTGCCTTCATGTCCGGCGAGGAGCTCGCCATCGCCGAAGCCAACTACCGTGAAATGAAACAGAAAATCGAAAACATGGGCGCGGTCAACATGATGGCCCTCGAAGAATTCAACGAGTGCGAGCAGCGCTTCACCTTCCTGACCCGCGAGCGCGATGACCTGCTGCAATCCATCACCGACACCCAGCAGGCCATTAAGGAACTCGACCTAATCACCAAGGAGCGCTTCGAGCAGGCCTTCGCCGCCATCAACACCAACTTCACCACCGCCTTCCACACCATTTTCGGCGGCGGAACGGCGGAAATGCGCCTCACGGAAGTGGACAGCTCCGGCGACGCGGGCATCGACATCGTGGCCTCGCCGCCGGGCAAGCGCCTGCAGAACGTGTTGCTGCTCTCCGGAGGCGAAAAAGCAATGACCGCCCTCGCGTTGCTCATTGCCATCTTCAAATACCAGCCGAGCCCCTTCTGCATTCTCGACGAAGTCGACGCCCCGCTCGACGAAGCCAACGTGGGCCGCTTCACCAGGCTCATCGCCGACATGAGCGCGCAAACCCAGTTCATCGTGGTCACGCACAACCGCAAAACCATGGAGACCGGCAGCGTCCTCTACGGCGTCACCATGCAGGAACCCGGCGTCTCGAAACTCGTCAGCGTCCGCTGGGAAGGCGACGCCGAGCCCACGCCCAAACGCAGAGCCGCAACCGCAGCGTAACCACAATAAAATTTCTGCCCGCGGGGCGAAAATCCTTTCGCCCCATTTTCTCGTTCATTAAAAGAAACAATGGCCGTCACAAGATTTTCTTCGCCCGAATTTTCCTCCTGTCACATTGACATCGGCGAACGGTGGGATAGAATGCTGGACACTTTGTCAGGGGCAACATGGTCGTGAACCCAAGTCCTGCAGCAAAAGTCATTCGAGAGACAAATTTCCCGGGCATCGCGCCTTTGGCGCGCGGCAAGGTACGCGACATCTATGATTTGGGCGACCGCCTGCTCATCGTGGCCACCGACCGACTTTCCGCCTTTGACGTCGTCATGCCGACGCCCATTCCCGACAAAGGGCGCGTCCTCACGCAACTCTCCCTCTTCTGGTTCGATCTGCTGAAAGGTCTCCTCCCCAATCACGTTTTAAGCGCAACGGAATTCCCTGCTCCCTTTGACCAGTTCCAGGATGAATTGGCCGGTCGCTCCATGGTCGTCAGAAAAACCACGCCCCTTCCCATCGAATGTGTCGCGCGCGGCTATCTCTCCGGCTCCGGCTGGAAGGAATATCAGGCGACAGGAACGGTTTGCGGCATCCCGCTACCCGCCGGCATGCGTGAGTCCGACAAACTCCCGGAGGTGATCTTCACCCCGGCGACCAAGGCCGCCACGGGCCACGATGAAAATATTCCGTTCGCCCGCGCCGCCGAGATGCTGGGAAAGGATCTGGCGGAAAAGGTCCGCGATACCACGCTGAAGATTTACCGCCGGGCAGCCGCCTACGCCGAGCCGCGTGGCATCCTGCTGGCGGACACCAAGTTTGAATTTGGGCTTCTGAACGGCGAAATGATCTGGATTGACGAAGCGCTGACTCCCGACTCCTCGCGCTTCTGGCCAGCCGCCGAATACAAGCCCGGCGGCCCCCAGCCTTCTTTCGACAAGCAGTTTGTGCGCGACTACCTCGAACGGATCCGGTGGCAGAAGACGCCGCCGGGACCCACCCTGTCCCCCGACGTGGTCGCCGCAACGCGCGCCAAGTACCGGGAAGCCTATCGCATCCTGGTCGGGCACGAGTTGGACGCGTAAGCCGGCCCCCTAAGAAAATTCGCAGGCACGGAGAGTGCGGACGTGAGAGATCAACTGGAAGGCCTTGTGGGACAAATGGTGGAACGCGGAATTTTGTTCGATGAAGCGGTCGGGGAATTCGAAAAACGCTTCATCAAGCGGGTTCTGGAGCGAACCAACGGCAATCAGTGCCGGGCCGCGGAGCTTTTGGGAATCCACCGCAATACGCTTAGCAGAAAAATGACGGTGTACAAGCTGGATCACCGGAGACGGAAGGGGCGGTAGACGGACAAAGCCGGTACTCCGCGCCTGAATTTGATCTAAATGTTGAGATCGTAAAAGCGGCAGGCTGCCGCACTCCAAAATAGGAACGGCCCCGAACTTGGCATTCGGGGCCGTTTTTTCGTTTAAGCTGTGCGGATCAATTTGAGGGTTTTTTTGGTGCCGGCTTCTTGGGCGCCGGCTTTTTCGCGGTACCCGCCTTCGGCAAGTCTTCCGCGTTCACCTTGGCTTTGTCCCAATGCAGCATGAACGCCGGATCGGGATCATAAGTTTCCAGCGTTCCGGTAAAGTGAACGGGATTGCCCTTCTCCAGTTTAGCCGCCTCGGGTTGATCGGTCTTCTTGATGATCACGTCCATGTTCGGCGTGGTGGCCGCCTCAAACTCCGCGTCGCTGGTAACGAAAGCGATCTTTAGCTCAATCGTATCCGTCCCTGAGGTTATCTCGATCAACTTACCCGGCACTTCGGGGAATTCCAGGCCGCAGGCGGCGGTCCACGTCAGCTTTCCCTTGTCGCCGCCGGCTTTCAGGTCGGTGACGACTGTCACAATGGTCATGTCCTTTCGTGACGCATCGAGGTCGGCGGAGCTGACCAGTTTATAGCTCGCCGGGCGTTCCACGGAATTGGGCGCAAGTTGCAGCAGTTCGTTCATCTCCGCGTCCGTCAACGGGTCGCAAACCGTTTGGCCCTGGTAATTCGCCATCACCTTGCGGATATAGGCCTTCACCGACTTCGACTGCTGCTCGTTGGCGCTCTTCGAAGTGGCCGCACGCGCAAAGTACCACATCGCTTCGAGAGGCTGAGGAGGGGTCGCCGCCATGTACGCCTGGCCGAGTTTGTAGTTGGAGACCAGGTCGTCCGGAGCGAGAGCCAGCACCGCCTTGTAGGACACAATGGCGCCCGCGTAGTCTTTGGCAGCCATCGCCGCCGTTGCCGCGGTACCGTTGAACACGATCAGTGACTGCTTTTTCTCTCCCGCAAACTTGGCATCGTCCTCGCCTTCCGGTTTCGGAAGCTGGTCAAGCACTTTCAATCCGGCGAGAGCAGCGGCTCGCGCGGCCTTCGCGGTTTCCGGATCGGGAGTTGGAATCGCGTTGAAGGCATAGGCCCGAACGTAGTGGGCGTCATAGCGTTCCGCCGGGCTGATCTTGTCGCCCATCGCGATCATCTTGTCCGCGTATTCGATGGCCTTCGGATAATTTTTCTGAGCGTAGTAATTCTTGTAATAGAGCGGATAGATGTAATTGAGCAGCGCGGAAGCCGGATATTTGGCGACAAAATCATCGAGTAGCTTGATCTGGGCGGCGGGATTTTTTTCAGCGGCGGCGGCCTGATAGGAGTTGTACTCCGCCATGGTGTATTTCGGCTGGGCAGCGCCCGCCGCCGCGGCTTCCTGGGCCGGGGCAGATGGAGTACAGCACAGGCTCAACACCGCAAGAAGCAGAAGGCTTGCCATCCAACGAATTGCTCTCATTCCTTATCTCCTCGCTCCATACATGAAAGTAAAATTGCGTAAATCGCCAGCGGCCATGCCGCTGACGGAACTGTTGCCATATCCCGCGGACCAGAAGTGCTCTTTCGGAAACGTTGGAATTATAGGTGCAGCCACTCTCCGACCGCAAGCCGGGATCTGAATTTTCAAAACCCGGTGGGCTAGGGCCTTGCGCGGAGCAGACCGGAAACCGTGACCCCGGCCCACCGCCGAGGCATTCTCATTGGGGTGGCATCCTAACGAGATAAGATGAGTTTCGCACAAAAAGAGTGGCTTGGGCGAGGAGGAATACAAATGAGCAACATAAGCGCGGCAAATAGTGCAAATGCATTAGGAAGACCGCTGCAGGGCGGCGTGGCGCTGGTCACCGGCGGCAGCCGCGGCATCGGCAAGGCAATCGCCATGCGATTGGCCACGCTGGGCGCGGCTGTTGGCATTTGTGGCAGGGATGAAGAAAAATTAATACTCGCGGCGCGCGAATTGGAGGCAGCGGGCGCTAAGGTTCTGGCGCGCCGCACAGATGTAACGAAGGAAGCGGAGATCCATGCGTTCGTGGATTCGACGGAAAAAAAGTTTGGCGGGATCACGATCCTCGTCAACAACGCGGGAACGGGAGGCGGGGGCTTCGGAGCCATCCAGGAGAAAACCGAAGCGGAGTGGGACCAGGTGATGAACACGAATTTGAAGAGCGTATTTTTTGTTTCGCGCACCGTGATTCCGGGAATGATCCAGCGCCGTGGCGGCGACATCATCAACATCAGTTCGCTCGCCGGAAAAAACGTCTTCGCCGGCGGCGGAATTTATTGCGCGTCAAAATGGGGGCTCCAGGGGCTCTCCGGCTGCATGGCCGAAGACCTGCGCGCGCATGGAATCCGCGTAAGCGTGATCTGCCCGGGAAGCGTGGCAACGGATTTCCGGGGCCGCGGTCCAAAGGACCCGGGCAAGGTGCTGACAGCGGAAGACGTGGCGCACGCCGTCGGCATGGTGGCCACGCAAGGCCCGCAAAGTTTCATCAGTGAAGTCCACCTGCGCCCAGTCGCCAAGCCATGACGCAGCAGGTTTGGGCAATTCCTAGTTTGTAGGGGCCGGGCTCGCGCCGCCCTCTTGCATTCTTCGCGCCCTTATAGCGGCCGCCGCCTGCCCTGAGCGCAGCCGAAGGGTCCGCGGCGGGCGCCCCCATTTCGTATTTTCCTCTTGACAACAGTCGTTTGCACGACTATTATCAGGCCATGAATTCACGAGCTAAAGCCGCCTGCCCCGGCGCCACCCCTCTCGAAGACCAGATCTTCGTCGCCCTCCTCAAGGCCGCCGATTCCCTGGCCTCCGAAGGCGACCAATTGATGAAGGCCAACGGGCTGACCTCCGCCCAGTACAACGTTCTCCGCATCCTGCGCGGCGCCGGGCCAGAAGGCCTTCCCTGCAACACCATCGCCGAGCGCATGATATCCCGCGACCCGGACATGACTCGCCTGCTCGACCGCATGGAAAAGCGCGCCCTGATCTCCCGCGAGCGCCAGAAAGAAGACCGTCGCGTAGTGAAGGCGCGAATCACCGATGAGGGCCTGAAGCTGCTCAAGAAAATGGACGCTCCCATCCGCGAACTTCACAAGGGCCAGTTCGCACACATGAGTTCCGCGCGTTTGAAAACTCTGATGGATCTTCTAACCGAAGTGCCGGCGCACGCACCGAAATAGGGGCTTGCGCATCCAATACTCAAAATCTCGGCAAGCGAAATAAAAAGGAGAATCAACAATGAACGGGCCATTTTCAAAAGTAGGAATGTTGGCAGGGCTGGCGGCGGCACTCGCGCTGCCCGCGAGTGCGGGGACGACGACGTACCAGATCGATCCGCGCCACTCCAGCGCCGGTTTCGGCGTGACCCACCTGATGATTTCGACCGTCCGCGGGGAATTTCACGGGGTCACCGGAACCGTGGTTGTGGACGATTCGGACATTTCCAAATCCAGCGTGAACGTCACGATTGACGCCACCACCGTGGATACCCGCGAACCCGATCGCGACAAGCACCTGAAGAGCGAGGCATTCTTCGACGTCGCCAAGTATCCCTCGATCACGTTTCAGTCCACCAAAGTCGAGCGAAACAATGACGGCAGCCTGAAGGTCACCGGTGACCTGACCATCCGCGGCGTCACCAAGACCGCGGTCCTGACCGCAAGTCTGCCCAAGGCCCCTATCAAGGATCCCTGGGGCTTGCAGCGCACCGCGACTTCCGCCAGCACCAGGATCAACCGGCAGGACTTCGGCGTCGCGTGGAACCAGAAGCTCGACAGCGGCGGCGTGGTAGTCGGCGACGATGTGAACATCACGCTCGACGTGGAAATGATTATTCCTCCGCAGGCAAAGTAATTGCCACCGGCGTAGAAACAATTCGGCGGAAAATCACGGGCGGCAAATTTGCCGCCCGTGGCTTTCTGAAGACCGCCTGAGTGAAAATGAGGAACTCGTCATGCACAAACCGGCTCCCACACACCACCAAGTTCACGAATTGATCCGGCACCGCTGGAGCCCACGCGCGTTTTCCGAGCAGCCCGTGCCCGCGGACGTATTGCGCAGCCTGTTCGAAGCAGCGCGCTGGGCACCCTCCAGCAGCAACGAACAGCCCTGGGCTTTCCTCGTCACCACCACCGGCGACAAGGAAAATCACGCGAAAATGCTGAGCACGCTGGTGGAGTTCAACCAGGGCTGGGCGAAACACGCCCCGGTGCTGGCAATTGCCGTCTCCGAGATGGCCTTCGCCAAGACCGGAAAACCCAATCGCAACGCCTTTTACGATACCGGCGCGGCCGTCGCAAATCTTTCCGCCGAAGCTACCTCTCGGGGGCTCTTCGTGCATCAAATGGCAGGGTTCGATCCTCATAAGGCCATTGAACTCTTCGAAATTCCAAGCGGGTGGGAACCGATTGCGGCTTTCACGATCGGCTACCCGGGCGATCCGGAATCCTTGCCCGAGACTTTGCGGCAACGCGAGTTGGCGCCGCGGGAGCGGAAACCGCTCGAATCCTTCGTAATGGGCGGGCATTGGGGCAAGACGGCACCCTTCATCCAGAAGTAACCCGCATGAGTTATGCTTTTATAGAGGAACTTAACCCGGCATGCACAGCACGCTCGAATTCCTGGTGAACCACGGTTACCTGGTGCTTTTGGTCTGGGTGTTTCTCGAGCAGGCGGGACTTCCTCTTCCTTCCATCCCGTTGCTCCTGGCCGCCGGCGCGCTTGGCGGAATGCATCGGCTGAATTTTGCCACCGCGCTGCTCCTGTGCATGATCGCCGCGGTTTCCGCCGACACCATCTGGTACCAGCTCGGCAGACGGAAAGGCATCCGGATTCTGCACTGGCTGTGCAGGATTTCGCTGGAGCCGGATTCCTGCGTGCGCCGCACCGAAGGCCTCTTTGAAAAACAGGGCGCAAAATCCCTGCTGGTGGCCAAGTTTCTCCCCGGCCTGAATACCGTCGCCACGCCACTCGCCGGCATTTTCCACATGAAATTCCGCCGGTTCCTGGTCTTCGATGCGCTGGGCGCGATTTTCTGGGCGGGAACGTATCTTGGTCTCGGCTACATTTTCGCCGGCCAGATTGAATTCATCGCCCTGAAGGCCCAGCAACTGGGCGGCGGCCTGATGGTGCTGCTGGGAGCCGCATTGGGCTTCTACATCAGCTACAAGTTCGTCGCCCGCCAGAAATTCCTTCGCCAATTGCGAATTTCCCGCATCAGCCCGAAAGAGTTGAAGGAGAAGCTGGACGCCGGCGAGATTCTGACGATCGTGGACCTGCGGCACTCCGTAGACTTCGAAGCCGACCCGGAACTGATTCCCGGCGCGTTTCGCATGGACGCCAGCGAACTCCAGCAAACGGATGAACGGCTGCCCCGCGACCGCGAAGTCATCCTCTACTGTACTTGACCAAACGAAGCCACCAGCGCCCGTGTGGCGCTGCTCCTCAGGAACAAAGGTGTGATGCACATCCGGCCGCTCCAGGGCGGGCTGGATGCCTGGCGTGAACTCGGTTACCCCATGCAGATGATGCAAGTGAGCACAGAGACTGAGCCAATCTCGAAAGCCTAAACGGCGAAAGGAATCCCCCTATGGCCATCAAGGTTCAAGTGATTTTCTACAGCATGTACGGCCACGTCTACAAAATGGCGCAGGCGATCGTCGAGGGCGCAAAGCAAGTGCCCGGCGCCGAAGTCTCGCTCTACCAGGTGCAGGAACTGATTCCGGATGACGTGCTGGAGAAATACGGCGCCAAGGCCGCAAAGGCGGCTTTCGCCAAAGTGCCGGTGGCGACTGTGGATCAATTGCCGGAAGCCCACGCGATCATTTTCGGTACCCCGACGCGCTTCGGCAACATGGCCGCGCAGATGAGAAATTTCCTGGACCAGACGGGCCAGCTGTGGCTCAAGGGCTCGTTGATCGGAAAAGTGGGCAGCGTGTTTGCTTCCACGGCTACGCAACATGGCGGGCAAGAAACCACCATCACGAGTTTCCATTCCACGCTGTTGCATCAAGGCATGGTCGTCGTCGGCGTTCCCTACAGTGAATCCGGGCTGTTGCACATGGCCGACATTTCGGGAGGCACACCATACGGTGCGACCACACTGGCGGGGTCGGATGGCTCGCGGCAACCCAGCGAAAACGAACTGAAAATCGCCCGCTACCAGGGAAAGCACGTCACCGAAATTGCCGGCAAACTCTTCCGTTGAAATTTGTAGCGGCTGCCTTCTTAGGCGGGCGCATTTTTTGGTGCGGTAGCGAAGCTGCCGCTTTTGCGGTGTGAACCAACACCACCAAATCCAAATCGAGCAAGAGTTGAAATCGCAAAGGCGGGAACTCCCGCACTAAAAAACTCCTGACTCTTCAGTCTGCTGCCTCTTGGGCTATTTGACACGACAAGAGGGCCGGGCAAGCCCGGCCCCTACAAATGCAGATGTTTGCTTGGACTAAAGTCGCGGCAGCACAATCCCGCTTTGTGCCTGATACTTCCCTTTCTTGTCCTTGTAGCTGACTTCGCACTCTTCGTCGCTCTCAAAAAACAGCACCTGGCACAGTCCTTCATTCGCGTAAATGCGCGCAGGCAACGGTGTCGTGTTGCTGATTTCGAGCGTCACGAAGCCCTCCCACTCCGGCTCAAACGGCGTCACATTCACGATAATCCCGCAACGTGCATACGTGGACTTGCCGAGGCAAATCGTCAGCACATTCCGCGGGATACGGAAATATTCAATCGAGCGTGCCAGCGCAAATGAATTCGGCGGCACCAGGCAAACGTCGCCCTTGAATTCCACCAGCGAGCGAGGATCGAAATTCTTCGGATCCACGATAGTAGAATTGACGTTGGTGAAGATGCGGAATTCGTTGGCCACGCGTATGTCGTATCCGTACGAGGACACGCCGTAGCTGATTACTCCTTCCCGAACCTGACGGTCGGTGAACGGTTCGATCATCTTGTGCTCCAGCGCCATGCGGCGGATCCAGCGGTCTGGCTTTACGGACATCCAATCCTCCTGACAGAAAACTTAGAAAGTAGGCTCGCAAAAGGTTAAAGTGT